>Ga0114993_10004949_pt1 | contig 13039 bp, 9 predicted proteins | sample ArcticOcean_MG_C_FD_87042 | JGI IMG/M metagenome (GOLD analysis project Ga0114993, IMG submission 87042) | Marine microbial communities from western Arctic Ocean - ArcticOcean_MG_CB2_150 | ecosystem: Environmental > Aquatic > Marine > Oceanic | place: Arctic Ocean: Canada Basin | collected...
ATCCGCAGGGTTGGTGCGCCGAAGCTAGCGCACTGGCGGCGATGGTTATGGGAGGCGAGATACGCCTTACTGAAATTGCTGTAATGGCAGAGGGTGATCAAATTTGTACCCCGTGTGGAGGATGCCGCCAGAAGCTAAAAGAATTTGCATTGCCCGACACTCATGTATTATGTTATTCCCCACATGAGCTGCGCTCCACCATTCCACTTAACGAGCTTTTGCCGTACAGTTTTGGCGCCAGCTATCTATCGTGATGGATCACCAAGCAGCCGCTAATCGGATTCGGTCTTTGGCCGACACCAGTCCTCCTAGAGTTGGATTGATCCTTGGAAGCGGATTAGGAGAGCTGGTGGAATCCGTCAGCTCTTTGAGTAACACAAGCTATAAAGATTTACCAGGCTTTCCCGAGCCAACGATAACGGGTCACGAGGGGCAGTTGAGATTAGGGGAGTGGTCCGGGGTAAGTATCGCTTGTCTTCAAGGGCGTTCTCATCTTTACGAGGGGCATGATATACAAAAATTAACCCTTCCTATTCGAGCCCTTAAGTTGGCTGGTTGTGAGATATTGGTACTCACCTGTGCGGCTGGAAGCCTTCACGATGCTATGTCTCCTGGAGATCTGATGCTCGTAACCGACCACATCAACTGGCCAGGCCTAAGTCCGCTAGTCGGCCCTAATGACGAAAGGATCGGGCCACGATTTGTCGATGTGAGCCAGGCATATGATGCAACACTTCAGCAGGTCGCGAGACAGACAGCCAAGGCTGTCGGGTTAACATTGCATGAAGGTGTATATATTTGGTGTTTAGGTCCAAACTTTGAAACGCCGGCAGAGATTCGAGCATTTCGTGGGATTGGCGCGGATGCGGTTGGGATGTCCACAGTTCCTGAGTGCTTGGCTGCCGTTCATTGCGGACTGCGGGTACTCTCAATCGCGGTTATCACTAATTTGGCTGCAGGATTGCAGACGAACGTTTCTCACGCGGAGACACTAGCAATGGGAAAAGAGGCGATCCCTAAACTTAGGCTTCTGGTTGACGGCGTGATGAAGCGACTGGTCTTGGATGATTGAAGATGACCGTTGTGGATCTACAAAAAAACAAAGATTTGGTTCTGCCCACCCGAAATTCCGGTATTGCACTAGATCTTGACTGGCTGACCCAGCAGCGGATCAACCGAAGTGCGGCAGAGCGGCGAGTAAGAGATTTGGCCGGTCGAAGAACGGTCAAGAAGGAATGGCAGGTTGCTTGGTTACTTCGCGCCCTTACATGTATTGATCTGACTGCTCTTGATGGGGGCGATACGCCCAGCAATGTGGCGCGGCTTTGTGCAAAAGCGCGGACACCCTTACGAAAAGATCTTGTAACGATGTTGGGATCGGATCCACTTAATGTAGCCGCAGTTTGTGTGTATCCGTCATTGGTCGAAGTCGCACATTCGTTGTTAAGTGGTAGCGGAATTCCAGTCGCGTCCGTGGCGGCCGGTTTTCCGGACGGTTTAACTAGTTTTAAACAGCGACTGGCTGAAGTGAGGAATGCATGTGCGGCCGGAGCTAGTGAGATCGATATAGTCATTCGTCGACAGTGGGTGTTGTCTGCTGATTGGCATGCTTTGTACCAGGAAGTTCAGGCCTTTCGCGAGGCTGCTGGAGATAGCAAACTAAAAGTAATTCTTGGTACCGGAAATCTGGGCAATCTGACCAACGTAAGCAAGGCCAGCTTGGTGGCAATGATGGCCGGTGCTGATTTTATAAAAACATCTACGGGTAAAGAGAGTGTCAACGCTACGCTGCCTGTTGCCTTGGTAATGCTGAGAGCAATTCGGCACTTCTATGAACGGACAGGATTTGTAGTCGGATTTAAGGCGGCTGGGGGAATTCGTAAGGCGAAAAATGCACTTTTATATCTTATATTAGTAAACGAGGAACTCGGTAAAGAGTGGCTTTCCGCTAACTATTTCCGAATTGGAGCGTCAGGTCTACTGAGTGACCTGTCGCGCCAGCTCGAGCACTGTGCTACGGGGCGATATTCAAGTGACCGCCGTCATCCCATGGGCTGATGACTGATATTTCGGACCTTTTTGATCAGATGGAGTACGGTCCAGCGTTGGAAGAATCTGATGTTGCTCATGGTTGGTTGCAACATCATGGGAGTGTTTTCGGACATTGGATAGGGGGTCGCTGGACTGCTGCTAGGGCAGATTTTCAGTCAAAAAATCCCGCTGATGCTACCGTCCTGGCTGAACTTAGTCAGGCAACAGTCGAAGAAGTAGATCGCGCAGTTAAAGAGGCCCGCTCCTCCCTTAAGGAATGGCAGTCTCTTTCTGGAGATCAACGGGGCAGACATCTGTACGCAATTGCGAGACATATACAAAAACATGCTCGTCTTTTTTCTGTACTCGAGACCTTGGATAATGGTAAACCGATTCGGGAGAGTCGCGATGTTGATGTTCCATTGGCGGCTCGGCATTTTTATCACCATGCTGGTTGGGCGGTATTGGTAGAAGAAGAGTTGTCGGGGAGTCAACCGGTAGGTGTCGTCGGTCAGATAATTCCATGGAACTTCCCTTTACTAATGCTTGCGTGGAAAGTTGCGCCAGCGCTTGCCGCAGGCAATACGGTGGTATTAAAACCCGCAGAATATACGAGTTTGACAGCACTTCTTTTCGCTGAAGTGGCGCATCGATGCGGGTTACCTGCTGGTGTTTTAAATATTGTAACTGGGGATGGCGCCGTCGGTCGCGCTCTTGTTGATCATCCAGAAATTGACAAGGTGGCGTTTACCGGCTCCACCGAGGTGGGTCGGGAGATTCGACAAGTTACCGCTGGCACAGGAAAAGCGCTCACATTAGAACTAGGTGGTAAGTCGCCCTTCATAGTGTTTTCTGATGCAGATTTGGATGGCGCTGTCGAGGGAGTAGTTGATGCTATATGGTTCAATCAGGGCGAAGTGTGCTGTGCGGGATCTCGCTTGTTGGTTCAGGAGTCAGTTGCCCCACATTTTGAAGAAAGGCTTAAGCTTCGCATGAACACTTTGCGAGTTGGATCACCGCTTGATAAATCTATTGATATGGGAGCTGTTGTTGATCCGACTCAGTTACGGCGGATTGAGCATTATGTGGAGATAGGCAAGAGAGAGGGGGGGGTCTGCTGGCAGAGCGATCTTGCCGTGCCGAAACAAGGTTGTTTTTTCCCGCCAACTCTTTTTACTGGCGTCGAGTCTTCTCATACCTTAGCTTGTGAGGAGATTTTCGGTCCAGTACTTGTAATGATGACTTTTCGAACCCATGATGAAGCAGTCGAATTGGCGAACAATACCCGCTATGGGTTGGCCGCGAGCATCTGGAGTGAAAATATTAATCTTGCTTTGGACGTAGCGGCTCGACTGAAAGCCGGCGTAGTTTGGGTAAATTCCACCAATCAGTTTGATGCAGGAAGTGGATTTGGAGGATATCGGGAATCTGGATTTGGAAGGGAAGGCGGTATTGAGGGGCTTTGGGCGTACCGCCGGGCAACAGCCGATTTGCCTCCTGATAAAGGAGCGGCCCAGGAACTGGAGCAGGCATTTCCTTTGCCGAGAGATTCGACAGTTTTGGACAGAACTCCTAAGATATATATTGGAGGCCGGCAGGTTCGACCGGACAGCGGATATTCCCGCGCTGTCTTCGCATCAGATGGAGAGTTACTGGGAGAGATTGGAGAAGGCAATAGGAAGGATATTCGTAATGCGGTTGAGGCCGCAATAGCCGCAAATGGCTGGAGTCAAGTGAGCGCTCATGGGCGCGCTCAGATACTGTATTTCCTAGCGGAAAATCTTGAGGCTCGGTCGGATGAATTTGCAATGCGCCTGTCAAAAGTTACAGGAAAAAATGGAAAAGATGAAGTTGAAGACAGCGTTCGTCGTATTTTTTCGTATGCTGGGTGGTGTGATAAATATGAGGGCACAGTTCATCAGGCGCCGGTGGGACAGATCGTTCTGGGTCTACCCGAGCCTCTTGGGGTTGTAGGAGTAGTCTGTCCTGACGACGCACCTCTTCTTGCCATGGTGTCTTTGTTGTCACCGTTAGTGGCAATGGGTAACACGGTAGTGTTAGTTCCATCCGAACATTATCCACTGGTTGCTCAAGATTTTTATCAGCTACTCGATACGTCGGACGTACCACCTGGTGTTGTTAATATTGTGACAGGATCGAAGAGGTCGCTGGCCTCAGTGTTATCGCAACATGACGATGTTGACGCGGTTTGGTGTGCTGGCCATGCCGATCTCGGGAAAATTGTGGAGCAGTTGTCGATTGGTAATTTGAAGCAAACCTGGGTAACGAAAGGTGCGAGAGATTGGTCTGACGCCACCATAGGGCAAGGGCGAGAGTTTTTACGGCGGGCGACTCAGGTTAAGAATGTCTGGGTACCGTATGGTGAGTGAACGATTTTTTCCGCAGGAGGTGATTCGCAGAAAACGTGATGGAGAATCATTAAATAACGGTGAGATTCAGGATTTTGTCGGCGCCATTACTGATGGATTGGCAACTGATGGGCAGATCGCGGCATTTGGAATGGCCGTTTTGTTTCGAGGTATGGATGTTCGAGAATGTTCTACGTTGTCATTGGCTATGCGGGATTCTGGTGATGTCTTGAATTGGGAACGAGCTCGCCTTAATGGACCGATTATCGATAAACATTCGAGTGGCGGTGTAGGCGACTGTGTAAGTCTGATGTTAGCGCCCATGTTAGCTGCTTGTAGCGCTCATGTTCCAATGATCTCTGGGCGTGGGCTTGGTCATAGCGGAGGCACGTTAGACAAGCTTGCAAGCATACCGGGATACTGCGTCCAACCGGGTACTACTAAGTTTCAGCAGGTGGTCGAGACCGTAGGATGTGCGATAGTGGGGCAAAGTGCTACTTTAGCGCCGGCCGATGGTCGAATGTATGCTATTCGAGATGTTACAGGTACGGTGGAGTCAGTGCCACTGATCACGGCTTCTATTCTCTCAAAAAAACTGGCTGCAGGGATTGATGCCTTGGTTATGGATGTGAAAACCGGCAATGGAGCTTTTGCCGCAACTTCAGAAATGGCTCTTGCACTAGCCGATAGTATTGTTCATGTTTCTTCTCTTGCGGGCGTTCCCGCGGTGTCTTTAGTTACCGACATGAATGAGCCGCTCGCGCCGTGTGCAGGAAATAGTTTGGAGGTGCGGGAAGCAATTAGTTACTTGACAGGCGAGCGTCGCGATCCAAAATTAAATGAAGTAGTGTTGTCGCTTGGATCGGAGTTGCTGGTGTTATCTGGTATGGCGGTAGACAAATCGAGTGCTACTAGAATTCTCGAGCAGAAGTTGCTGAATGGCTCAGCGGCAGAGCGCTTTTCCGCGATGATATCAGCACTAGGCGGGCCAGGCGACTTGATTGATCAACCCGATCGATATCTAACGAAGGCGCCAATCGAATTATCTGTGGTTGTCAAGGAGGAAGGAGTTGTCTCTGGGATTGATACTAGAGCTCTGGGATTGATAGTGCTTGCATTAGGTGGAGGCCGAGTTCGCCCCGATGACGTTGTTGACGGTTCTGTAGGATTGAGTCAGTTGATCCGGCTTGGTGAAGAAATCACACCGGGAATGCAGGTTGGCCTAGTGCATGCTCGAGCCAGATCAGATGCTGACGAGGCCGCACGCAACTTCCTTGCCGCGTTAACGATTAGCTCAAAGAGCCCGGATCCTTTTCCACTTATTCGTGAGATTCGTCGGAGCACTAAATGACGCGCGCGCTTGTTCTGATGCTGGATTCTCTCGGAGTAGGAGCCAGCGCAGATGCGGCACGATTTGGTGATACTGGGGCAGACACCTTCGGTCATATTGTTGAGGTAGCTGCTACGGGTGGCGCGGATCGGAGAGGAACAAGAGAGGGCCCTCTAGACATTCCGAACTTAGTGTCTTTAGGTCTCGCGCATGCGGCTGCAGATAGCAGAGGTAAATGGCCTTCAGGTCTTCCTAAAAAAATGCCTCGTGGTGCGTGGGGATATGCGGTGGAAAAAAGTGCGGGGAAAGATACGCCTAGCGGACATTGGGAAATGGCGGGTGTTCCGGTGCTTTTTGAGTGGGGGTATTTCCCACGGAAAACTCCTTGTTTCCCGCAGGAGTTGATTGCAGGGCTTGTCAAAGAGGCTAACTTACCAGGGGTACTGGGGAACTGCCATGCGTCCGGTACCGAAATTATTCAGGAGTTCGGGATAAACCATATTAAAAGTGGTCAGCCAATTGTATATACCTCAGCCGACAGTGTATTTCAGATAGCGGCCCATGAGGAACATTTTGGTTTGGACCGTCTTTATGATGTCTGCTTAGTTGCAAGGAAACTAGTGGATGATTATCGAATTGGCCGAGTCATTGCACGACCATTTTCTGGGGACAGTTGTGATACATTTGAGCGTACGGGTAATCGTCGAGATTACACTATACCGCCACCTGACTCTACTCTTTTGGAGTATCTTGCCAATTCAGATCACGAAGTTGTTTCTATAGGTAAAGTCAGTGATATCTTTGCCCACAAAGGAGTCACCCAAACTGTGAAAGCAACAGGTAACGGCGAGCTGTTTGATGCGACATTGAGGGCGCTTTCTAATGCGTCAGAAGGTGCTCTCGTATTCTGCAATTTTGTTGATTTCGATATGCTTTACGGTCATCGACGTGATGTCATCGGTTATGCGGCTGCTCTTGAGAAATTTGATGCCCGATTGCCAGAAATCGAAGTTCTTCTTCGTCAGGGTGATCTAGTAATTGTAACGGCGGACCATGGCTGTGATCCAACGTGGTTCGGCTACGACCATACTCGAGAAAATGTACCGGTATTAGCGTTTGGTCCAAGCATAAATCCCATGGCTCTCGGTGTTCGGGAAACATTTGCAGACATTGGTCAAACGTTGGCGGAGCATCTTGGTATTGGCAATTTACCGAACGGCACTTCGTTCTGTTCGGATCTCAAAATGGGTGCGATTGTATGAGCGAATTTCGAAATCAGTTAAGGTATGAATTTGAGACCCCACCGTGTCGCGTGGATGGTGGTGATTAATCGAGAGATGCTAGCAGTTTTCCGCCTCAGGATACGATAGCTCAAAGACCTTTTCGTAGCGCGCTTGAAAGTCAGTACGTCGAAATTTATGGTTCTGAGTGCCATGGCGCTCTATTTTGAAAGCGCCAATTAATGATCCAATTCGCCCGATGTGGTACCAACTCCACTGTTGTTCAAGACCATATAGGACCCCTGCTCGGTATGCATCTCCACAACCAGTAGGGTCTAGCGGTCGATCAACGGCTACCGCCGGTATTTGGATTACATCTCCACATCTATAAATGAGCGAGCCTGCGTCACCAGACGTAACAATTAGCGCATCTAGTTGTGATGCATAATTTTCTAACGTACCGCCCACAATATTGAGGAACAATTTGGATTCATAGTCGTTCATGATGAGCCAAGTGGCTTGCTCTATAAAATTGAACAGCTCATCTTTCGAAAAAAGGGGTAGGTTTTGACCTGGATCGAATAAAAAAGGAGTATTTAGAGCGCTAAAGTCGGTGGCATGCTGAATCATAGCTTCTCGACCATCAGGCGCAACTATACCTAACGGTACGGCGCCTGCTTCGGCAACATGGTTTTTATGTGCTTCCCCCATTGCGCCAGGGTGAAATGACGTAATCTGATTGTTGTCAAGATCTGTGGTAATTGTGCATTGGGCGCTGTAGGTTCCCGGAATTTCACGCACGAAAATATCAGGAATCTCACATTGTTTTAGCCATTCTCGATAGTCTGAGAAATCGCTACCTACGGTAGCCATCGGCAAAGGTTCTCCTCCAAGCAGCTTCAAGTTATAGGCAATATTCCCTGCGCACCCTCCAAATTCTCGTCGCATTTGCGGACTAACAAAGCAAACATTGAGATCATGAATTTGATCAGTCAGAATGTAGTTTTTAAATTTATCAGGAAACACCATAATAGTGTCGTATGCTAGCGAGCCACATATAAGTGTTGACATTTCCAGAAACTCCCAAAGAGTTATTAGTTTGTATTTCTCCAGAAAGCTAGAAATACTAATGTTTTTCAAAGCGGAGAAACAGTTTTTCTCTAAATTTCCCCCACCCCGAATTTTGGATGACTCAAATACCCTTCCACTGTGTGGACACAATATATTAAATATAAGAATTGTCAAAAAGGGGTGTATGGGTAGGGGATAGCTTGACGATTAAACCTTTTTTGTTCTGGTAGCACGTTGCCCTGTATGTTTCTCCAACAATCTTCATCTACCTTTCTATGAGCGTACCGATGGGACTTGGAGCACTTACCAGTTCACTTAGCCGTTTTTCGAGAGGGGGGGGGAGTTTCCACTTGACTAAGAAATAAGTTGAATTGGAACTGTGGGGCTAGAAAATTCCTAAGCCTACACATTATAGATTGTGTTTTTATCCAGACAAAGCACCTTGGCATTCGTTCGACTATTCAATTCAAATTAAATTCCAAAATTACTTATTAGGCTTTACAGATTGGGACGCATTTTTTTCATAAGCTCATGCCCTATTTCTAATAATCAACGTCATTTTTTGATGTGATCAAAGTTAGGTTTGATATGTCTTGGATTTTTTTTAAACTTTCGATTAATTGATCGGGTGATCTATTGCGACTCATCTCCACATCATAGGATAGCATCAGATTTTGATCATTCCCAGATGGCTCGATACTTAAAAGATGTACAGTTTTGCACGCTTCAGTCAACACATCGATATACGCCTCTTTAGCAGCACTTTGGTGAAATCTAAATCGGATGATAAATCCGAGTTTGTAGATCGCACCAAACTTAGTAAAGTGCATAGCGAAGGCTGTGATTGATATTGTGGCTGTGCCAGTGATCGTAATGAAATAATTACTGGTTCCTATCGGCATTTCGAGTACCAAATATCTAAAGATAAAGGTCATGTCTCGAGTATCTTTGCACGGCGCGGAAGCGAATAATTGACAATGCCCCAACTAATACAAAAGCTCGAGCTAGATTATTGCCAATGGGATGGTAATCACATGCTAAAAAAGTCAATAAAACCCGGTTTTTTAAAAATGGAGTCTGAAGAGTTATGAAGGATGATCCTTCATCGAACAATGCCCTTCATGTTGCATACCCGTGCATTTTCCGTATAGATAAAGGGAATGATCGTGAATTACAAAACCAGCGCTGGTTGCTGTTTCCCGTTGCCGTTGTTCAATGTCGGAGTCAATAAATTCGAATACTTTTCCGCAATCAACGTAGACCATGTGATCAATGGTGGGCGGTATCGTTTAGTTTATACACTGCTGGACCGCCTTCAAACCTATGTCGAATTACCAGACCAGCTAATTCAAACTGTGCTAGAACAAGGTAAACGGTTGCGAGGCCGATTTTCTGATTCTCTTCAATGAAGATCTGGTAAATATCGTCAGCGCCGAGGTGATGAACGGAGTTAGTCTTTAAGATATTGAGGATTTTGAGTCTCGGTTGGGTTATTTTGAGCCTCGCACGCTTGAGGTGAGACTTTTTAGACATAGAACTTTAAGGATTTGGCAATTAAGAGGGAGGTAAATGGAAATTGTTCATGTCAGGATGGAAAAGATGATTTAGCCATTTTAGGAAGATCACCTTTGAGTCCAACCGCTCTTTCTATTAAAAATGTTTTAAGGGGTGTAATTCTGTTAGTAAGATTTAAGCCCAGATATCGAAGACGGGCAATCGTCGGATGACTGTTTTGGAATACATAGTGCAATCCATCTAATACATTGAGGATCAACTGGTTTTCACCTCGCCGCCATCTTTCATAACGGCGCAGGGCGCCTTGTTTGCCAAAGTCACGCTCCTGCTTAATGCTACTGATTATTATTTCAGCAAGTGTAGCGGCATCGGCAAGTCCTTGATTCGCACCGAGACCTGCAAGCGGATGTGCCGTGTGTGCTGCGTCTCCAATTAGAGCGAGACGGTGATTAACATACGTTTTTGCGTGACGGTGAGATATAGAAAAACATGCTCTATGACTGGAAGATGTTATGTTGCCCAGACGATTTTGAAAAGCGGTTTCTAACTGTTTTTGAAACTCATGGCTTGATAGCTGGACAAGGTTCTCCGCTAATTGTTCGTCGGTTGACCATACAATTGATGATCGTTTTTCTGAAAGCGGTAAAAATGCTAACGGGCCGGTCGAAAGGAATCGTTGATATGCAGTTTGTCGGTTAGAGCTTTCAGTAGTAACGTGGGCGACAATCGATCTTTGATGATAAGAATGCTGATCAACATCGATTCCTGCTAATTCCCGAACACGCGAAAGGGCCCCATCGGCGCCAACCAGCAATCGCGCTTGAAACTTGTGTCCATCATCGGCTGAGATGATGATATTTCCGTTTTCATAGTGAAAGCCATCGATGGACACACCATAATGTAGTTGAACCTTTTGTTGTGCGAGTTTTTTGTGCAAAGCTTGGGTTATAGAGTTATTTTCAATTATGTGTCCGAGATGGCGCAAACCAGCTTCAGCTGCACGAAATACGATACGGCTGTTACTATTTTCATCCCATGTTTCGATATCATGAAATTCTGATATACGCCTCTCTCGAATGTTGGTCCAAATATTGAGAGATCTGAAAATATTTTCTGAGGCGAGATTAATGGCGCTGACACGCAAATCATATTGGTCAACATTCCATTTTGGCATGTGCCCTGACTCTATGAGGATTACTTTGAGGCTTGTTTGAGCTAACGCACAGCATAACGTAGCTCCAGCCATGCCGCCGCCAACAACCACGACGTCAACTGCGTTAGATTTTTCACTCATGGGGGCTGCGTTGTGCTGTTAAGGGTACACCACGAGCCAGTCTCGGCTGCGCTCCTGAGAGTCCTGCGGTTCGACGCAGCAGGGATCGTTTTGCAGGTGGACATATTTCTAGGGCGTTAAGGCCGATACTGCGAAGGAGCCCTGCTCCTGGAGTTGATATTCCGAAAACCTTGACTAGACCTTCGGTAAAAGAGATTACGCGCTTAGTTTGACGTTGTCGTTTTTGGGCATAACGGTCGATCACTGAGGAATGACCAATATTTTTATTATTTTCGATAGCGTTGGTGAGCACTTCAGCGAGTTCTGCCACATCTTGCAGTCCTAAGTTGAACCCTTGCCCAGCGACAGGATGGAGTTCGTGTGCCGCGTTACCAACTAAGACAGTGCGCTGAGCTGATGGTGGAAATATCGAACTACGACGCAGTGGATGCACTTTGCGTTTCCCAACATGCTTAAAGAGTCCCGCCCGCTCCCCGAACTGGTCTTGTAAACGAGTAAGAAATTCAGAATCTGTTAGATCTAGATGAAATTTCGCGGCTTGGTTCGGCAGGGTCCAGGCTAGTGCAAACCGAGACTTCTCCATTGGAAGCAAGGCGATTGGACCTTCTAGTGTAAATCGTTCGAATGCTACACTGTTGTGTTGCCAGCTGCTCTCAATCATAGCCACTAGAGCACTTTCCGCATGGTATTTCTGGTTTTTAGTAATGCCAATGTTCGCAGCTAAAGGGGATCTTCCCCCGTCCGCTATGACTAATAGAGATGTTGAAAGAGGCTTGTCTATACCATCGCAATGGACTAATACTGCATCAGAGGTCATGTCAATTCTTTTGGCATTGGCCGGCACCAGATAGCGAATCGCAGGGGATTTCGTTAAACGGTCAACCAGTAGTTGCCCTATGTTTTTTGTTGGGATTACGTAGCCGAGTGCATTCGTACCAATGAGTGAGCAATTGAGGCGAACCATTCCAGCATGACCACGATCGGATACGTGGATGCTTCGGATGGGATGGGCTTCGGGAGCGATGTCTTTCCAGATGCCTATTGCATCGAATATTTGCCGCGAGCTCCATGTGATCGCAACGGTACGCCCATCAAAGCTTGGTTGAAATTGATTCTCGAGGGGAATTGACTCGATAACCGAAATTCGAAGCCCAAGAGGCGCTATCGCACATGCCAGGCTTGCGCCAACGAGACCCCCACCAACAATGAGTACATCGTTATGGTCAGTCATGGCTTCATAAGCCTTCACTCATTAATGTTTCAATCTCATTAGGACATTTCGGAACATCTTCTGTCAAAATTTCACAACCGGTTCGAGTGACTAAAATATCGTCCTCAATTCGAATTCCAATGTTTTGCCATCGAATGTCTACATTTTCTGTGGCCGGTATATACAAGCCCGGTTCAACAGTTAAAGTCATGCCTGGTTCTAGCACCCGCCACTCGCCTGCTATTTTGTAGTCACCAACGTCATGTACGTCCATGCCGAGCCAGTGGCCGGTGCGGTGCATATAGAATCTTCGATAACTGTGGTCTTCAATAAGGTGATCAATTGTGCCGGACAATAAGCCCAATTCCACTAATCCTTGTGTTAGAACACCAACGGCTGCTTCATGTGGTTGATTCCAGGTATTCCCTGGACGAACCTGAGCGATAGCTGCTTCTTGAGCAGAGAGGACAATCTCATAGAGAGCTCGTTGCTCACCTGTGTAGCGTCCGTTGATTGGAAACGTACGGGTGATATCTGAAGCATAGCAATCGATTTCTGCACCAGCGTCGATTAGTAATAGATCACCGTCTCGAAGAGAATCGTGGTTCTCAGTGTAGTGCAGAATGCAAGCGTTAGCTCCACCCGCTACGATAGATGGGTAGGCAGAGGCGCGTGCACCGCCTCTCCGAAATTCGTATTCGAGCTCACTTTCGATTTCGAATTCATAGATATTTGGGCGACAGACACGCATGGCTCTACAGTGTGCGGCGGCCGAAATGCGAGCAGCCTGCCTCATTGTATCGATTTCCTCTTTTCTCTTTATTAGTCGTAATTCATGGAGAATATGACCAACGTCAATAAATTCTCCAGATGCAGTCACGCCAGAGCGCGCTTTATTGCGGAATTCATCAACCCACTGAAGCATGCGGTTATCAAACTCAGGATAACGACCCATATTGCAATAAATTCGATCCTGCTCCTCAAGGAGGCCTGGAAGTA
>Ga0114993_10004953_pt1 | contig 13029 bp, 14 predicted proteins | sample ArcticOcean_MG_C_FD_87042 | JGI IMG/M metagenome (GOLD analysis project Ga0114993, IMG submission 87042) | Marine microbial communities from western Arctic Ocean - ArcticOcean_MG_CB2_150 | ecosystem: Environmental > Aquatic > Marine > Oceanic | place: Arctic Ocean: Canada Basin | collected...
AAAAAATAGTTAAAACTTTATTGGATAAAGAAAATTTTTTATCTAATATTTTAACTTTAAATATTGATGGTAACTCACAAGCTGTTTTACCTAGAGAAATTAAATATGACATAATGAGTGATGAGCCAACTCATATAGACTTCGTTAGATTAATAAAAGACTCAAAAATAGTATTAGAAATTCCAGTAAAATTTATAAACAACGAAAAGTCTCCAGGTTTAAAAAGGGGCGGAGTATTAAATATAGTTAGAAGAAAAGTAGAATTAAAATGTCCAACTGAAAATATTCCAACAGAATTGATTGTAGACCTAGATGGAGTTGATATTGGAGCAAGCTTTAAAATATCATCTATTAAATTGCCTGAAAATGTTACGCCAACGATTCAAGGTAGAGATTTTGTTGTGGCAACGCTTGCTGCACCAACTGTAATAAAAGAACCTGAAAAACCAGCTGAAGCTGAAGAGGGAGCTGAAGGAGCTGAAGCTAGTGCAGGAGTAGAAGAAAAAGAAGGAGATGCTAAAGTTTCACCTGAAGGTGATAAAAAAGAAGACGATAAAAAAGTAGCTGAAGTAAAAAAAGCAACTCCAGAGAAAAAATAATCAAAAAAATAGTGAAAATTTCCCGTCTTGATCTTAAAAAATTATGCTTTTATTCGTAGGTTTAGGTAACCCAACACCAGACAGTGAAAACAATAGACACAATATAGGTTTTAAAATAATTGATGCTATAAATCAAAAGTTTGGACTTTCAAAACAAAAACCAAAGTTTAAAGGACTTCTTACTACAGGAAATATTAACAAACAAAAAGTCTATGCAATTAAACCTTTAACATTTATGAACAACTCGGGCATATGTATAAGAGAATTGATAGAATACTTTAAAATTGATGCAGAAGATGTTATTGTTTTTCATGATGATCTTGATATCGATTTTGGAAAAATTAAAGCAAAATTTGGTGGCTCAAGTGCAGGCCATAACGGTATTGAGTCTATAGATAAATTTATCGGAAAAGATTATTCAAGAGTAAGAATAGGAATTGGAAAACCAAATTTAAAATCTTCTGTTAATGAACATGTTCTAAAAAATTTTGATGAGGAAGAAATACAAGAGTTAGAAAAAATTACATTAAATATTACTGAATCAATATCAATTCTACTTGATAAAAAATTAAATCTTTTTTCTAGCACTGTAAATAATAAGTAATGAGTTTTAAATGTGGGATTGTTGGTTTACCCAATGTTGGTAAATCTACTTTATTTAATGCCTTAACAAACTCAAGTAAAGCACAAGCTGAGAATTTTCCTTTCTGCACTATTGACCCAAATATCGGCGTAGTCCCAGTACCTGACGAAAGGTTAGATAAGTTAGCTAAAATTTCTAATTCTGAAAAAAAAATTAATACTACAATTTCGTTTGTAGATATTGCTGGCCTCGTGAAGGGTGCATCAAAAGGAGAGGGTTTGGGAAATAAGTTTCTTTCCCATATAAGAGAAGTTGATGCGATCATCCATATGATTAGATGCTTCGACTCGAGCGATATTCAAAACGTTAATCCTACTGTTGATCCTGTTAGAGATTTAGAAATTATTGAGACTGAAATGAAATTAGCTGATTTAGAATCTATTCAAAAAAGACTAGATAAAAAAAATAAAAAAAATGCAGATGAAGAGCAATTAAAAATTCTAGAAATAGCTTTGGACTGTATTAATAATGATAAAGATATAAATATTTTAAACCAACAGTTTGACAAAAAAGATTTGCATCAAAGTAGTTTATTGTCAATTAAACCTAAAATCTTTGTATGTAATGTAGATGAAGAAAGTCTCAAAGATGGGAATCAATATACAGAAGTTTTTATAAATAAATTTGGAAACGAAAATTCTTTAATTGTATCAGCAGATATTGAAAACCAAATTAATCAATTAGAAGGTGAAGAGAAAAAAAACTATATGAAAATGATTGGTTTAGAAGAAACAGGTTTAAATATGTTAATACAAAAAGGATATAGTATTTTAGAACTTGATACATATTTTACTTCTGGACCAGAGGAAACGAGAGCTTGGACAATTCAAAAAAATTGTACAGCACCAAAAGCAGCTGGCGAAATTCACACAGACTTTGAAAAAGGTTTTATTAGAGCTGAAACTATTGGGTTTAATGATTTTATAAAAAATGAAGGTTGGATAAATTCTAAAACTAATGGAAAAATGAGATTAGAAGGAAAAGATTATATTGTTAAAGATGGAGATATATTAAACTTCCGCTTCAATACGTGACCAAATTTTCTTCATACTAAAATAAACCAAAATTGTTAAAATAAGTAAATATATAATAGCTTTAAATCCCATTTTATGCCTTGCTTCTAAAGTAGGTTCTGCAGTCCACATTAAGAAAGCTGTAACATCTTTTGCCATCTGTTCTTCAGTTGCAACTGTACCATCATTGTATTCAACAGCTCCCTCTTCCAAAGGTTTTGGCATCTTAATTTTATTTCCGTACATATATTTATTATAGTAAACTCCATCGTCTAAAATAATGTCACTAGGTGGGTCTTCATATCCTAAAAGAACAGAATAAATATAGTCAACCCCTCCACTTCTAGCTTTAACCAAGACAGACATATCTGGTGGATAAGCACCACCATTTGCTGCTTGTGCTGCTTTATCATTTTCGTAAGGCATTACAAACTTATCAGATAACTTTGCAGGCCTTTCAAACATTTCTCCGTCATCATTAGGACCGTCGGTAACTTCAAAGTTACTAGCAATTGCTTTAGCTTGTTCAATGGAAAATTCTGGTCCACCTTTCTCAGCAAGATTTCTATAACTTGCATATTTTAATGAATGACATGATGCGCACACTTCGGTATAAATCTGATATCCTCTTTGTAATGATCCACGATCAAATTTTCCAAACAAACCTTTAAAACTCCAATCAGTTTTTAGTAGTTCTATTTTTTCTTCTGCATTTATTTGTTGGGTTCCAACCAATATAAATAAGGCTATACAAGCTGTTTTGAAAAGATTTTTCACAATTTTAATTCAAACTTTCTTTTGATACATTTGGATTAGAGCTTAGGACTGGCTCTGAAATACTAAGTGGTACAGGAATAGTTCTTTCTTTAGATCCTAAAACTGGAAGAATTATAAGAAAGTGGATAAAATAATAAGCAGTTGCAACTCTAGCAACTAATAAATATAGTCCTTCTGCTGGCATAGCCCCAACATAACCAAGCACGAGTACATCAATTACTAATATCCAGTAAAATTGTTTATACAATGGTCTAAACACTGCTGATCTAATTTTTGACGTATCTAACCATGGAAGAGCAGCTAGAACTAAAATAGCAGACAACATTGCAACAACTCCCATTAATTTATCAGGAACAGATCTTAAAATTGCATAGAATGGTAACAAGTACCACTCAGGAACTATGTGTGCTGGAGTAACCAATGGATTTGCTTCAATATAATTATCAGCATGCCCTAAAATGTTTGGAGAATAAAAAACAAAAAATGCAAAAACGAGCATAAACATTAATAATGCAAAAGCATCTTTAATGACTATGTAAGGATGAAACGGTACAGTATCTTTTGACGGCTTTTTAACATCAATTCCAATTGGATTATTATTTCCTGGAACATGAAGAGCCCATATGTGCAACACAACAAGTCCTAAAATTAAAAAAGGTATAAGATAATGTAAAGTAAAAAATCTAGTCAATGTAGGATTATCTACTGAATATCCTCCCCATAACCAATTTACAATTCCTTCTCCTACAAAAGGTATAGCACTAAATAGACTGGTTATAACAGTTGCTCCCCAAAAACTCATTTGTCCCCATGGAAGAACATATCCCATAAATGCTGAGGCCATCATTAAGAAGTAAATTATCATTCCTAATATCCAAATCATTTCTCTTGGTGCTTTATACGAGCCATAAAATAGTGATCTAAAAATGTGTATATAAACTGCTAAAAAAAACATAGATGCTCCGTTTGAATGAATATATCTTATAAGCCAACCATAATTCACATCTCTCATTATGTGTTCTACACTTTCAAAAGCTAAGTCTGCGTGTGCTATGTAATGCATAGCTAAAGTTATTCCTGTAATAATTTGAGTAATTAAACAAAATGTTAGTATTCCACCAAAGGTCCACCAATAATTTAAATTTTTTGGAGTTGGATAATCAGATAAGTGATTTGCTAAAGTTAATAATGGAAGTCGATCATTAAACCATTTTCCAAACTTTGATGTTGGTGTATATTCGTGATTACTCATAGCTTATTAACCAATCTTAATAGTATTGTTATCTACAAATTCGTATTTAGGAATTTCCATGTTAACTGGCGCTGGCCCTTTTCTTATTCTGCCTGATGTATCATAGTGTGAACCATGACAAGGACAAAACCATCCATTATAATCACCTTTATCATTTAAAGGTACACATCCTAAATGAGTACATATTCCAACCATAACTAACCACTCTGGGTTTTTTGCTCTATCTTCATCTTTTTGTGGGTCCTTTAAATCTTCCAATTTAACATTTCTTGCCTCAGTAATTTCTGCTTTGGTTCTTCGCTTAATAAATACTGGCTTACCTCTCCATAGCACTGTAATTGATTTTCCAAGTTCAACTGAACTGATGTCAACCTCAGTACTAGACATTGCTTTAACTGACGCATCTGGGTTCATTTGATCAATAAGAGGCCATGCAACAGCTCCTACTCCTACCGCGCCAACCGCATAAGAGGCTGTAAACAGAAAATCTCGTCTTTTAATTTTTTTTTCAGACATCTTTAAATTTTATTATTTATTATCTAATATATGATTTCATATAGGAAAAAAGATTTTTTTGTAGGAAAGAATGACACATTAAGTATGAAAATTAGACCCAAAATAGCATTATATGAACCAGATATACCTCAAAATACGGCTGCTATTATTAGAACTTGCTCATGTCTTGGTGCAGATTTGGAGATTATTGAACCATGTGGATTTTTGTTTAATGACAAAAGGTTTAAAAGAGTAGTAATGGATTATATGGATGACAGAGCTATCAAATTTTATGAAAGCTATAAAGAGTTTTTTAATAAAAAAGTGAATCAGAGAGTAATTTTAATGACAACAAAGGCTTCAAATTCGTACAATTTATTTAATTTCAAGATTAATGACACTATTTTATTTGGTAGAGAGAGTGCGGGTGTACCCGATAAAGTTCATAATTTAGTCAGTGAAAAATTAAAAATACCAATGATGAATAATAAAAGATCTTTAAATATTGCAACATCTGTTGGAATAGTACTTGCGGAAACTATAAGGCAAAATAAGTTAATAAAATTATGAATAAACAAATTAAAAAAAAACTTACAAAAAATTGGTTTAAAATTTTGCAGGAAATTATTTGTAATGAGATAGAAGATATAGAAAATAATTCTACAAAATTTTCATCTAATATTTGGAATAAAAATCCTTTAAAAGATGAGGGTGGTGGTGAATATAGAATGTTAAAAAATGGTAAATTTTTTGAAAAAGTTGGGGTTAATTTCTCTGAGGTTTGTGGAAAGTTTTCTAATGAAATGAAGAAAAATATTCCAGGTGCAGGTCACAATCCAAATTTTTGGGCTTCAGGAATATCTGTAGTTATGCATATGAAAAATCCTCATATACCTGCAATGCATTTTAATACTAGATATATACATACAACACAAAGTTGGTTTGGTGGTGGAATGGATATAACTCCTTGCATAAAGGATGATAAAGAAAAAAAATGGTTTCATAATGAATTAAAAAATACATGTAATAAACATAATAAAAACTATTACAAAAAATATAAGAAATGGTGCGATGAATATTTTTATTTACCACATAGAGAAGAAACTAGAGGAATTGGTGGAATATTTTTTGACTATAAAAAAGATAATTGGGAAAAAGATTTTGCTTTTGTAAGAGACATTGGATTAACTTTTAAAAATATTTTTCAATCAATTATATTAAAAAAATTAAAAAAAAAATGGAATAAAAAAGAAAAAGAATTACAATATATAAAAAGAGGCAGATATACTGAATTTAATTTACTTTATGATAGAGGAACTAAATTTGGATTACAAACTGGCGGAAATGTAGAGGGAATTTTAATGTCATTGCCACCAATCGCAAAATGGAAATAATATGGAAAAAGAACCAATTACTATTGAGAGCCTAGAAAAACTAAAAAAAGAATTAATTTTTTTAAAGGAAAAAAAAAGACCTGAAATAGTCTCCGCAATAGCTGAGGCAAGATCTCATGGTGACCTAAAAGAAAATGCTGAGTATCATGCCGCAAAAGAACAACAATCGCATAATGAAGGAAGAATAGAGCGAATAAATGATATTATAGCTAGAGCAAATGTGATTGATGTAACTAAGATGAGCAATGAAGGAAAGGTTATTTTTGGATCTACAGTATTTTTAGAAAATCTAGATACAGGAGAAAAAATTAATTATAAAATCGTTGGAAAAGATGAGGCAGATTTAAAAAATAAACTTATTTTTTTTCAGTCTCCTATCGGAAAAGGCTTAATTGGAAAAAATAAAAATGATTTAGTTGGAATAAAAACACCTGCAGGGATGAAAAATTTTGAAATTAAGGATGTCAAATATGTCTAACTATTAATTAATTTTAGTACATCTTTTTCTGAAATTGCAAAATTATTATCTGCCCACTTAGTTTCAATTTTTTTTAATTTTAATCCTAAATCTTTTCCTTCAGGTATATTGTATTTTTCAATTAGGGTGGAAGCTTTAAGGGGCATTATTGGTGGCTCTCTATCCTTAAAAATATTGATAGATTCTATCAATTTTTGTTCTATTTTTTTTGACCGAAAAATTTGGAAATTGAGCAAATCTAATAAAGACTCTCTGCCCTCAAAATATAAAATTTTATTAAGATTTATATATGAAAAAGTTTCACCATTAGTTTTTTTTGAAAAAAACCTATTTAAAAATAAAAGTCTTTTTTGGTCTTTTTTTGAGATATTAAATTTATATATAAAATAATCAACATTGTCAGATCCATCTAGGATAATTAAAGATAATAAAAAAACAAAATCTAAATAATCTATATTTCTTTTAGCATAGTTATTTAATTTTTTTAAAATATTAAGATTTTTAAATTGTGGAAAAACTAATTGTATAATTTCAAAGCAAAAGTCATCTTTTGCAATTTTAAGAAAATTTTTTGACTTAGCTAGTTTTTGAAACTCATCTAATAATCTATCAGACGAAATTTTTGCAAAGCCATCTAGATTTTGTTTTATAATTTTTTTTACATCTTCATTATGGTTTTTTTTACTATAATTTAGAAAAAATCTCACATACCTTAAAATTCTAAGATAATCTTCTTTAATTCTTTTCTCTACATTACCTATAAATTTTACTTCACCGTTTTCTAAATCTTTTTTCCCATTAAAAGGATCAAATATATTGCCGTTGATATCCGAATAGATTGAATTTATTGTAAAATCTCTTCTTGATGCATCATCTAACCAATTTTTGGAATACTCAATTTTTGCATGCCGTCCATCAGTATCAACATCTTTTCTTAATGAAGTTATTTCAAATTTATTATTATCAATTAATGCTGTAATTGTTCCATGCTCTATACCTGTTTCATAATATTTAATCTTATTATTCTTAAGTAATTCACAGACTTGAGTGGGTCTTAAGTTAGTTGCAAGATCAATATCATAAACATTTTCATCATTAAGAATTTGTCTAATGCACCCACCAACATATCTTACTTCGCTAGTTTCAGATTGTTTATTTATAGAATTAAATATCTTTTCAATATTTGTTTTTTCTTTTATTTTTTTAAGACTTAATTCTAGAGAACTAAGATTTTTTGAATGAGAAAAAAATTTATTAAATATATATTTCATATATGGCTGGGGCGCTAGGATTCGAACCTAGGATGCAGGTACCAAAAACCCGTGCCTTACCGCTTGGCTACGCCCCAAAGTTAATTTCATATAACATAAAAAAAAAAATTTATATAGTTTTTGATGTAATACACCAATAGTTATTATATTTCCTCTTAAATTCTTTTGCAGCTATATCTGTGGCTTTTTTAGAATGAAAATAAACCACAATTGATGACCCAGATCCAGACATTCTAGCAAATATTATATTTTGTAATTTTGATAAATATGATATTAAGTTCTTTAATTTCGAATACTTTTTAAAAGCTACGTCCTCTAGTTCATTTTTTGATTTTATAATGTTATTTTCATTGAATAAAAGTTTATTAGGATCATTATATTTAGGTCGTGAATAATTTCTAACACTTGAATAGATAAACTTTGTAGAACATCCAAAATTAGGTTTTACAATTAACAAATAATAGCTAAATTTCTTATCATATCTGGTTAGTTTTCCATTTGAAGATAAAATAGTATTTTTATGTTCTAGCCCAAGAACAATATCTGAACTAATAATCTTTGTCATATTTATTAGGTCTTTTTCATTAATTTTTAGAATTTTTTCTTTTAGAAAATAACTTATTAAATTTGCCACATTCATTGATCCTCCTCCCAGGCCAGATTTTTGTGGGATATTTTTTATAACTTTAATTTCAAATTTTTTATTATTAATAAGTTTATTTTTATCTAATATTTTTAAAAAATTAGAAACTGTATTATTTTCAGTTATTCCCTTTGCAAATTTTCCCTTAAAATAAACCTTGTGTTTATTAGATTTTATTTCACGCAGATATATCAAATCATATAAATTTATAAATGAAACTAAACTTTCAATTCTATGAAGTTTAGATTTTAACTTACCATTAACATTTAATGAAAGATTAATTTTAGCATACGACTTTATTTTAATGAATTTCATACTTCATATTTTTTTTAATCCTTTTAATATTTTAATATTTACATTGCTTTTCATATCTTTTTCTGTTTTTTCAAAATTTAAAACACTATTCCAATAATAACGTGCTTGTATTTTTCTGCCAAGTTTCCATAATATGTCACCATAATGATCATTAACTATTGGATCATCCGGCATCAATTTTACTGCTCTTTTTAAAAACTCTTCGGCTTTGAAAAAATCACCAGTCAAGTAATAAGCCCATCCTACAGAATCTATGATGAATGGATCGTTTTTTTTCTGCTTATAAGCTTTTTCTAACATTTCAATTGCTTTATCTATTTTATGATCTCTCTCTAACCACGAATAAGCCAAATAGTTTAGAACATAAGCGTCATCAGAGTTCAATTTTAGTGAATTTAATAAATCTTTATCTGATTTGTTGTATTGTTCTAATCTTTCATAGCTACCTCCTCTTCTATATAAAATTTCAGAATAAGAATTAGAGCTTATATCTATCTTAGATAGTACTTTGTTATAATAATCTATTGCCAATTGATACTCTTCAAAACTTTTTGAAATATTGGCCATATCAAATAAAACTTTTTCAGATGGATTTTTTATTTTTTTAAAATTTGAATCTATATAAATAATTGCCTGTTTTTTACCAACCTCTTCAAAAGTAATATTTGTAATTTTTTTTATTTTATACCAATAATAAACATCATCATCTTCATTAAATAAGTTTAATACTTTTTTACTCTTTTCATAATCCTTTTTTTTATAAAAATTTTCTACTAACAAAGAATGATTAAATTTAAATTTTGGATTTAAGTAATTTGATATACTTAAATAAAAATTTGATTCTTCATAATTATTTTCAGACGAATATAGGTTTGCAATAAGAAAAAGAAATTCACTCAAAATATCTGTCTCTTTTTGACAAGAAAAAAGATCATTAAATTTTGTAAAATCTTTTTTATCTATCCATTTTTTTGTTTGTGCAGTTAATAAATTTGTATTTAAAATATCAATTTGATCTGTAATTTCTTTTGCTTCAAAAAATTGATTTTTATTAATCAAATAAGCTGTGTAAAAAAAAATATATCTTGAATAATCAATTTCATTACTATTTAAAAGATTTGTGAAATAATTTGCAGTATTTGCGTGGTTTAAATAGCAGCTTTGAAAGGCGCTGTTAATTAAAGATAAATTGCCAAAATTACTTTTTTCTGGATAAATTTTTTTATTTTTAAAAAGAAAGTTATAATCTCTTAAGGTTTCATAAATAATTAATTCTAACGTTCCATTTTTCTTAAATTTTGACAAACTATTAATATATTTGTCTGCTTTTTTAAGATCATTTTTTTTTAAACTTTCAATTGTTAGCAGCATATAAGCTTCAAAAAAATTAGATTTCTTTTTTTTTGAAGAAACTTCTAGTTGATTAATAGCTTTTTTAACCTTTCCTTCAGATATTAATGAAAATACATAACGTTTCAAAAATGGATCATGTTTGTTTATTAGAGACCTTGATAATCTAAAAAATTTTAATGCCTCTCTTTTGTTTTGATTTACATAAGAAACTTGTGCCGAAAAATAATTAGACAATTCTTTATAATAAAAACGGTTTTTATTACTATTTTTGGAGTATACTGGAGACTGAACAGTTATTAATAAAATAAAAAAATATATATTAAACAATTTTATAAACATTATTCTATTCTATGATTAAAAAACAAATAAATCAAAATGACAATTTTGACTTAGAACTTTTAAATTCAATCGAGTGTAATTATGTATTTAATGAAAAACCTCAAAATAGACTAATAGACAAAACTAATAAACTAACTGACATAAACAATAACAAATTAAAACAATTAGAAGACTTAAAAAATGAAATAAATTCAATCAAAAATTGTAAACTAAAAGAAAATGCAAACTATGCAATTATTGGAAACGGAAATATTGAAAGCCAAATAATGATTATTGGGGGAGCTCCAGGCAAAAGTGAAGATTTATCCAATAGTGTCTATACTGGAAATGACGGAAATTTACTAGAAAAAATGCTCATTGCAATTAAGATAAAAAAACAAAATGTTTATATAACATATGCTGTAAACTATCGTCCGCCAGATGATAGAAAACCTAGTAAAGATGAAATTAAAAAATATAAATTATTTTTAGAAAAACATATTTCTATTATCAACCCAAAATTATTAATAATGATGGGTAGCACAGCCATGGAGTCATTAACTGGAATAAACAGTAATATTTCAATGGAAAGAGGAAAATGGAAGGACATAATTGTTAAAAATACTTCATACAAAGGAATAATTACCTTCGATCCTTCCTATCTATTGAGATACCCAGAAAATAAAAAAAATTCCTGGGAAGATTTAAAAAATATTAGAAAAAAAATTGAAGAATTAAATTTAAATATTTAATGAAAATAATAGCTGGAGTTGATGAAGTTGGGCGAGGTAGTTTAATTGGTCCTGTTTATGCTGCTGCTGTAATACTTAATAAGTCAATTAATAAAAAAAGTTTAAAAGACTCTAAAAAAATTTCTAAAAATCAAAGAGAAAAATTTTCAAAAATAATAAAAAAAAACTCTACATGGTCAATTGGAATAGCTTCAGTTAAAGAAATAGAAAAACTAAATATTCTGAATGCAAGCTTACTTGCAATGAAAAGGGCTATAAAAAAACTTAAAAAAAAACCATCTCTTGTTCTAGTTGATGGAAATAAATTGCCTAAACTACAAAACTATAAGCTAAAATATATAATAAAAGGTGATCAAAAAATTCCTTCAATTTCAGCAGCATCTATAATTGCAAAAGTATCAAGAGATAAATTTATAACTAAACTATCTAAAAAGTTTAAAAAATATGCTTGGGAAAGTAACTTTGGTTACGGGACAAAAGAACATTTAAATGCACTAAAAAAATTTGGACCTACAAAATATCATAGAAAAACCTTCTCCCCTATCCACAAGATGTAGTTATTAAATAATAATCCACCACAAATTGAATCTAAATAATTCAATCTGAGGTTGACCCTAGAATCCAATTGGAGTCTAATTGTTTTTTATAAATGAAAAACAATTTTCAAAATAAAATTATAAACGGCGATAGTCTTAAGGAATTAAAAAAAATTCCAAGCGAAACTTTTGACCTTATTTTCGCCGACCCTCCATATAACCTTCAGCTAAAAAATTCACTAACGAGACCTGATAGATCTAAAGTTAGCGCAGTTAATGATAAGTGGGATCAATTCGAAAGTTTTAAAAAATACGACGAATTTACTGTTGAATGGTTAAAAGAATGCAGAAGAATTTTAAAAAAAAATGGTGCTATCTGGGTAATTGGTAGTTATCATAATATTTTTAGATTGGGGACAGCAATACAAAATTTAGGTTTTTGGATACTAAATGATGTTATCTGGAATAAAAATAATCCAATGCCTAACTTCAGAGGTACAAGGTTTACTAATGCACATGAAACATTAATCTGGGCTTCTAAAAGTGAAAAATCAAAATATACATTTAACTATCAATCATTAAAATGCTTAAATGATGATCTCCAAATGAGATCAAACTGGAATTTACCAATTTGCAATGGGTCAGAAAGGTTAAAAAAAAATGGTAAAAAAGTTCACTCAACTCAAAAACCAGAATCTCTTTTACATAGGGTTTTGTTAGCATCTTCTAACAAGGGAGACTTAGTTCTTGACCCATTTTTAGGATCTGGGACAACAGCAACTGTGGCTAAAAAATTAGGTAGAAATTACTATGGAATAGAAAAAGAAAAAAACTATTTTAAAGCTACAGAACAAAGACTCAAAAATACAATACCTATCGAAGATGATTTTTTAGATACATTAAAAAATAATAGATCTAAACCAAGAATACCATTTGGATCTTTAGTTGAACTTGGAATTATTAAGCCAGGCACAAGCATATTTGATACTAAGAAAAAAATTGTAGCTAAAATAATGGCCGATGGAAGTATTAAACATGACAGAACTGAAGGATCGATTCATAAAGTAGCAGCAACTATTCTTGGTGCAGATAGCTGTAATGGCTGGACTTATTGGCACTATAATTTAAATGGTAAAATATTACCTATAGACAACTTAAGGCAAAGACTAATTTCAAATAACTAATTTCTA
>Ga0114993_10004954_pt1 | contig 13024 bp, 8 predicted proteins | sample ArcticOcean_MG_C_FD_87042 | JGI IMG/M metagenome (GOLD analysis project Ga0114993, IMG submission 87042) | Marine microbial communities from western Arctic Ocean - ArcticOcean_MG_CB2_150 | ecosystem: Environmental > Aquatic > Marine > Oceanic | place: Arctic Ocean: Canada Basin | collected...
AATATTCACTTCATCACCGGGGTTTGGCATCTTACCCAGCTGTTGATAGAGCAGTCCTCCCAGTGTATCGAAACCCTCACCCTGAAGATTCGCAGCAAAAACCAGGTTTACTTCTTCAAGTGGAATGCGGGCGTCCATCACGGCTTCGTTTTTATTGATTATTTCCAACATGGACTCGCTTATATCAAATTCGTCTTCAATCTCTCCAACAATTTCTTCCAGAAGGTCTTCGATGGTTACCAAACCCGTCGTGCCACCATATTCATCTACCACAATTGCGATCTGTATGTGGTTCTCTTGAAAGTCTCGCAATAGATCGTCTAGGCGCTTTGAGTCAGGTATGAAGAGAGGGGGACGAACGATGTCGTTTATACTTACTTCTGTGTCTTTTGTGGCTAGATTGCGCAGCATATCACGCGAATGCACCACTCCTACGATGTTGTCTAGAGATTCTTTGAACAGTGGTATGCGGCTGTGTCCACTTTCCCACATAATTTCAGCCACCACCGTGAAGGATGATGTGATATCAGTCGCTTGAATATCCATTCTGGGCACCATGATTTCCCGCGTGGTTGTCTCATCGAGTTTTAGTATAGATCTAATCATCTTGCGCTCATATGGAGCTAATTCATTATCATGCTGACTCTCAGAATACCCATCTGATATGGTCATGGCGGACTCATCGCTGTTGGGATTGTAATCTTTCTTCCTGGATATGGCTGACGATACTGAACTTTGCAACTTATATAGAGGAATTACAAGAAGCGCCAGTGGCCAAAGAAGTATTAGAATGTGATGTGACATGCTGTTCCAGCGCTCTCCCATGCCGGATGATATACCTCGGATGAGTGCCAGCAATACCAAGAGTCCAACTACGCCCAGAGATATTCCAAACCAGTGAGGAACCAGGTCTTCCAGCAGGTCTACATATATAGTGACTGCTAATGTGATAAGTCCAATCTGTGCCATGGTGAGCACACCACCAGTGCGAAGCATAGCACTTACTTTTAGTTGAAATGTGCTCTCGTTTTCTGATTCGTTTCCATGTGTGCCTGAAAGTAGGTATTTTTCTATGGAAGAGAATAGGAAGTAGAAAGTCAGGGATATGATTAATACTATAATTTTTAACGAACCGTCAATATCCAATACTAACCGCCTTATTTATGTTTGTGATTTGCATGCTATGCATGTTTGTTGTTATGCCGGTTATATATGGCGGTGCAATTGATTTCAACATTATCTTTATTTCTTCTTAGGTATCCAGTTGTTTATTATCTTAGCTGGCATTCCAACTACCTTGGCACCAGCAGGAACGTCTTTAGTCACTACGGAACCAGCGCCTGTACTAGCCCTGGCACCAATCCGCAGAGGTGCCACCAACATGGAGTCGCTCCCTATGAACGCTCCTTCTTCGATTATTGTTTCGTGTTTGTCTGTGCCGTCGAAGTTACAGGTCACAGCGCCAGCTCCAATGTTGACGTTCTGGCTTACCTGTGCATCTCCAATATAGCTGAAATGGCCGATTTGAGTGCTCTTGCCGATCCGGCTATTTTTTACTTCTGCAAAGTTGCCGATGTGTACGTTAGTTTCGATGTAAGATTCGGGTCGAACGTGGCTATATGGTCCAATCTCAACTCCATCTTCCAGAACAGCATTCTCTATAACCGACTGCACGACCAGGCAATTCTCCGCTATGATTGAGTCAACTATTATGGAGCCCGGCCCTATTTGAGAACCTTTCCCTATCACTGTCATACCGCGGAGGAAGGTATTTGGATAGATTATGGTGTCAGGCTCCAACTTAACTGTAACGTCTATAAATGCCGGCTCCATAACATTTACGCCATGCAGGAGCCACTTGTTGTTTATTCTACGCTGTACTACCTCTCTTACTCTTGCCAACTGAGCTCCATCGTTAACACCAAGAGCTTCTCCGCTATCCTTCAAAGGCATGGCATTCACCCTGTGCCCCTGTGATACGGATTTAGCCACCAGGTCGGTAAGGTATATTTCTCCGCTGGCAGATGGTTCCAGATCACTGAGTGCGCTCCAGAGCCAAGGAGATTTGAAGCAGTAGACTCCAACATTGCCCTCTGACACAGAGGCTATCATGGCATCCAGATCAACCTCTTCCACTATTGCAGAAACACTTCCATCTTCGTTTCTGATTATTCGTCCCATGCCTTCCCCTGGAAGTCCATTGCATGTCAGAATTGTCACGTATGCCTGACTGGATTCATGACTCTGCGTCAAGGTACGTATGGTTTTCTGGGTTATCAATGGCACATCTCCATTTATAACCAGGACATCTCCCTGATGGTTGCCTAGGAGAGCTTGCGCCTGAGAAAGGGCATGAGCCGTTCCAAGAGGTTCCACTTGCTCCACCAATGTGGCGCGACTCCCCACGACGTTGGATACGGCTGGAGAACTTGGGGGAACGACTGCTATCAGATTATCAAAACCTGCGTCGCAAAGAGCATCCGCAACCAGTGCAACCATTTCTCTGCCACAGATTGACTGGAGAACCTTTGGTATACTGGATTGCATACGGGTTCCATTACCAGCAGCAAGTATAACTACTTGCCAGTTATTCACTTTCACACCAATGCCAAAAGGCAACCCCACCTTCGCTAGTACGCAAAAGAGGCTACCCCTTCAAAAAAACTCTGGACAAAAATTCATCCTAAATAAATAGTACCATGACAGATTTGGGACTGTCAATGTACGTGTGTTCTGCATAACGTAGATGTGTATATTCTGAATGGCTCTATTCGTAGATAAGTATTTGGTAAAAGAAACAGCCTGTCAATATTTTGGACGATTGTAACAATGTGATATGCTGTACCCCTCTACTGGGAGGAAAGATGGCCGAGAGGCTTATGGCGCCGCTCTCGAAAATCGAAGTCCTTTGTCCCTCCTTGTGCATTTGTATCTGCACAGGTCCCTTCTGGCCTGACTAACAATCCACGTTTTATATATAACGTTCCTTTCCGTCATGTCCAGTGGTGGGCAGTATGTTGCCAGCTTTGCTTAGCTGAGTTCAATCTGAGCAAAGCCACTGAGAAATCCTAGTTCTTCATCCTTGTGGCCTGGATGTGTACAAACCAAATCTTCCTTGTACTGGTTCACAGTCTAGAGCACCTCCACCGACTTCTGTCTATTTACCAGATTCTCTAGAACCGTATTCGGGGGTCCAGTAAGCCGTAGCTTAGATCTACTAGCAAATTCATCACTATGATCCACGCTGCGAAGAATAGTACCAGGGTTTGCACCACGGGGTAGTCCCACCTGCTCAGACTATAAACGAGGTACTGACCCATCCCGGGCAGTAGGAAGATCGCCTCCAGGATTACGGATCCACCAAGAATTCCTGCAGCCTGGATGCCGATGATAGTGATTACAGGCATCATGGCGTTTTTCATGGCATGACGGTATATCACTACGAAGTGCCTGAGGCCCTTGGCGTGGGCAGTCCTAATGTAGTCCTGGCGCAAGACCTCCAGCATAGTGGAACGCATCATCCTCGCCTTTGTGGCCATGGACGATGTTCCTAGTGCGAAGGCAGGCCAGAAGAACATGCTGAGGTTCTGGACAGGATTTTCAAATATAGAGACGTACTCTAGTCGAGGGCTCCAATTAAAGTACATCATCCCGCCAAGGATTATCATGGTGGCAATCCAGAAATTAGGGATGGACAATCCCAGGAGGGAGAATATCCGGATGCTATAGTCTGCCCATGTGTCCTGTCTCAGGGCCATGATGATCCCCGCCGGTATACCCAGAACTATGGAGATTGCCAATGTCAGTACCGATAGCTCTAGGGTTAATGGCAGTTTTTGTCTGATCTGCGGCCATATTGGCTTGCTGTCAACAAGCGAAACGCCCCATTGCAGTGTGACGAAGTCCCTCATCCAAGTGCCATATTGCACAGGGAGTGGTCTGTTTAATCCTAGCTGCTCGCGCAGCAGCTCTGCCGTCTCCTCCGAATAGAATGAGTCCTCGCCTCCCAAAATAATGTCCACCACATCCCCTGGTGCTATGCGCAAAATGAAGAAGACCATCAACGACACTAACACAGCGGTAATAGCGCCCAAGTAAAGCCGTCGAAGCGTGTACTGTAGCATAAATCCTCCTAAGCATTAACTCATGATATTTAGCCTGCTCAGGAAGAGTCAGAAATATCGTATCTTTAACTACAATATCGCATACTATCATGATACCTGCAACACAGCGATGTTGCCAATCGGAGGGGCGAGGGGCCAGATGTACTGGTCATTCTGCACCGTTTCAGATATAGTTGCGGTCGTTGGAGAGGTGGCCGAGAGGCTTATGGCGCCGCTCTCGAAAAGCGGTTCCCGGCTATGTCGGGACGTGGGTTCAAATCCCACCCTCTCCGCCAAACTAGGAATAAAACAACCTGTATGCGAATGATCTGATGTAATTGCGGATGTCATTTGCCGGCATTTTGCCGACCCAATTCCCAAGAAATCATTTCCTACCCCACCTCGAATCACGAAGGGGATTGATTGAGAAGCAGATGCTTTCTCTCCAGCCAGAGAAACACATCAGTACCTTGCATGGGTCTCCAGAGTTCGGAGGCTCAGGTTCTCTGCCAGTAAATGTAATCCGAAGCTGATAGATTCACAGTGATTTTGATAGTTGCTGTATGATTACACACGGCCCTTATAGGAAAGCGCAATCAAAGTTTCTGAGTACCACCAATTATTATATGCACATTTCAAATACGTATGAGACAGATTTGCAGAGGGTCTCAGGCTACCGCTATGTTATCGCTGGCCTAATTGTGTTTCTGACCTTCTCATCCTCACTTAGTATATTTGCCATCGGACCTATTACGCCGTTGATCATTGCTGATTACGGGGTCACAAACAACATGGCTGGTTTCCTAACTGGCATTACATACCTTGTTCACATCATGTTTGCTGTCCCTATAAGTATGCTTATAGGGAGGATCGGACCAAAAATGCTGGTCTTTTTAGGAGGGGTGATGGGATCAGTACCGCTGCTGAGCTTTATGGCAACTGATAACTTTCCTCTCCTTCTAGCACTTCGAGCAGTATATGGTATGTCTTTCATTTGTTTGTTTCCAACAGTAGGCCCATTGTTTATGCAATGGTTCCCACCAAAAGAACTCCCTTTGGTCAATGGAGCCTTCGCGCTCAGCGCCTGCCTAGCAATAACTACCTCGACTTTCATAGTCGCACCACTGTCAGAAGCCATCGGATGGGAAGTGGTTCTCAGTGGATTCGGAGGTGCATCCCTATTGAGTGCGCTTACCTGGCTCTCCTTCGGAAAGGCACAAAGAATTCACAGGAAGAACGAGGCTAGATCTCTAATACCACTCGTCTGGAACGTCCTCCATGCCCGTACCACCTTACTTGTGGCAATTGCTGATGCAGGACCAGCTACACTTTTGACAGCGTTCATAGCATGGCTACCAACGTTGTACCATGAAGTTCACCAAATTTCATTGACCGAGGCAGGTGTGTACACGGGTAGCATGTCATTGGCCGGACTCGTAGCTTTATCACTAGCCAGTCTGTTTACGGCGCGGACTCGCAATAGACGTCCCTTTCTCATCATTCCTGGCACTCTGGCTGGATTTGCTGGATTTGCAGTCTTAGTGCTGCCAGACTCAGTAGCGCTGTACATATCTATAGTGGTTTTGGGCTTTGCTTGCTGGTTTTATCTCCCTGCGCTGTTGACGATTCCAATGGATATGTATCCCAACGATCCCAATCGTGTTTCCATAATCTCTGCTGTCCTCGTAAGTATTGGAGGTATTGCTTGTTTTGCTGCTACGCCGACCGTTGGGGCAATCGCCGACCTGACAGGAAGCCTACTGCCTGGGCTAGCTGTATGTGCTGTCCTGGGATGGAGTCTCGCTATCGCTGGGGTGTTGATGCCTTCACCATCTACTACAGGGACAGCACGAGACAGAGAAGGATAGAATAATTGCAAACGCACGGTTATCTACAAATTGAAAAATTGCACTCACTGCAAAGCTTGCCGTAGATACAAGACTCAAATAAACATGTATAGAAGCGCGAGTAAGGGTATTTGAGGCAGCCTGTAAATTTGCCGACCAAAATGCCGACATACTTGGAATGACTCCATGGACGAGACGTTATCACAGATACAAATGGCGCCCGATGATGTATACTCAGAAACGCTGAGTCAGACACGGCTGTACATGTGGGAACGATAGACATAGAACTAAAAAAGCGGTTCCAGACTATGGTGGAATCGTGGGTTCAAATCCACTCATTTCCGCCATTGTAGCGTAGTCTGGACGACCCAAGGTGACTGTATGGAGAGATGCTGGAGTGGCCGAACAGGCGCGACTGGAAATCGCGTAGGGGAGCAATCTTCTCGTGGGTTCGAATCCCACTCTCTCCGCCATTCGTAGGCTTCTCCACCTCAACTCAAAATAACCTAATGCCTCAAATATACGAGGTTTCATTGAAAAACCTGTCGGGATCTGTGATCACTCTCGTGTTGCTGATGGCAACACTCACTGGCCTTATGTCATGCACTGCTGAATCAATCTTTACGGAGCAAAACCCACACAGTGGGAGATTGAGATTGGCAACCACCACAAGTTTGTACGATACAGGGCTGTGGGACTCTCTGGAGCCAATGTTCGAGGATAGATACGGAGTGGACCTAGATATTATTGTAGGAGGAACTGGCGAAGTCTTGGAGGCAGGCAGGCGTGGAGATGTGGATATTGTGACTCTTCACGATAAGATCAGAGAAGATGAGTTCGTGAGCCAAGGGCATGGCATACAGCGTTACCCCATAGCATATAACTATTTTGTAATAGTCGGGCCAGAGAGTGATCCATGCCGCATCAAGAATATGGAGCCAGAGGCGGCATTTCTGCAAATCATGAATCAATGTAAGTCTGACACAGAAACTATCAGGTTCATATCTAGAGGTGACAAGTCTGGCACACATGCTAGGGAGATGTTCCTGTGGCAGACTGCAGGTGAGGACTATGAGTCAGTGAGGAATTCCGGTAAGTGGTATCTTGAGGCAGGAGCTGGAATGGGTGCCATTCTGATGTTGGCAGATGAGAAATCCGCCTACACTTTGGCTGTGAACAGTACGTACAGGGCATTCAAAGAAAGATTAGATCTGGTATCCTTGGTAGACACAGGATTCTCACTGCTGAATGTATACTCAGTCATCGCAATAAACCAGGAGAACCATCCCAATGCCAATGTTGATATGTCCAACAATCTAATTACATTCCTCACCTCAGAAGAGGTACAGGACTTGATAGATGACTATGGAATCAATAAGTACGGCACTGCTCTTTTCACAGCTGCTAGGGGCGAGGAGCAACAGTGATAATCAAATACGTGAGGTCAGTTAACCATTGGATCTACTTATAGATAGCTTTCTCACGGCCATCATGCTCATTCTCACGGGAGACCGCGAGGTGTTCAGCATAACGGCGAGGACACTTTTGATATCCTCTGCCTCCACTTTTATTGCTGCCTCTATATTCGTTCCTGTTGGCAGTTTAATATATTTCCAGAGCTTTCCAGGCAAGGGATTGTTGATCAATGTCATTCAAACCCTCTTCAGTATGCCAACGGTATTTGTGGGACTGTTGGTATTCATTACATTTTCGAGAGAGGGCCCACTGGGCAGCTTCGGGTTACTATTTTCGCCAACAGCCATAATCATCGGACACGTTATTCTGATATCACCGATAATGGCAGGCCTGACCATATCCGCACTGAGAGGCATTGCTCCGGAAATTCAGGACACAGCCATGTCACTTGGTGCCAGCAGACTACAGACAATACACGCAATTGTTAGAGAGGCTAGGTATGGAGTGTCAACTGCGGTGCTCCTTGGATTTGGTAGAGCTATCTCTGAAATAGGCCTGGCTATAGTGGTTGGAGGCAACATACGAGGATACACTAGGACTCTGACAACAGCCATGTCACTTGAGACATCAATTGGCAACTTTGAGATGGCAATGGCTTTGGGTATAATCTTGGTGTTTCTGGCATTAGCGGTCAACATTTTGGTGAGCCAGATTCAACACAGGTAACGAGCATTGATAACAGTTAGAGACCTCTCTAAGAGATACTATGGCAACACCGTGCTTGAGAACATCAACCTTGATGTTCCGACTCATGCCGTCACGGCGATAATAGGGCCGAGCGGGGCTGGAAAAACGACTCTGCTTCGCCTGATAGACCTTTTGGAGGAACCAACCTCAGGCCAAATAACATTCGATGATATGGAAACACCAAGATCAGAAGGCGTTAGATTGGAAATGCGCAGGAGGATGGTCATAGTCTTTCAAAAGCCTGTTGTATTCAGTGGCAGTGTCTATGACAACGTCTCCTATGGTCTTAGGATCAGGGGATACGGACGGAGAGATGCTGGTGATAAAGTTATGCATGCGCTTGAGACATTAGACCTCTCAGGCTATGAGAACCGCATGGCAAAAACCCTGTCTGGAGGAGAGGTTCAGAGAGTCGCTCTGGCACGGGCCATGGTAATAGAGCCGGAGTTGTTGCTGTTGGATGAGCCTACGGCGAATCTTGACCCAGTTTCCACTACAAAAGTAGAACAGTTAATATCACGAATTATTAGAGAGCTACATACCACTGTGCTCATGTCCACTCACGACATGGCACAGGGCCAACGCCTTGCAGACCAGATAGGCGTGCTAATCGGTGGATCAATGCTCCAGGTCGGCAACTCCAGTGATATATTCAACTTGCCAAACAGCATGCAGGTTGCTCACTTCGTAGGAGTCGAGAATGTGCTGGAAGGGGTGATAGAGTCCAAAGATCAGGGACTTGTTAACGTAAGCTTCGGCAGCCATCATGTAGAAGGACTCTCCCAGCTGGAGCCTGGGGTTGTAGTGTCTGCGTGTATAAGGCCTGAGGAAGTAACTCTGGCCCTAACAATTACTCAGACATCCACAAGCGCTAGGAACACCTTTTACGGCACAATATCAAACATTACATCGACCGGCCCTTTGGTCAGAGTAGTTGTGGACTGTGGATTCCAACTGGTGGCTCTAATAACCACTAGGTCGGCACAGGAACTAGAGTTGCAGAAAGGCACTGAAGTCTGGGCGTTCTTCAAGGCCACCGGAGTTCACATAGTCCAAGCCTGATTTACAGCCAATTTCATACTGCATGTAGCAGACCTGTAATATACGCAATAGCATTGCGTTAGCGTCACGGTTGTGACAGATTCAAGCCAGTGGGCTTATTTTCCGTAGAGATACTCATGGAGAGCAAGAACGTTATAAGCACCTGGACCGTTGAGTAGGCTTTCCACAGCCGCCCTTGCAGTATCCAGAGATGTGAAGCACGGGATACGTCTTTCCGCTGCTGCTCTCCGTATCTCAAAGCCATCCTGCATAATGGAGCGTTCTCCGGTAACTGTGTTCACTACGGCATCTACAGTCCCATCCAATATTATGTCTACCACATTTGGATGGTTTTCACTGAGTCTTTTGGTTATAAGATTCACATGTATGCCCAATGCTTCAACCATCGCAGCAGTACCTTCGGTGGCGTACAGCTTGCAGTTAGATTCTGCTAGTGAGCGTATGAGGGGTAATGACTCTACTTTGTCCTTGTCAGCAATGCTCAAAAGAACAGAGCCTCCATCTCGGAATGACAGTCCTCCAGCCAACAATGCCTTGGCCACTGCTCCTTGGAAGTCTACATCGATTCCCATCACTTCGCCGGTGGATTTCATCTCTGGTCCAAGATAGGTATCTACTCCTACTAATTTTGACATTGAGAACACAGGGGCCTTTACACCAACCAGTTTCTGACGTTTCCACAGCCCACCTTCATAGCCCATCTCAGTCAATGTTCTGCCCAACATAACCTTGGTTGCAAGATTTACCATCGGAACACCAGTTACTTTTGAGAGAAATGGAACCGTACGGCTAGCTCTTGGGTTTACCTCCAATACATACACTGTGGATTCTATTGTGTCATCTCTCAGAATCTGCGGACCGCGGTAGGGACTGCCACCAACAATGACATATTGTATGTTCATAAGCCCTTTGACGTTCAGCCCTTTTCCTATCCGTGTTGTATACTCCACAAGGGTTTCCACTTCTTGTTCAGTGAGAGTGACTCCAGGATATATAGCCATTGAATCCCCACTGTGCACCCCTGCCCTCTCTACGTGCTCCATAATCCCAGGAATGAATACCACTTCACCGTCACATATCGCATCAACGTCCACTTCGCGCCCGTCAAGATACTTGTCTATGAGAATTGGGTGATTAATTCCCAACTCCGCGGCAGCAGTAACGTAACGGATGAGTTCGGTTGCGTTCTGCACGATTTCCATCGCCCGTCCTCCAAGAACGTAGCTTGGGCGTACAAGGACAGGGTAGCCTGTACCCTGAGCCACTTTGAGGGCTTCTTCCAGGGTTGTCACTCCAGCTCCCGGAGGTTGAGGAACGCCCAAGTGCTCGAGGAAGCTTTCAAATCGTCCTCTGTCAGATGCTGTGTCTATGGCGTCTGCTGTTGAGCCGATAATGGGCATTCCTTCCTTGTCTAAGGACTGGGACAAGTTTATTGCCGTCTGACCGCCGAATTGCACCACAGACGGAGGGTAGATAATTGAGCTGGATTCTTCGTTAGCTTCATTCTCTAGGATGTCCATCATGCTTTCTTCATCTAGGGGTTCAAAATACAGACGGTCACTGGTATCGAAGTCGGTGGATACGGTTTCCGGATTCGAGTTAACCATAATACTCTTGACCCCTTCTTCCTGTAATGCCCATGCTGCATGTACGGAGCAGTAATCGAACTCTATCCCCTGGCCTATACGTATGGGCCCGCTACCTATTACCACGGCTTTTGGCCCCTCAAGTGGCAGCGCCTCGTTTTCATGTTCGTATGTGCTGTAGAAATATGGAGTTGCGGCCTCAAACTCTGCAGCACATGTATCGACCATTTTGTATACGGGAGTTATGCCAAACTCTTTGCGAAGGTTTCTGACCTGCTGAGGCAGCATGTTAGACAGGGTGCCTATCTGGACATCGGAGAAGCCAAGGCGCTTGGCATCCCACAGTATTTTCGGATTAAGGTCTTCCTTGAGAAGGCGTTGCTCCATATCCACGATATTTTGGAAGCGGTATAGAAACCATGGGTCTATGCCCGTACGTTTGGACACGTCTTCTGGGATTGAGCCACGGCGCATAGATGCCATCAGTGCCCAGAGCCTTATGTCGGTCGGAATCAGTGGAATACTGTCGAGATCCGAACCTCCATTATTTTGCCATTCGCTGTCTTCCCACATTATGGTGGAGTTATTAATCTCCAGGGACCGAACAGCTTTCTGTAAGGCTGCCTCAAAAGAGCGGTCTATGGCCATTACTTCGCCTGTAGCCTTCATTTGTGTGCCTATGGTACGGTCGCCTGCGGCAAATTTATCGAACGGCCATCGAGGTATCTTAACCACGCAGTAGTCCAAAGCCGGCTCAAAGGCTGCTAAGGTACGTTTGGTAACAGCATTGTGTATCTCATCCAACCGCTTCCCGACTGCGATTTTAGCTGCCACTCTTGCGATAGGATATCCAGTGGCCTTGCTTGCAAGTGCTGAGCTACGACTAACACGCGGGTTGACTTCGATGACGTAGTAAGGACTATCCGCTTTCCAGTTTCCTGGCAGAGTTTCTTTAACGATATTGTGTGGCTGAAGGGCATACTGGACGTTACATCCACCCTCTATTCCCAGTGTACGTATTATGTGCAGACTAGCCGAACGTAGCATCTGGTATTCTTTGTCGGTTAGAGTTTGGCTTGGAGCCACAACGATGCTGTCACCTGTGTGTACGCCCATTGGATCAAGATTCTCCATGTTGCACACCATGATGCAGTTGTCTGCCCCATCACGCATCACCTCATATTCTATCTCTTTCCAGCCCACCAAGGAGCGCTCCAGCAAAATCTGATTGATGGGGCTGGCTCTCAGTCCGCCTCCTGCTAATTCCTCCAATTGATCCAATGTATTGGCTATACCGCCACCAGTGCCACCCAGCGTGTAGGCAGGGCGTATCACCAGAGGTAGTCCCATTTCCTGGGCTATGCGGTGCACATCTTCCATGGACTGCGCTACGGCACTTGGAGGAATCGGCTCCCCAATGCTTACAAGCAAGTCTCGGAATAGCTCTCTGTCTTCAGCTTTCCTGATGGTGTCCAGTGGTGTACCCAAAAGCCGCACGTTATATTTGTCCAGTATCCCGGCATCTGCCAGTTCAACAGCCAAGTTTAGGCCGGTCTGACCTCCAAGGGTTGGAAGGATACCTTCGGGACGCTCGCGTGCGATGATGCGCTCAAGAACTTCAACAGTAAGGGGCTCGATGTAGATAATGTCGGCGATATCTTCGTCTGTCATTATGGTTGCGGGGTTGGAGTTCACTAGTACTGTTGTAATGCCTTCCTCACGCAGAGCCTTGCACGCCTGTGTGCCTGCATAGTCGAATTCCGCCGCCTGACCAATGACGATGGGGCCTGAACCTATGACAAGGACTTTCGTTAGATTATTTTGCATTTATGGTTGTTTCCTTTTAGAGTTGCCTTCAATTGAGAAACCCACCATTTCCAAAAACTTATCGAAAAGATAAATGTTGTCCAGAGGGCCTGGTGACGCCTCAGAGTGGTACTGTATGCTCATTATTGGCAGTTCTTTGTGCCTTATTCCTTCTACGGTGTTGTCATTGAGGTTGATGTGGCTCACTTCCAGTTCAGATGGAAGGCTATCAGCGTCCACGGCATAACCGTGGTTCTGGGCGGTTATGTATACGCGATTAGTTTGGATTTCCCGCACGGGATGGTTTGCACCCCTATGTCCAAATTTTAGCTTGAACGTACTCCCTCCAAAGGCGCGAGCGATGATCTGATGACCCAGGCATATCCCCATAATAGGGACATGACCTACAAGGCCTTTAGCTGTCTCCACCACGTAGTCAAGTAAAGCAGGGTCGCCC
>Ga0114993_10004955_pt1 | contig 13021 bp, 17 predicted proteins | sample ArcticOcean_MG_C_FD_87042 | JGI IMG/M metagenome (GOLD analysis project Ga0114993, IMG submission 87042) | Marine microbial communities from western Arctic Ocean - ArcticOcean_MG_CB2_150 | ecosystem: Environmental > Aquatic > Marine > Oceanic | place: Arctic Ocean: Canada Basin | collected...
ACACATGATCCTAAAATTGATGATCCTGCTCTTCAGTTTTAGGATCATGTGTCAGCGCTATCAATGCAGTATTCTTGTTAGTTTGTATTTCACAAAAAGCTTCCTTAGGCCATTTTTTTATAACTTTAATATTTGGAAATCTTTTTTTTGAAGCAAAATACCCTCTAGGATCAATTAAAAAAACTTCAAAGTTTAAATTTGCAACGAAGTTTACTAAATATTGAGCAATATGAACTGCACCAACAATAATAACTTTTATTGGTTTAATGTAATTTTCAACAAAAATATTTGCACCATCTATAATACCATTTTTCTTTTTATCGAAACATAGAATTATATCTTCTTGATATTTTTCAAAGTTTTTATGTATAGGTTTACCTTTTTCATAAATACAACTCTCACTGTTTTTTAAATTCGTAATAATAGCAAATTCAATTTTTCTTTTCTTTTTTTTTATTATTTCGTTAAGTAATTCTTTTTTCATTTTATAATTTTTTCTAGATATACAGCAATTTCGCCACCACAGGCTAAGCCTACTTCCCATGCACTTTCATTTGAAACTTTAAATTCTATTTTTTTGAATTTTTTATTTTTTTTGATTAATTCTAAACTTTCTCTAACCACAGCTGTTTCCACACAACCTCCTGAAACAGAACCAGAAAAATCTCCTTTTTCATTAATAATCATTCTACTTCCGATCGGTCTAGGCGAAGACCCCCAAGTTTGTATTACAGTAGCAAGAATAACTGTTTTATTTGCTTCAAACCAATCTCTAGCCTCATCTAATATTTTTTCATCGAATGAATTTTTCATTATTATATTTTAGATTAAATTTATAAAGTTTGAACTCTTAGCAGCTTGAAATTGCTTTTTTAGCCATTACTTTAATAATATGAGCTCTATATTCTGCTGAGGCATGGATATCTGAATTAAATCCATTGCTAGAAATATTTATATTATCTATAGATGACTCTGAAAAGTTGTCTGTCAAAGCTTTTTCAATTTTATTACATCTAAAAACGCAACCTTCAACACCAGTTACTGCAACTCTTATTTCCTTCTTTAGTTTAGCAATATAAACACCTACAATTGCGTACCTTGACGCAGGATTAGGAAATTTTGCATAACTTGATTTTTCTGGCACTTCAAATTCAACACTTTCAATAAGTTCACCTTTTTTTAAATCAGTTTCAAACATTCCCTTAAAAAATTTTTCTGCAGCGATTTTTCTTTTATTCGTATGAATTATAGCATTCAAAGCTAAACAAGCTGAAGGATAGTCCGCAGCAGGATCATTATTTGCTATTGAACCTCCTATAGTTCCTCTATTTCTAACTTGTGGATCTCCAATACCTTCAGCTAACATAGCTAAAGATGGGATAGATTTTATTACTTCTTTAGACGATGCCACAGTTGCATGAGTTGTGATGGAACCAATTTTTAAAGATTTACTAGATGATTTAATCCCATTAAGACTTTTAATTTTTTTTATATTTATAAGATTAGTATATTCCGCTAGTCTAAGTTTTATTGCTGGTATTAGTGTCATTCCTCCAGCTAAAAAAGTGGATCTACCAGTTGTAAGTTTTTTTACTTCTTTTATATTTAATGGTGTATGAAAATTAAAATTTTTCATTTTATTTAAGCTGCTTCCTGTTTAGATTTTTTTTTCTTTAAAGCTTCCCAAACTTTTTCAGAAGTTGCAGGCATTGAAATGCTTGTGCCAATAGCATCTTCTACAGCATTTATAACAGCGGGAGGTGATGCAATAGCTCCAGCTTCTCCACAGCCTTTTGATCCTAAAGGATTAGATGTTGCTGGCGTGGATGTGTAATCAATTTTAAATTGAGGAAAATTATCTGCTCTTGGCATTGTATAATCCATGTATGAAGCTGTAGTTAATTGTCCAGATTGATCGTAGTGACTATTTTCATATAAAGCTTGTCCTATACCTTGTGCTAAACCACCATGAACTTGTCCTTCTACAATTAACGGATTTATAATTGTGCCAAAATCATCCACCGCCGTGTACTTAACAACTTTAGTTTCCCCAGTTTCTTGATCGACTTCAACCTCACAAATATGTGTACCTGCTGGGAAAGAAAAATTAACTGGATCATAAAATGAAGTTTCTTTTAACCCAGGCTCTATTCCTGGTGGAAGAGGGGATTTTATTTCTCCATATTGTCCTGGCAAGTAACATGCAAAAGCTATTTCCCCAATTGTTTTCTTTTTGTTAGAATTTTTTAAAATAAAGTCTCCATCCTTAAATTCAATATCCTCTGGTTTACCTTCTAACATGTGTGCGGCAATTTTTTTTCCTTTTTCAATAATTTTATCACATGCTTTAGCAATAGCTGATCCACCTACCGCAAGTGATCTCGATCCATAGGTTCCCATACCAAATGGTCCTTTGTCTGTATCACCATGAACTACATCTATATTTTCTATTCCCACTCCTAACTTGTCACCTACTATTTGTGCAAATGTTGTTTCATGCCCTTGACCATGACTATGAGCTCCAGTAAAGACTGAAACATTTCCTGTTGCATTAAATCTTATCTCAGCAGATTCCCAAAGGCCTACACCTGCGCCAATTGACATTACCACAGCTGAAGGTGCTATTCCGCACGCTTCTAAGTAAGTAGAAAAACCGACTCCTCTAAGTTTGCCTTTTTTTATTGATTCTGATCTTCTGGTTTCAAAATTTTTATAATCTGCGAGTTCTAAAGCTTTATCTAAATGTGCACTGTAATCACCCGAATCAATATTATGTATCAAGCATTGTTGATGTGGAAATTTATTAATAAAATTATTTCGCCTAAATTCAGCTTGGTCCATTCCCATTTCTTTTGCAGCTTTATTAACTATTCGCTCTATAAGATAAGTAGCCTCAGGTCTTCCTGCTCCTCTATATGCATCAACCGGGGCTGTATTTGTAAAAACTGCTTTAACGTTAATAAAGGCTGCGGGAATATCATAAACACCTAGTATTAAAGGTGCATATAAATATGTTGGTGTAACTGTTGAAAATAGACTTGCGTAAGCACCTATATTTGCAATTGTATCAACTTTTAAAGCAGCGATTTTTCCATCATTATTAATTGCTAATTCTACATGTGTAACATGATCTCTACCATGACAATCAGATAAAAATGATTCGCTTCTTTCAGCAACCCATTTAACAGGTCTTTCTATTTTTTTAGAAGCCCATGCAGTTACAGCGTCTTCAGCATAAGCATAAATTTTCGAACCAAATCCACCACCAACATCTGGAGCTACTACTCTAAATTTATGTTCTGGATGGATTCCACCAAAGGCAGAAAGAACTAATCTTGATAAATGAGGATTTTGACTTGTTGTGTACAAAGTCAATTCGTCAGAAGAAGCGTTATAATCTCCGATACAAGCTCTTGGTTCCATAGCATTTGGTATTAATCTATTATTTCTCAAATCCATCTTAATAATTTTATTAGAACTAGAAAAAGCATCTTCAGTTTTTCCTTTATCACCTAAAATAAAATCAAAACATAAATTCTGATCTATACCTTCATGAATGACATCAGAAGACATTGCTTCATTTGTGTTTACTACAGCTTTTTGCACTTTATAACTAACATCAACTATTTCAGCGGCAGCTTTAGCTTCCTCAAGGGATTCTGCGATTACAACAGCCACATGATCCCCAACATAATTAACACAATCTTTTGCTAAAGGTGGATGATTTGGAACTTTCATATCACTACCATCTTGACTTACAATTTTCCAACCTGCGATCAAACCTCCAATTTTTTCTTTAACAATATCATCTCCAGTAAAAATTGTGACTACACCAGGTGCTTTTAAAGCCGCACTTATCTTAACAGAGTTAATTTTTGCTCTGGCATGCGGAGAGCGTACAAAGACTGCATAAGTTTGATGTACCAGGTTAATATCAGCTGTATACCTTCCTTTGCCTGTTAAAAATTTTTTATCTTCTTTTCTTTCTACTCTAGAACCAATTAAACTTGACATAAACCTTCCTTACATTTTCGTAGCGGCATCTTTTACTGCAGCTATGATATTTTGATATCCCGTACATCGACAGATATTGCCTTCCAACCAATCTCTTATTTCTTTTTCATTTGGGTTTTTGTTTTTTTGCAATAAATCAACAGCACTCATAACCATTCCAGGTGTACAAAAACCGCACTGTAAGCCATGATTTTTTTTAAAAGATTCTTGCATTGGGTGAAGCACCCCATCTTTAGATAAACCTTCAATTGTAGTTATTTTACTATTATCACAATCAGCTACTAAAGTTGTGCAACTCTTTACTGAATTGCCATTTAGATGAATAACACAAGCTCCACATTGCGAAGTATCACACCCAACGTGTGTTCCTGTAAGCGCCAAATGATCTCTTAAAAAATCTGATAATATTGTATTATCAGCAACTTCTTTGGAAATTTTTTTTCCATTAACTTCTAATTTAATTACCGCCATTATCCCTCCTCTACAAAATAACACCAAGTAATGAACTTATTAGAACTTAATATAACAAACAGATCAACTAAAATTTAACGTGAAACAAAATATATTATTGCAACTAAGAGTAGTATAGTAAGTATAATTATTGAATATATATATTTGTTTAAAAAATTTGATTTAAGTTCTTTTACTCTTATGTTTGCACTATACCTTTTATCATCTTCATTTTTTTTAGTTGGATCCACTAAATCGGCAAATCTTCCAAAAAAATAATCTGCCATTTTTTTTGCTATACCATCAATCAATCTTGAACCTAATTGAGCAATTTTTCCTCCTACGTTTATATGTACTTCATAAACTAATGTTGTGATTTTATTTTCTTCAAATAATTTTACATCAGCATTCCCATTTGCAAAACCAACTGACGCTTGTCCTTCACCTGAAATTGTGTAGCTTTCATTTTTTCTGATATTAGACAATGATATTGTGCCATTAAATGTTGCATTCATTGGACCAATTTGATTGGTTGCCACAACAGTAAAGACTGCGTTACTTTTTTTCGTAAAAGATTCACATCCAGGAATACATAGCTTTAAAATTTGAGGATTATTTAACGCTTCCCATACAATTTCTTTTTTAGCATTTAGTTTATATGTACCAGTTAGTTTCATAATTATAAAAATAGTATATAATAAAATATATAATGGATGACACTACAAAAAAAGAAGTACAATCAGCTACATTTGATAGGTTGATACAACATTTACGTGAAAGAAAAGATGTGCAAAATCTAGATTTAATGAATCTCGCTGGTTTTTGTAGAAACTGTTTATCTAAATGGTACAGAGAAGAGGCGGGTAAAAAGAACATCGAAATTTCAGATCAAGATTCAAGAGAACATGTTTATGGAATGCCTTATTCTGAGTGGAAAGATAAAAATCAAAAGTAATTAAATTTAATCAACTACAATACTTTTAATTTAATATTTTTTTTATACTAACAACTTCGTATAACTAAATAAACCATCTTCATAAAATTTAGAATTTTTTGTATTTTTAATTATAGGAAGGAACAATCCTAAAATATATAATAAAATTATAACTAGTGATACAATCAACATTGCTCTTACAGCATTTATTTTCATAAATATTATTTTTCCTTTAATCTAGGAAATAATTCAACAAAATTACAAGGTTTGTGATTTATATCCAATTGATATTTTAGTATACCATCCCATGCATCAATAACACCACCTGAAGAACCTGGTAAAGCAAATATATATTTACCATTAGCAAGTACTGCACATGCTCTTGATTGCATAGCAGATGTTCCGACAGTTTTATAACTCAACTCTCTAAATAATTCTCCAAATCCAGGAATTTCTTTATCAGCAATTTCTTTAATAGCTTCAGGAGTGATATCACGACCGGTTAAACCTGTTCCTCCAGTAGTAATTATAACATCAAGATTTTCATTTTTAATCCATTCTAACAAAATATTTTTAATTAAATTTTTTTCATCTTTTACAATTTTTCTATCTACAATTTTATGTTTTTGATTTTCAATTTTTTTTACTAATATTTCACCAGATTTATCATTTTCAAGAGTTCTGGTATCTGTTACAGTCAAGAGAGCTATATTAACTTGCATAATTTATTAATAAATTAGATAACTATGATTATACTTGCAATATTATTTTTAGTCACATCAATCTTATATTCAAGTGTTGGGTTAGGAGGAGGCTCAACTTATCTTGCTTTACTTTTAGTATGGGGAGTTCCATATAGTATTTTTCCAGTAATAGCACTAACGTGCAATATTATTGTAGTATTGGGTAATTGTATAAACTACATAAGAGCAGGAAATTTAAATCTTAAGCTTTTGTTGCCATACCTAATTGGATCAGTTCCAATGGCTTATATTGGTGGCACATTAGTCTTAGAGATATTGATTTTTGAAATTTTAGTATTTGGCGTGTTAATTACGGCAGGATTTTTACTTCTTTTAAACTTTAAATCATACGATGACAAAGAAGAAAGTTATAACAAAAAGTCTAATTTTATATCTGTAATAATTGGGGGCACACTAGGTTTTATATCAGGCACAGTAGGTATTGGTGGAGGTATTTTTTTAAGTCCTATACTTTTTTTAATAAAAACTGGCAAGCCTAAACATATTGTTACAACAGCTTCGTTATTTATATTAATCAATTCAATTTCAGGAATTATTGGGCAACTAACAAAAAATGAAGTGTTAGAAGAAGTATTAAACTACTGGTATTTAATGATAGTAGTTTTAATAGGAGGTCAAATTGGAAATTTTTTAAATTTAAAAATTTTTCCTACTCGTATTTTAGCACTACTAACAGCATTTTTAGTTATTTTTGTTGCTTTTAGAATGGGAATTAAAATTTTCTAATATATAATAAATAATAATCTTAAATGATAAACGAAAAAAAAATAAAATTTTTTTTTATAATAATTTGTTTTTTACAAATTTTATATATATTCCACATGCGAAGTGGGTTTCAATATGAAATTTTAAAAAACCCATTTACTAAAAATGCTGGTATTAGTTTTGCTGTTAGACCAGAAATTATCGAAATAAATAAAATTATTAAAAAATATGATGTTCCAGATTTTAAATTAAGTACCATTATAAAATCTGATGATTATTTGTACCAAAGATCTGTCGAATACAATTATCCTATTAGAATTATTGAAAGTTCAAAATTTATTTTTTTTTTAAAAAGCGAGACAATAAAGCAGAATTGTAATGTTTTAGAACTTGGTAATTACTTTAAATTCGTAAAATGTAAACATGATTAAAAATTACTTTGATCAAAAAATAGCGTTATTTTTAAATTTTTTGATATTAGCTAATTATTTATTATTTAGTTTAAGTGCTCCAACCTTATTAATACAGATTAACTACATTCTATTTTTAACACTTATTTTTATTTTTTATTTCAAAAAACCATTAAATAATATTTATTTAAAAATTTTTTTTTTACTAGTTATTTTAATTTCTTTAGGAAGTGCAACTTCAGGTTGGGATGCACGAAGTATATGGCTCTTTCATGCAAAAAGAATATTTTATGATAATTCAATTTTTTCAATAGCTGATAATTATGCATCCTTTAGTCATAATGATTATCCAAATTTAGTTCCGGCATTTTCTGCAGCCCTAGGCAAACTATTTGGCCATTGGAATGAAATTTTTCCAAAAATATCTTTTATATTAATGTTCTTTCCTCCAATGATTTTTATTTACCCTTTCTTTAAAGAAAATAGATATTTAATTCTTTTATCAATTGTTTTTTTTATTATCGGCAGATTTTTATTTAACGGATGGTCAGATGGTCTTGTCGCTGTTTACTTTTCACTAAGTACATTTTTAATGTATTTTTTAATAATTAAAGAAGACAATGAATCTGAAAAAAAACCTATCTATTATCTTACAGCTTTTACTTTTTTTATTTTTTTAACTCTTATAAAAAATGAAGGTACAGCTTTGTTGTTAATTTTATTTGTCGTTACTTTTCTAACAAAAATTTTTATAACAAGGAGCCAAAAAAATATTGTTAACTTTTTTTACTTATCATTTTCATTTTTACCAATTATTTTGTGGAAAATATTCTGTTACGAACAAGGAATAGTTAGTGATTATGTTAATACTGATAGTTTACAAAACTTGTTACCAAGGGCTTTTGAAATTTCTAATTATAAACTTATAGCATACTTTTTACTTTTAAATGAAAAGTTTTTTATATCTTTTATATTTTTTTTACTTGTTTTCTGGTTAAAAAAAAATAATGAACTTTTTATTTTTATACTAACAATATCTATAAGTTATTTAATTGTTCTTTTCTTTATTTTTCTTTCTACTCCTGTAGATTTTTATTTTCAGCTTGATTCAGCGGCAGCTAGGGTAATTAAAACTTTAAGTTTTCTATTATCTTTTTTTGCTATATATAACTTAAAAAAACAAAAATTTTCTTAGATTTTAAAAAATCTTCTTTTTACAATTTCATATAAAACCAGGAAGAAGTGATACGCTTTAATTTTTTTTCCTTCTGAAACATTTCTTCCATTGTAACTTATTGGAACTTCATAAAATTTTTGACCTTTTTTTATAACTTTACATAATATTTCAGCATGTTGCTCAAAACCTTCAGTTTGTAATGAATTTGCATCTACTAATTCTTTTTTAAAGGCAAAATAGCATGAATAAATATCTGTAAAGGTAGTATTGTATAGAATATTAAATACAAGAGTTAAAATTATATTTCCAAATTTATTTAATATATTGTGTGATCTAGTATAATCAGAGTACACAAATCTTGATCCTATAATTCCATCTGCATCAAAATTAATAAAAATATCCTCAAATTTTTTGTAATCGCTAGGATTATATTCTAAATCAGCATCCTGAAATATAATGTGTGTCCCAGAAGAATTTAGTATACCCTTTTTTACTGAATATCCCTTACCCTTATTGCTTTCATTAATTAATAATTTGGAATATAAATTTTTATTATTTTCGAGAAGTTCTTTAGTTTTATCTGATGATCCATCATCAATTATAATAACTTCATATTCAAATCCTGTAGAATTATTTTTTTTAATTTTCTCGAGAATTTTTAATATTGTTTTCTCTTCGTTATAAACAGGGATTATAATACTTAGTATCATTTTAATTAATTTATTATAATTTCTTATATACAAAACTAAAGATTAATTCAAAGCAATCAGTATATAATTTGATTAAATTGATTGCTTTATATTAGTTGTTAGATATCTTCTCGATATGGAGAAAAAAAATCAAAATTTAGAGACGCAAACTTCTAATTCTGGAATATCTAGAATTTTATTAAATGAGCCAGATACTTACAATTCTCTTTCATTAAGCATGATTGAGTCATTAATAGATTGTTTTAAAGCTTATGATAGCGATGATAAAACTAAAGTTATTATAATAGAAGGGTCGGGTAAAGGTTTTAGTGCTGGTCATAATTTAAAAGAGATTAATTCTTTAAAAGGCAAACCTGAATACAAAAAACTGTTTAATTTATGTTCTGACTTAATGCTACAAATCGTCAATAATAATAAAACAGTTATTGCAAAAGTTCATGGGGCGGCATTTGCTGCAGGGTGTCAGCTCGTTGCTTCCTGTGACTTGGCTTTAAGCTCAGAAGATTCTATTTTTGCTACTCCAGGAGTAAACATAGGACTTTTTTGTAGCACACCTATGGTTGCGGTCAGCAGAAATGTAGGAAGAAAAAGAATGATGAAGATGCTTTTAACTGGAGAAACAATAAATGCAGAAAAAGCAAAAGAAATTGGACTTATTAATGATTATTATAATAAATCAAAATTAGAAGAGGAAACTTTAATGTTAGCAGAAAAAATTATTTCTAAATCTAATAAAGTTGTAAAAATAGGTAAAGAAGCTTTTTATAAGCAACTTGAAATGCCTATTGAGGAAGCTTACAGATATACAAGTGAAGTTATGGCCGAAAACATGATGCTATTAGATGCTAAAGAAGGTATATCTGCTTTTATAGAGAAGAGAAAACCAAACTGGAAAAATAAATAGAGAATTAGTAAAATGACCGAAGATCTTGAAATAAAAAAGATTCTTGAAACTACAAAAATAATTGCAATGATTGGGGTTAGCTCTGTAAAAAAAGATGAAAAACCTACTAACATTGTAAGGAGACCATCAAATATAGTTATGAAATATCTTCTTGAATTTGGATATAGAGTAATACCTATTAATCCATATTCAACAGAAAACACAATTCAAGGAGAAAAAGTCTTTCCAAATCTAGATGATGTTTCTGAACGAATAGATATGGTAAATGTATTTCGACCTTCAATAGAGACACCAGATATAGCAAGGCAAGTAATTAAAATAGGAGCCAAAACTCTTTGGTTACAGTACGGCATTCAAAATGAGAAGGCTCAGAAAATTACAAATCAAGCAAAAGTTAAGTATGTTGCTAATAGATGTATTAAACAAGAATATCAAAGATTATTTTTAAAGACTAATCCAGTTTTTCCAGCACTTAAAAGTTAACTAATAATGAATTTTTCAATTGTTATAGTATCTTACAAAAGTTCACATTTAATTGATCAACACCTTCAAACAATAAGCACTAATAATGAGGTAATTATTATTGAAAACTCTTTAGATAAAAAATTAAAGGAAGCAACAGAAAAACGTTATTCTAATGTAAAAGTAATTATTCCAGATAAAAATCTTGGTTTTGGTGCAGCTTTAAATTTAGGAATAAAGATGTCAAAAAACATTTTTGTAATGTGTTTGGCTGCAGATATTAACTTTGATAAGCAGTATTTATTAAATATTGCAATTATACTAAACGATTTTAAAGAATTTACAATTATATCACCTACATATTTTGATGAAAGAATTCATAAAAATTACTCAATAAATAAAAATAAGGGAATAATAAAAGTTTCAAATTTTATATTAAAGGAAGTTGATGAATTAGATGGAGCAAATCTAATTATTAATAAAAAAATGCTTAATTCTGATGTATTTTTTGTTGAAAATTTTTTCCTTTATTACGAAAACATCGACTTATGCTTGCGGTTAAGAAAAAAAAGCCACAAATTATATGCAATTGAAAACTTAAAATTTAATCATTTAGGAACACAATCATCACATCCCAGTTTTGATAGCGAAATAATAATGTGTAGAAATTGGCACTATTGTTGGTCAAAATTTTATTTTTATAGGAAACATTTTAGTTATTTTTTTGCTATAAGAAAAACTATTCCTAATCTTGTGCGTTCAATTAAATATTGTATTTATTTTTTGTATAAAAAAGATGATATAAAATTTAAAGTTCACAAATCTGAATTGTTAGGTTTATTAAATGCTTATATCCTAAAAAAATCTTTTTATAGACCTGATATTAGTTAATGTTTTCGAAATACTTTTTGAACATAAGACACATGTATTTAAGTTCCTTCAGTTTAAGGCCATGATGACATCCAATCAAAATACCATTTTTCATTACATCATCACTAACTAAACCTGCATTTTTATGTTTTTTATAGAACTGTCCTTTCATAATTGGCTGTCTTAAAATATTTCCAGTAAATATTGTTCTTGTTTGAATTCCTTTTTTTTCTAAATATATTTGAAGTTTTCTTCTTTCAATTTTAGCATTTTCTTTTAAAACTATAGGAAAAGCTAACCAACCAGTTCGAACATTTTTATATTGTTGAGGAAGCTTAATATAATTGGGGTAGTTATTAAAAAATTTTTTTAAAAATTCAAAATTCTTAATTCTAGTAGAGATATTTTTTTTTAATTTTTTTACCTGCTCTATTGCAAAAGCTGCTGAAATTTCAGAAGGGAGAAAATTATATCCCATGGCAGAAAATATGTATTTTCCATCATATGGAATGCCATCAACCTTTTTATTAAATCTTAAGTTTATTCCTTCAGATTCATTAAATATTGCGGATGAACGGCCCCATCCTCTTAATAATTTGGCTCTGTCGTATAATTTATGATCATTAAATGCAACCAACCCTCCAAAACCAGCTCCAGTAATAATATGTGAGGCATAAAAACTATTTGTCACTATATCTGAATACTTGCCCGTATTTGAGTTTCTATATGAATAACCTACAGTATCTGCAGAATCTTCTATTATTTTTAATTTATATTTTTTTGCAAGTTCTGAAATTTTTTTCCATTCAGGAATATTACCTAAAAGATTTGGAATCATAATGGCAACTGTTTTTTTATTTATACAATCTTTAATTTGATTGATATTTGCTACAAACTTATTTTTTTCAACATCAATAAAATGAGGAACTAGACCTAGCTGATATATTGGTGATATTGTAGTAGAGAAAGTCAATGATGGTGTTATTATCTCTGAACCTTTTTTAAAGTTAAAAGAAGCTAATCCTAGTAAATTAGCAGATGATCCCGAATTAACCATTAGTCCATGTTTTTTACCAAATAAATTAGCTATTCTCCTTTCAAGCTCTTTTACAGATGGTCCATCTACTAAGTTAAGATTATTTCTTTTTAAAACCCTAACTGCAGCAGAAATTTCCTTATTATTATAAATAGCTTTTCCGTAGTAAATTTTCATTATCAATTATTCTGTAATTTTAAAACTGTACAACCAATTACCAAATTTTACTTTGTCGGGATAGCCAGATTGCAAAGAAAGACTACCCGTTGAAGCAACGACTACATACTGCTCACCATTTATAGAGTATATTGACGGTGGACCTGAACCAGCAAATGGAAGTTGATATGACCATACTTCTTTTCCATTAGTTGAGTCAAATGCCCTTATTTTTCTATCTACAGTTCCAGTGGCAAAAACTAAATTACCAGAAGTTCCTGTAGCTCCACCATAATTTTCAGTACCTGTAATGGGGACGCCCATTTTAGTTAACTCTTCATATTCACCAAATGGAACTTGCCAGATAATTTTACCAACATTTAAATTAATAGCAGTCAAAGTGCCCCACGGTGGTTTTGATCCAGGGTA
>Ga0114993_10004956_pt1 | contig 13020 bp, 13 predicted proteins | sample ArcticOcean_MG_C_FD_87042 | JGI IMG/M metagenome (GOLD analysis project Ga0114993, IMG submission 87042) | Marine microbial communities from western Arctic Ocean - ArcticOcean_MG_CB2_150 | ecosystem: Environmental > Aquatic > Marine > Oceanic | place: Arctic Ocean: Canada Basin | collected...
ACATCCAATAATCTTTGGTGGATAAGGGGGCTTTCGAGCCCCCTTTTCTTTCACTCATCCAATTGATGACAGAAATTGCCGAACGCCTTGTCCAAAGGTATATCCTAGAAGCAGTTCGCTTTAAACTTCTAACACACTAAACTTGTTTTCCACGGTAGGCACTACCGCGGTTCCAATAACCTGGATCTTCGCTATGAACCTTGCCCGTTTCCCCCGACTTCGGTTCGGACATTTGCCAACGCCGCTTGAACTGCTGGAAAACTTAACCCGTGAGCTCGGCGGACCGGAAATCTGGATCAAACGTGATGACTGTACCGGAATGTCTACGGGTGGCAATAAAACCCGAAAGCTTGAGTTCCTGATGGCACAGGCTCAAGCAGAAGGTGCAGACATTGTTCTGACCCAGGGTGCAACTCAATCAAATCATGCCCGGCAGACCGCGGCATTTGCTGCTCGCATGGGAATCGACTGTCACATTCTGCTGGAGGATAGAACCGGAATTCAGGATTCGAACTATCAGCACAACGGCAACGTCTTTCTGGATTTGCTCCACGGTGCGAGCCTGGAACATCATCCAGGCGGTACCGATATGGAGGCGGTCATGGCAGCTTCAGCTGAGAGCTTTCGAGCCCAGGGGAAGCACCCCTATACGATACCTGGAGGTGGTTCGAATCCAACAGGTGCTCTGGGCTATGTCAACGCTGCTCTTGAACTGGTGACGCAGGCGAATGACCAGAATCTCAGAATTGACGAGGTCATACATGCAACGGGCAGTACGGGCACCCAGGCGGGGCTGGTGGCAGGACTGGCTGGAATAAGTAGCGGGGTCCCAGTATTGGGTATCAGTGTTCGTGCTGACCGAAAGAACCAGGAAGAGAATGTTTTTCGACTTATGGTAGCGACAGCAGAGCTGGCAGGTTGTTCGATGGCGATTACCCGCGAACATGTTGTTGCGAACGCTGACTATGTGGGAGAGGGCTACGGTATACCGACGCAAGGCACGATCGAAGCCATTCGAATGCTGGCCCGGCTTGAGGGTATCCTCCTAGATCCTGTGTATTCTGGGAAGGGCATGGCGGGGTTGATCGACCTGATTCGAAAAGGAGTGTATCGGCGCGGTCAGAATGTAGTGTTTGTGCATACGGGCGGTTCAGCTGGTCTTTTCGGCTACACCACACGTTTCCAAACGGCAGCAGGTGATGCCGCTGCCTGACGCTTAGTCCGATGTCAGCTAACGATCATCCGGTGGTGGGGATCATCGGCGGTATGGGCCCTGATGCGACCGTCGACCTGATGCAACGCGTTATTTGTGCGACACCGGCAAAAGATGATGCCGACCATATCCACCTTCTAGTGGATAATAACCCCAAGGTACCCTCTCGAATTGCCGCGCTGGTCGAGGGGCATGGTGAGAGTCCGGCGCCGGTGCTGGTGCAGATGGCACAAAATTTAGAGCGCGCTGGCGCAGACCTGTTGGCCATTCCCTGTAACACGGCCCACGCCTACCTTGACCCTATTCGAAGTGCAGTTGCGATACCAGTTTTAGACATGATTCAGATGACTGCTGACCGACTGGCTGAACTGTCATCACAACCAGAAACAGTAGGCATTATTGCATCGAGTGCCGTACTAAAAGCGGAGTTGTACGGGAAGGCGCTTGAGGCGCATGGGCTCCATGTTGTATTACCAACGGTGGCAGATCAGGACGCCGTGATGGCTTTGATTAAAAAAGTAAAAAGCAGACAAGTGTCAATGGCGGATCACCAACGATTCAGCGACATCGCAAACTGTCTGGTTGAAAGTGGTGCACAAGCGATCGCAGTGGCCTGTACTGACCTTTCGGTAATGGGTCAGGATGGACTGATTAGTGACGTGCCGTTGATCGATGCGCTGGATGTACTGACAGAAGCGATCGTGACGGGCGTAGAACAGTTAGTGCAATCCCCCGTGCGTGATTCGATTCAGGGTGTTCAGTGAATCACCCGGCGACCGTTTCAACATAAGCAAGAATTCTCTGCGCAGCAGTGCGCAGGGTGCCTTCATCCAGACACAGACCGATACGGAGCAAGCCCTGACCGCTGCTGCCGAATCCATCACAGGGCAGCAGACTGACTTTCTGCTCGTTCAATAGACCCCAGGCAAATTCAGAGGACGATCGGCCCAGCGGGCGGACATCCAGGACAGCAAACATTCCGCCACCTTCTGCATACAGGTGGGCACCGTGCATGTGGGACAAGACTTCTTTAACAACGTCCCGATTCCGCATCAGTTTGTCGCGAACGACGATGGCGGTATGTTGATTTTGTTCCAGTGCGTACGCTGTGGCGTCCTGAACAAAAGCGGGTAGGCCGTACGCCATACACATGTTCAGATTGTAGAACTGATCGTTTAAAGTTTCCGGAGACACGGTCCAACCGCATCGCCAGCCTGTCATACGGTGTGATTTTGAAACACTTGAAATAGTTACCGTGATGTCGTCAGCGCCTTCCAGGCTGCTGACACTAACAAAATCTTGTGGGGCGATCTCAGCGTACACTTCATCACTGATGATCCAGATTCTATTTTTCCGGCATAACTCGACAATCTGCATAAGCAGTTTGCGACTATAGACAGCACCTGTTGGATTGTTGGGGGAATTGAGGAGTATGACTCGGGTCCTCGGGGTGATGGCTTTCTCCAGGGCATCAATATCGATCTGAAACCCATTGGAGACATCTGTCGGCAGTGGGATCATTGTTGCACCACTGAGTTTTACTGAAGCGGGATAGGTCGCGTAATACAATTCTGGAACAATGACTTCAGTGCCGTGCTCTAGTAGGCATAAAGACGTGGCAAAAAGAGCATTCTGAGCACCAGAGAATACGCTGACATTATCGGCACTGACCTGCTGACCGGTGCGTGACTGGTGTCTTACTGCAATGTTCTGTCTGAGGCGATCGTCACCCAGCACCGAGGTGTAATGGTGGCGGCCGGACTCAATTGACTCGATACCGGCCCGCTGGATCTCGCTGGGTGTGTATTCGTCTGATTCTTCACCCACGCTGAGTATGATGACGTCATCATCATGCTGTTGTCTGGTCTTGGCTTCATAATGAATGGCCCAGACATCTGTACTCTTGCCACCAATTCGGTGGATAAGTGAAGAAAATGGTAGATCTAGATTTAGGGACACGGTTGATACCTGAATTATTGGGTTTAGGTCGAATGTATGATCAGTGGTCAGAGCGGTAGTCGGTTATCCGCATCCGTACAAGACAGCCTGACAGGGGATTTCCATCAACGTTTCCAGCACAGTCTGGTTGTCGTGCGGTGCAGAATCTTCAGACGGATGGGGTATTTTTCCATGGTGCCGGCGCCATAACATACCAGTTCTGTGATGCATTGTGTGTTACCGGACCGCCATATTATTGTTTATCATGCTGTGACCAAAACCAGGAGTTCATGCAATGGTAGATGAATCGGCAGACAGATCGCTGCAGAGTTTAGCGGACAAATTAGATCAAGGGACACGCCCGGTTCATGATTGGCATCCTTCACACGTTGCCAGTATCGACCTGCGAATTTCGCGAGACGGTACGTGGTACTACCAGGGTTCGCCGATCCATCGAGTGCGTTTGGTCAAGCTGTTCGCGTCCGTGATGCGCCGCGATGCCGATGATTATTATCTGGTGACACCTGTCGAAAAACTCAAAATTCAAGTGGATGACGCACCATTTGTGGCGGTTGAGATCGAGCGAGAAGGGGGGGGTGAATCACAGCGTCTGCTGTTTCGTACCAATGTCGACGATGTGGTCGAAGCAAGTTCCCAGTACCCCATACGGGTCGTGATTGATCCATTGACCGGGGAACCGTCGCCTTACATCCTGGTTAGGGATCGACTCGAGGCGTTGATCTCACGGCCCGTATTTTACCAGATGGCCGACCTGGCGCTGATGGAGAGCGACGCCAGTTCCACCGAGTTCGGCGTCTGGAGTTGTGGGCACTTCTTTACTCTAGGCGATGCGACCTAATTAAAGATCAGGCACTGGGAACATGAGACAGCTGACTCTCGATCAGAGCCCGGGGTCAGGCCTGCGCCAGTCCCTGCTCGAGGTCCTCAATGATGTCGTCGGCATCTTCGATTCCGACCGACAGTCGGACCAGGCCGTCCGTCAAGCCCCGTTTTCGTCGATCCTCATCAGGAACATCGGCGTGGGTCATCGTCGCCGGGTGTGTGATCATGGTTTCCACACTGCCCAAACTTTCAGCCAGTCCGCACAGATTCAGCGCATTCATCAATCGCCGCCCTGCTTCAGCACCATCTTTGAGTTCGAAAGCAATCATCCCACTGAATCCGGACATCTGGGCCTTGGCAATATCATGCTGGGGGTGGGACGGCAATCCGGGAAATAATACCCAGGCGACTTTCTGGTGAGACTCGAGAAAGCCGGCAATACGCATAGCCGATTCCTCATGGCGCTTCATGCGCAGGTGCAGTGTTTTGAGTCCGCTTAGATTCAGCCAGCAGTCGAAAGGACTCGATACAGCGCCGATGGTCTTCTGAATATATTTCATCTCATCAAAGATATCTTTTCGATTGGTAGCCAGCACGCCACCGATAATCTGGTTGTGACCAGAGAGATACTTGGTTGTACTGTGCATCACGATATCGACGCCAAACTCAAGCGGGCGCAGAAATACCGGCGTTGCAAAAGTTGAATCAACCGCCAGGAGAATATCGTGTTCCTTTGCAATTCTCACCATGGCTTCCAGGTCAGTAATGCGCAACAGGGGATTCGTTGGTGTTTCAATCCATACCATTTTGGTTGCCGGTTTGATAGCACTGCTGACGGCATCCGCATCAACTGAATTGACATAGGTTGTTGACAGGCCGTACCGGTTTAGGACGTTGTCCAGATGCCGCGTTACACCACCGTATACGTCATCACCACAGATGACATGATCACCTGAGCTGAGCAGTTTGAAAGTAGCATCCACGGCAGACATTCCACTGGCGAAACTGATCGCGTACTCTGCGTTTTCTATCGCCGCAAGGTTTGCTTCCAGTACCTGTCGGGTAGGATTAGAAGAGCGGGTGTAGTCGAAACCTTTGTCTTTACCAACTTCTTCGAGCACGTAGGTGGCGGTTTCATATATTGGCGGCAGGATAGAACCAGTTGTAGGGTCGGGTGTAATGCCAGCGCGAACAACTTTAGTATCAAATTTCAACAGTGCGTCTCCGGTTGGTGGTGAGGTGCGGGTGACTCAAGCAGCCTCTTTGGTTTTCTGGGCATAGAATTCAAGCAGGTCGATTTTATTGACCACGCCGACGACCCGGCCGTCGTCAACGACGATTGCGACGTTGTTTTCTTCAAATATCTGTTGGATCTGGTCCAGGGTCTGTGAAGGTTCAACCTGACCTTCAAGAGGTCGGGCGATATCGCGTGCAACATCCTCTAACGAGTGCTCACCACCCGCTACTGCCCGCAGAATGTCCAGTTCTTCGATCATTCTGAGGTCCCCCTGACCGACGGTCATGGGCATCTGTGAAATCCCAAGCGTAGCCATCTGATTTATGATTGACTGAAGGGTTGCGTTTGGGTCAGCCAGAACCACCTGCTGCTTTTTGAATTCCAGGATGTCTTGCACCGTACCGAGCTTTCGCGGTGGCGCAAAATACCCCATATCCCGCATCCACTCATCGTTAAATGTTTTGCTGATGTAGCGGTCGCCTGAATCGCAGACAATAGCAACGACAATTTTTCCAGGGCCAAGATTGCGTGCTTCCTGAAGTGCCCCATGAAATACGGTCCCTGTAGAGCCGCCAGCAAATATACCTTCTTGCCTGGCGAGACTGCGTGCCATAAAGAAAGAGTCCCGGTCACTGACATTCACCACCTCGTCGATGACAGAAAAATCCAGTGTGCCGACCATGAAATCATGACCGATCCCTTCAACACGGTACGTCCCCGGGTCTTCCCATTCCCCTTTGTAGAAAGCATCATGGTAGATACTGCCGTAGGGATCTGGTCCAACTACCCGGACTTCCCGTCCGGCCGCCTTGGCTTTCTCCTTGAGGTACTTGCCGGCACCTGAGATCGTACCGCCGGTACCCAGGCCTGTGACGAAAGAATCGATCAGTCCGTCTGTCGCCGCCCAGATTTCTGGACCCGTGGTCAAATAATGAGCTTCTGGATTCGACATGTTGTTGTACTGGTCTGTGTAAAGGGCGTTCGGTGTTTGCTCCGCAACCCGTTTGGCAACTTCCACGTAACTGTCGGGATGATGATGATCTAGCTCTGTCGGTGTGACAATGACTTCTGCGCCATAGGCTTTGAGCATGTCGATCTTTTCCTGACTCATTTTATCCGGTATCGTAAAAATGCAGCGATAGCCTTTTGCGGCAGCTGCCATCGCAAGACCCAAGCCCGTATTGCCCGAGGTGCTTTCTACGAGCGTACCGCCGGGTTTCAGCAAACCTTCCTCTTCGGCTCGTTTGACCATATTAATGGCCATTCGATCTTTGACCGAACCCGTCGGGTTCAAGGTTTCCATCTTGGCAAGGACGGTTGCCATGCCGGGTTCAACGATATTGTTGAGTCTGACCAGCGGTGTGTCACCGACTAGATCGAGAACGCTCTCACAAAAATTCATGTGGCTGACCTCCACCTACATTTCAGAAGTTTTCACCGTAAGCACTTGGCATTGCCGTTCTTTAATCCGATTTTATAGTGTCGCTATTTCCGATACACCTTTGATTGCTTGTTCAATGTCTTCATCATCGGTGAAATAACCAGGTGCGATTCGCACAGTGCCGTTACGCTCCAGTGTGCCCTGATCACGGTGAATCACAGGGGCACAATGAAGTCCTGCACGTACGCAAAGCCCATAATCAGCATCTAGCATGGTCCCGACCTGCTCCGCGGGCAGATCTCCAATATTGATCGAAAGCGTCGCGACCCTGGGCTGCTTCTCTGCGGGTCCGTAAATTACAACACCGGGTATGTCCTGGAACGCTCCAATCAGTCGATGAGTTGTCTGATTTTCCAGCGAATGGATATGCTGCTGCGCAGCATCGCAGGCTGCTTTGTGTGACGATATGTCGGTGCCGTTTCCCGTAGTGCTTCGGCCGAGCTCAGCAAACCATTTCTGGGCAGCATTAAGCCCCGCAATGCCAGGAATCGACGGTGTGCCCACCTCGACTCGATGAGGGTATTCGTCTGGATGGAAATCCGAGACCGAATTGACTCCCGTGCCGCCGGTTTTGACAGGTCGAATATCAACATCCTCGCGTACGATCATTCCACCAATGCCCATGGGGCCAAAGAGTCCCTTGTGACCTGTGAAGACCAGAATGTCGATTTCCCAAGCGTCCATATCTATGGCGACAACGCCGGCTGTCTGGCAGGTGTCGACGATGAAAATCGCCTGAGTGTCTTTAATTGCTTTGCCGATTGCTTCGATGTTCTGTAAAGACCCGATGACGTTGGATGCATGGTTAGCGACCACAACGCGGGTCTTAGGTGTAATTGCCTTGCGGACATCTTCTGGGTCGATATAGCCTTGGCCGTCGGCAGCGATGCGGCTAACGTTCACACCGCCGTCGCGTTCGAGGTGATTGGCAGGTCGCAGTACAGCGTTATGCTCGACTCGTGTGATGATCATGTGATCCCCAGAGTTAAGGAGTCCGAGCAACGCAAGGTTCATTGAGTCTGTGGCGTTGAGAGAAAAAGTCACTCGGTTCGAATCGCCACCAAACCCGAAGAATTCGCCCAGCATACGCCGAGTCTGGATGATCATGGTCTCGGCTTCGATCGCAAGTTCGTGACCCGATCGGCCAGGGTTGACCCCATGGCTTCTGAAGAACTTGTCCATAAACTGGTAAACAGATTCTGGCTTGGGCAGCGTTGTTGCTGCGTTGTCAAAGTAGTAGTTGTCTTTCATCAGTGAACCAGTAGTGCTTGTTGAGTTGGCTTGTACCCCGGGAGAAATCCACGGCTGAAGCCGCTAAAACCCTGGGGGATCTAATCCGCACTGTCTTAAGTGTGTGTAACGAAATAGCTTAATTTTCCAATAGACAGCCGATGCAGCATATTTTGCCTAACTTTTGGCCGTATATCTAGAAAATAAAACTCTAAAAAGGCGGGAATATTGAAATAATATTCTATCGCTCGACTTTGGATTTGAGGCGCTCGATGACCTTGTGCCTTAAAGGTTGTTGGTTGGGTACTTGCCCTGAACACGGTTGCCCAGTCGAAGCACTGCCCCATCTGGAGGGTCGTAATGTTGCCCGGGGAAGCACTGAACCGGGAAAACATCCCGCCTGAAATTAGAAAGTCTCTATAGTCGCGTTTCCCGACAGATAACGGCAGGTCGATGATGTTATTGACTTCTTATACTGAGCGTACGCAGGGCAACGTGATGGCTGTACTTTCCATGCTGTTATGGTCAACCAGTTTTCCGATCTCCGAAGTGCTGCTTATGCGCTGGGATGCGTTGTCGCTTGCTGCGGTTCGACTGGGCGGTGGTGCGCTGATGCTTACGCTCATGGGATGGGGGATCAGGAAAAGGTATACCTGGACCAACTGGCCAGTTCGCAGCGCTTTGGTGGTTGGGGCGGTCGGGATCGGAATTGGAACTCTAGCGCTGAATCTCGGGATCAAATATTCGAACCCTATCAACGTGAGTGTCATTGCAACAACGATACCGCTATTTTCTGTGATGCTGGGGGTGATTAAACATGAAGAGACACTGTCCCTCAGGATTATGGTGTCCATTGGCCTGGCAATTTGTGGCGGGGTACTCGTTTCCTGGTCCAGCACCCAGACTCAGGCTGGCTTCCAGGGCGGTGAACTATTGATGTTGGGTGCCGTAATTCTGTGGACGTGGTATTCGAGGGTGGCGGTAACACGCTTACTGGTCATTCCAGCTTATCCACGCACTGTGTTGACCATGCTCGGTGGTGCGCTATGCCTGATTCCAGTGGCGCTCGTTCTCGAAGGAAGTGGCTGGGTCGATCTGAGCGCGCCGTGGTCGGGGTTTGATTTTGTCCTGATAGGGGGTCTGTGCGTATTCGGTGTGGGCCTGTCGATGGTCTGCTGGATGATCAGTGCAGAGAAAATCGGGGTCACTGTCGCCGCGTTGCACATCAACGCACTGCCGTTTTATGTATTGTTGTTAGGGTTGATGTTTGGCGGCACTTTGCTAATGAGCCAGGTGACAGGCGCGGTGCTCGTCGCCACGGGTGCGGTTCTGGCCCAGATTCCCGCACAGCGGTCAGGAGCAAGGTCAACCTGAAGGTGCTATTTCACGTCGTCGGGCCGATACAAATTGGCCAGACTGAGTTAAGATGATTGCTCTGATTCCACAAGCCACCTGCGTGCCGAAGCTTGTGACAAAATGTGTATCTTGCGGTAATCGCGCTCGCAGTTGCAGTGTTCCAGTAAGGGGAAGCCATGAGTGACCATAACCACCATACCGAACCGCCATCTGAATTCGAACTGAAAGTTAAAGCCCTTGAATCCCTGTTGGTAGAGAAAGGTTTGGTTGACTCTGCCGCCCTGGATGCTCTGATTGACACCTACGAAAATCGGGTCGGACCCAAAAACGGTGCCCAGGTCGTGGCCCGGGCCTGGACTGAACCGGAATTCAAAGACTGGTTGCTTAAGGATGCCACAGCGGCGATTGGGTCTATTGGATTTACCGGACGGCAGGGGGAGCACATGAAAGTGATTGAGAACACACCCACAGTTCACAACCTGGTGGTGTGTACGTTGTGCTCCTGTTATCCCTGGACGGTGCTGGGGCTCCCGCCGGTCTGGTACAAGTCGGCTCCTTACCGTGCCCGTGCAGTGATTGATCCCCGAGGCGTATTGGCGGAATTCGGCACCGAGATCGGACCAGACGTCGAGATTAAGGTTTGGGATTCGACATCCGAGATGCGGTATATGGTGCTGCCGGAGCGGCCTGCCGGAACGGCCGACTGGACCCAGGATGCACTGATGCCTCTGGTCAGCCGTAATTCCATGATCGGTGTGGAAACAGCCCACCCACCAAAGGACAACTGAACGATGAACGGTGGACATGACCTGGGTGGTATGCACGGGCTCGGACCCATAGATCCAGAGCCCGAGCAGGGTGAACCCATATTTCATGGTGAGTGGGAGCAGCGGGTATTTGCCCTGAACTTGGCTACGGGGTTTCTTCGCCACTGGAATCTTGATGAGTCGCGCCATGCCAGAGAACGTCAGCATCCGGCGGACTATATGCGCAACAGTTATTATGAGAACTGGTTCAATGGCCTGATTACCTTGCTTGTGGAAAAAGGGTTGGTCACCCAGTCAGAGTTGGACAGTGGAACCGTAAATCTCTCAGAGCCACTTTCAACAGCTGCAGTTTTACAGGCTGCCGATGTCGAAACAGCGATGCTTAAGGGGGGGCCGGTGAACATGGAGGTCGACCAGGCACCACGGTTTTTGATTGGCGATCCCGTACAGGTCCTGAATATGAATCCCGAGGGGCATACCCGCTTACCGCGATATGCACGGGGTAAGCAGGGTGTCGTGGACGATCACCATGGTGCGCATGTGTACCCGGACAGTCAGGCGTTGGGGGTGCGTGAAGGACGGCACCTCTACAGCGTGAGTTTTTCGGCAGCAGAGTTGTGGGGCCAAGGCGACAAGAACGAGTTTCGGGTGAGCATCGATTTGTGGGAACCTTACCTCGACTCAGTATGAACACTTCGGTTTCCATGGGGCTAGAAGATTCTAGGGACGGTGATCAGGCGCCGGTATTTGCAGAACCGTGGGAAGCGCAGGCGTTTGCTCTTGTGCTGCGGTTGTCAGAACAAGGCTTGTTTCAATGGTCAGAATGGACCGCAGCGCTGTCTGCCCAGATCAGTCAGGCCAGGGAAAGCGGCGATCAGGATCTGGGAGATACCTATTATCACTACTGGCTCGCTGCACTCGAGGAGCTATTGCTTGAGAAATCTGTGTTGGATAGTGAAGCTGTGAAGTCGCGAGTGGAACAGTGGCGTCGTGCTTACCTCAATACGCCACATGGTCAGCCGATCGAACTCTCGGCGGGTCGAGAGCCAGCAGATATTTGAACGTGATTGAGAAATGCTGGTGCCCGTGGGAGCTAGACGGTGGCTGCTGATGATATTGATATCACATTTGATGCACGACTGCGTGGGCACTGTCAGCAGAACTTGCATGCATTCGATCGACTGGGGATTGATGACCAGACGCTGCGCTTAGCAGCTGTTGCTGTGGTCGTGGTCAAACATCCTGTCACTGACGATGCTTGCTTCTTGTTGACTCGCAGGACAAGCCGCTTAGCTCGACATAGCGGGCAGTACGCACTGCCTGGTGGTCGGCTGGATGACGGTGAAGACGTTCAGACTGCAGCACTCAGAGAACTCGAAGAGGAGCTGGGGTTAACTGCCCGTGAGGAAAACGTCATCGGGCAGCTGGATGATTTTGCAACCCGATCCGGCTTTCGAATCACGCCTGTTGTGATTTGGCTCGAGCACTCAGCAGAGATCAGGTCGGACCCTCACGAGGTCGCGGCAGTCTTTTACGTGTCGGTCAGCGACCTTCTGCAGCCCGGCGTACCCCGGTTGCACCAAATTCCAGAAAGTGAAAGCCCAGTTTTGTCTATCCTTTTTAAGTCACTGCAGGATGAAGTATTCACACCAACCGCAGCGATTGCCTTTCAGTTTGGAGAAGTTGCACTTCGCGGACGAACGACCCGGGTATCACATTACGAACAGCCAGTCTTTGCCTGGCGTTGAAGAGGTCGGGCCGTTCTACGCTGGGATTAATTGCGCCGGTGTGTCCACTGTTGTCAGAACAGTCAGTGGCGCTGCCGGTAGTGTCTGGGGGAGGCCGCGATAAATGAGATACCAGCGACTATAAAACTTGCAATCGCGAAGAAGAACGCATAGCGATAGTTGCCAAATATGTCATGCAGGTAACCACCGAGTGAGGGTCCAATGGCGCCACCAAAGCCCAGGCCCGCGAGAATGATTCCGTTTATGGTGCCGAAATGGCGACCGTGAAAAATATCGGCGGCACCGATAAATATTGTCGGGGAGTACAGACCCGCACCAAATCCAAAAGTAATGGCATACACATAGAGCCTCCATGGGCTTGTGTTATCTGTCACACTGCTTAACAGGGCGATGGCAAAGACCACGAGCACGGTCGAAACTAACACGGTGAGTTCCCGCCCCACGATATCTGACACAGCCGAGCTGACCTGGCCAATGACCATGGAAATGCCAAATATCGCGAAAACGGAAGTTGCCAGGATTCCAGAGTAGCCCATGTCCATGGCGAACTTGATCTGGTGTGCCAGGACCAGGTAACAGCCGCTGCCCCAAAAGCACATGTTCGAGATAACCAGTAGCCACAGCCGGTAACTGGCGAGCGCCTTTCGCAGGGTCCAGTTGGGCCGTTCACTCTGGCCGTGCCCGGGTCGGTTTTGTGGGCGTTGCCGGGTTGAACGCGACCGGAAGGGCAACGTTCCTTTATGCGCGGGGTGGAATTGGTAGAAGGCGAGGACCAGCGGCAACAGAACTGCGATAACAGTTACGCCCATTAATATGTAGGCGAGTCGCCAGTCGAGAAGTTCGATGGTGTACTCGACCAGCACAACATAGACATAACTCAAACCACCACCAAGTTGGGCCAGGCCGAGTGCCAGAGCCCGCCGGTCTTCAAACCAGTTAGCGATAGTGGGGTTCATCACCGGGGACCCGCAGCAGGCCAATCCTAGCGGTGTCATCATTCCGAATAGGAGATAGAAGTGCCAGAGCTCAGATCCCAGGCTGCATAAAGCGGCAGCAGCGCCGATGATCGTTACACCCATCAGCATCAGGCGTTTTGGCTTCCAGCGGTCGGCAAGATGACCGACGATTGGGGCAAACAGGCCATAACTGAGCAGATGCAGTGAGAGCATCAGAGCGGTATCACCGCGTCCCCAGCCAAACTCATTCAGAATCGAATGAAAAAACGCCGAAAATGAGTGGCGGACACC
>Ga0114993_10004957_pt1 | contig 13019 bp, 11 predicted proteins | sample ArcticOcean_MG_C_FD_87042 | JGI IMG/M metagenome (GOLD analysis project Ga0114993, IMG submission 87042) | Marine microbial communities from western Arctic Ocean - ArcticOcean_MG_CB2_150 | ecosystem: Environmental > Aquatic > Marine > Oceanic | place: Arctic Ocean: Canada Basin | collected...
GATCGCAAAGTCGACGTGCTCGAGAGCAAAGAGCGCACGCTGAACAAAATGGAACGCGAATTGGAGCAGCGCGAGGCAAATCTGGTCACCCAGGAAACCGAAATCGGCGCCATGATACTCCAGCAACACCAGAACTTGGAGTTGCTGGCCGGCATCAACCAGGCCGAAGCGCGGCAGATGCTCATCGACCAGCAAGTCGACAACGCGCACCAATTCGCCGCCCGCAAAGTGCGAGAAATTAAAGACACGGCCATCGCCGAGGCTAACCGCCAGGCCAAGGAGATCATCACTCATGCAATCCAGCGCTTCGCCGCCGAATTGGCGATAGAAAGCACGGTCTCCGTCGTCAATATTCCCTCCGACGATATGAAGGGTCGCATCATTGGCCGCGACGGCCGCAATATCCGCTCCTTTGAGATGACGACTGGGGTCGAAGTTATTGTCGACGACACACCCGGCATGGTCATGCTCTCGGGTTTCGATCCTCTGCGCCGCGAAGTGGCGCGCAATACCCTAGCCAAACTCATAGTCGACGGCCGCATCCATCCCGGCCGCATCGAAGAAGTCTACGAAAAGGCCGTCGAGGATGTTGAGGAATTAGTGCGCGAATCCGGCTCCAAGGCCGCCTTCGACCTGGGACTCCACGATCTGGGCGAACCGCTGTTAGAATTGTTGGGGCAATTGCGCTTCCGCACCAGCCACGGCCAAAACATTCTGGCCCACAGCAAAGAGGTAGGCATTCTCGCCGGCATGATGGCCGAGGAATTGGGCCTCGACATGCCCCTGGCCCGCCGCGCCGGCCTCTTGCACGACATTAGTAAAGCTATTTCCCACGAGGTCAACGGCGATCCAGCTCAGGCCAGCGCCGCCTTGGCGCGCAAGAGCGGCGAGAACGCCGAGGTCATCCAGGTGATCGAAACGCACAGCATGGACTCGCCAGCACGCACAGTCATTGGCGTATTGGTCGAGGCCGCCAACCAGATCTCTATCAACCGTCCCGGTGCACAAAAGGACAAGATAGAGGAATACACTCGCCGCCTGCACGACATAGAGGAAGTGGCCGCCGCAATGCCTGGCGTGCAAAGCGCCTACGCCCTGCAAAACGGTAAGGAAATACGCGGCATCGTCGATAGCGCATCGGTCGACGATGCCTACGCCGACCAATTGGCCGACGAGATTGCCGAAAAGCTCGAAGAAGACCTGGATCAACCCGGTCAGATCAAGGTCCACCTGGTGCGTGAAGTCCGCGCTGTGCATATCGCCCGATAAGAAAGCGGTCCACTTTGAGAATTCTCTTTGTCGCCGATATTTTCGCCCGTCCAGGGCGCCGGGCAGCGGCCGAATGTATCCCCGCCCTCATTCGCGAACGCGAGGTCGACTTCTGCATCGCCAACGGCGAGAACGCCGCTGGCGGCTTTGGCCTCACCGACAATATAGCCCGCAAATTGCACACCTACGGCGTCGATGTCATCACTACCGGCAACCACGTCTGGGACCGCAAGGATTTCATGCCCTACCTAAACCGCGAAGAGCGCGTGCTGCGACCACTCAACTACCCCTCCAGTGCCCCGGGCAAAGGTACGGTAGTTGCGCCTTCGCGCGCCCAAGTGCCGGTGGCCGTAGTCAGCCTGCAAGGCCGTACTAATATGGCCAGTACCGACTGCCCTTTCCGCCTGGGACGCTCTACCATCAAGCGCCTCAAGGACGAAACGCCGATCGTCTTCGTCGACTTCCACGCCGAAGCCACGGCCGAGAAGGTAGCCATGGGCTGGCACCTCGACGGCATGGCCTCGGCTGTGATCGGTACCCATACTCACGTGCAGACCGCCGACGAGCGCATCTTGCCCAAGGGCACGGCCTACCTCACCGACGCCGGCATGACCGGCCCGCACGATTCGGTCATCGGCGTGCACCGCGATCTAGCCATCCAACGCTTCATTTCCCAGGTACCGGTGCGCTTCAAGCCAGCCGAGGACAACGTCAAACTCTGCGGTGTACTCATCGACATTGACCAGGGCACCGGTCAGGCCGTCAATATTGAACGGTTGCAAATCGATCTGCAGTTCGAGGGGCCCGGCGATGAGGGTGATGAAGACTGACCTCACCCGGTCTGGATTACACCCAAAATGGGCGGCCGTACAAGAGAAACGCTCCTGTCTTTTTAGGCAGGAGCGTTTCTCTTGTAGATGGCATGGCTAACGGTGTCCGACAGACAGTAGAACCTAAAGAAAATTCAGTTGCCCTTATTCTTTTTTATTTGGTCCCAGATCTGGTCCATCTCTTGCATAGACATTTCCTGCAAATCGCGGCCCTGGGTGCGCGCCGTCTCTTCGACCTGACGAAAACGCCGTTCAAACTTTTCCACCGCCCGGCGCAAGGTGTCTTCGGGTGCCACCTTGAGAAAGCGACCCACATTGACCAAAGCAAAGAGCAAATCGCCAAACTCCTCTTCTACCTCTGCTGCACTGCCCACTTCCATCGCTTTGCGCAACTCGGCGAATTCTTCCTCCACCTTGGCGAGAGGACCGGCGATTTCATCCCAGTCAAACCCTACGCGCGACGCCTTGCCCTGAATGCGCTGGGCCCGCAATAGCGCAGGCAATTGTTTGGGCACCCCGTCCAGCACGGAGGGTTGGCGATCTTTGCCGCGGCGTTCTTCCTGTTTGATGCGCTCCCAATTGGTCACCACCTGGTCGGCACCATCCACCTCCAGATCGCCAAAAACGTGGGGGTGGCGGTGGATGAGTTTGTCGACAATAGCCCGGGCTACATCATCGATAGAGAAACGTCCCTCCTCGCCGGCGATCTGGGCGTGAAATACCACCTGCAGCAAGACATCGCCCAATTCCTTGCACAATTCTCCGTCGTCGCCCACGTCGATAGCCTCTAATGCTTCGTAGGCCTCTTCGAGCAAATAGGGTTTGAGCGAGGCGTGCGTCTGTTCGCGGTCCCAGGGGCAGCCGTCGGCGGCGCGCAGGCGAGCCATTACTTTGACCAATTCGGCAAAACTGTCAACATTCGACATAGGTGCGTTTCACTCCAATGAGAAGGTGCGGGTGAAGAGAATATAGGGGGAGTCGGCGATCTCTGCATGAGCCTGCTGGATGAGGGTGGCGGCGCGACCGCGCATATTTAATTGGGCAAAGAAGTCGCGGTAAAAAAAGTCGGGATCGACTTCGACCAGCACATTGAGGAAACGCGCCAACGGCGGTGCATCCTGGGTCCAGGCGAAGACCCAGGAGCCGCCCGGGGGATGCGAGTATCGAAGTTCATAGCTCTGATCGAAGGGCAGGCGGCGCTGCACTACGCGCGTCTGAGTCGCGCTCTCTAACAAAGCGCCCTGGTAGGGATCGGCAACCAGGTTGGGTAGAGGAATTAGAGGCAAATCGGGGGTTTGATCCAGGAGAAAAGCCATCACATCATCGAAGTGCATTTGCCTCTGTCCTGTCAATCTGTTCCAATAGCAAAAAGCGGGAACTAATTTGGACTTCGTGCATGTTAACATAACGTACGCCTTTCACCGCAGGAGGAGGTTATACCTATGGTGAGACAGATAAAAAGAGCAGCACCTGTGCAAAAGTCCCAAAGCGATCCCCTACTAGCCAGTTACCTCGGCGATATCGCCGATTCCACCCCATTATCAGCCCGCCAAGAGGCGGAACTGGCCCGTCGTATTCGCGTCGGCGACGAGGAAGCGCGCAACGAGTTGGTAGAAGCCAATTTGCGTTTTGTCGTCTCCGTCTCCAAAGAATATCAAAACCGCGGTCTATCTCTAGCCGAACTCATCAGCGCCGGCAATATGGGCCTGATCACGGCAGCCGAGCGCTTTGATGAAACCAAAGGCTATAAGTTTATTTCTTACGCCGTGTGGTGGATTCGCCAGGCTATTCTGCAGACGCTAATGGAGCAATCCACGGTGCGCCTGCCGGTCAACCGCATCGACATGCAGACCAAGGTTACCCGCACTTACGAGGCGTTGCAGCGCGATGGTTATATGCCTAGCCTCAAAAAAGTGGCCGATACGCTTGGATTTAGCGAAGAAAAAGTCGAGCAAACCCTGATAGACGGCCAGCCCATCCGCTCGCTCGATGCACCTTTTGAAGAGGGCGAAGAGTGCTCCCTACTCGACTACCTCTCCAACGAAAACGACCTCTCTCCCGAAGAAGAAGCGCTTAGATTGACTCTGAAGGAAGATATCGAGACTGCTTTAGACCGGCTCAATCAGCGCGAGGGCGATGTCTTGCGGCTCTACTTCGGCCTCAACCAGGAACCTCCCCTCACACTCGACCAGATTGGTGTGCGTTTTAAATTGACGCGCGAACGCGTGCGGCAAATCAAAGAAATTGCCCTGAACAAATTGCGCCATCCCCGCTTCTACGCCAAGTTACGGGCTTACGCCGAAGCCTAAAAAATCTATATCCTAGTTTCATTCAACGCGGTAGCCCTGTGCTGCCGCGTTTTTTTGTTCTAAGAGAAGGGCATGCAAATTGCTTCTATTACAGATAGTTAAAAATGATTGTAAAAACGGGAAAGACTTGCTCATTGCTGCAGATGAGAGATATTTTTGCCGATAGATACATCATAATATATGGCCTCGAGGAGTTTGCTCATGCCCGTTTCCCATAAACCTACCCATACTTTTCCCTCTCGCCCTGTCCGTGTAGGGGCTTTCCTCTTTGCTCTCACCGGTCTAGTTCTTGGTGCCGCACTGGCGAGTTTAGCAATTGGATAATATCATATTGTAATTAATTCAATTGATTGAAATATTCATTTGTTCAATAAAGATTAATTCCTATTCTGTTAGGCGCAAATCACATTAACTCTTGACGATCTATTTCAGCGTCGTATATTGCTTTATTGAGGCGGTGATTAGGACCTGAATTGAGACTTCCTTCTCAAGTAATTTCGCTCTTTGCATCTTCCCCGGATGCGCGATTTTCAGGTTTTATCACATAAATTACCAGATCCGCTATGCATAGCGGATCTGGCTTTATAACTGGTTTTCCACTTTGGAAAGTCGGACGTTAAGGCCTGATATGGGTAAAATCATCGCCATTGCCAACCAGAAGGGTGGAGTCGGCAAGACTACTACTGCCATCAATCTAGCCGCCTGTCTGGCCACTACCGAACACAAAACCCTGCTTATAGACATCGACCCCCAAGCCAATGCCACCAGCGGCTGCGGCGCTAGTGCGAACAGTCTGAACAGATCAATCTATGAAGTGTTAGTAGGGCAATGCCACCTCGGCGCCACTGCCCGTCCCACCGAAATACCCCAACTCTATCTGCTACCCTCACATATACGCCTGGCTGGCGCCGAAGTTGAATTGTCCAGCGTATTGGGCCGCGAAAGGAAATTGGCCCAGGCTCTGGAAGGCGTGCGCGAGGACTACGAATACATCATCATCGATTGCCCGCCGTCGCTGGGTTTGCTGACGCTCAACGCACTCACCGCAGCCGATACCGTGCTCGTTCCCGTACAATGCGAGTACTATGCTCTAGAAGGACTGAGCAAGTTGCTCAACTCCATTCACTTAGTACAACGCCAGCTCAATCCCACCCTGCAGATCGAAGGGGTGCTCATGACCATGTTCGACGATCGCTTGCAATTGTCGCGCCGCGTTGTATCCGAAGCGCGGTCGTATTTTGGTGGGCAGGTTTACCGCACCCTCATCAAACGCAATATCAACCTGGCCGAAGCGCCTAGTTTTGGCCAGCCCGTCCTGCTCTACGCCCCCTTCTCCATCGGCACCGAGAACTACACTCGCCTGGCCGAAGAGGTCTGTCAGGCGGAACAATTAATCACGGCCTAAACTTTTCCGCCGTACACAGAAAAGCCGACTTCCGTAGAAGTCGGCTCATTTTTTTGGCTATCGGGGGAATTCTAAACTACGAGATCGACGTTTTTACCGACGCCGGCCGATTGCATGGCCTGGCTTTGCGCCGTCGATTGTACATTGACCGTCTGCAGCAAAGTGAGGGCGGCTTGCTCTTGAAAATCCATAGCCTTTTTAAAGGTCCGCACCGACATTTCACTTTTCAGGCGGGCGGTGCTCATGGCTGAAGCCTGGTTGATTATAGCGCTGGTTAAGTCCATAATCGGCAATGTACGACAATCAAAAAAGAAATCAAGTTCTGTTAAATTTGGCGCAGTACAAATAGTACCGGTACCGGAAATCCAGCAAATTTGCAGCGTTAGACGATTTGCCTAGATGATTGGAGAAAACGGAATACAAGGTGTAAGTGGGGGCGTGAGTTGGATATAGGACACGGTGCAGCAGAACAGAAACGATGCTGTGAGATGACCGGCACGGATCTTGCAGATGGCAGAGGCAGACACACCAATTAGGTGTGCAGCGCAGGTCTCATTTATGTATAGTCCCCTACACATCTCCTGGAGGTCTATTATGTACCAGCAATCTCTTGTCGCCGCGCCGCTTGAAGAACTTGAGGTTTCCCCTATAAATCCTCTGCCACGGCTCAAATTCCTGCATACGCGCAATGCGCGTATGCAGTGCCTGATCGATCAGGTGGAGCGTATTGCCACAACACAGGCCACTGTGCTAATCCAGGGGGAGAACGGTACAGGAAAGGAGATCTTCGCGCAAGCCATCCATGCCGCCAGTCTGCGCCGTCACAGGCCGTTTGTACGTGTCAATTGCGCTGCTCTGCCCGAAGGAGTGTTGGAAAGCGAACTGTTTGGGCACGAAAAGGGGGCTTTTACTGGAGCGACGCGACAACGTCCTGGCCGCTTTGAGTTGGCCCACGGCGGCACCCTCTTCCTCGACGAAATCGGCGCGGCCGATATCAAGATGCAATTACGTCTCTTGCGGGTGCTACAAGAGCGGGAATTCGAACGGGTCGGCGGCACTCAGACACTCAAAGTGGACGTGCGCGTCATTGCCGCCACCAATGTGGAAATGACGCGGGAAGTAGAGTTGGGCAACTTTCGCGAAGATCTGTTTTACCGACTCAATGTGCTGCCGATCAAATTACCGGCGCTGTGCGAACGCGCCGAAGATGTGCCTCTGCTGATCCGCTATTTTCTCAAACAGGCTGGGCGCAAAAATCACAATTCGGTCAAGACCATCGACAAGGGTGCCATAGACCTATTGCAGACCTATCCCTGGCCGGGCAATATCCGCCAATTGGAAAACGTAATCGAATACATGGTCATTTTGGCCCACGCCGAACGTTTGACGGCGGCCGATATACCGCAGGAAGTACTAGATGGACCTGGGAGCCAAGTGGCGAGAAGCGAAGAAATAGAAGAGACCGGTTCGTTGTTGGAAGCCCGCACCAGCTTTGAGCGCCGCTTTCTATGCGAGGCGCTGCGCCGGCGTCGCGGCGTCATCGCCCGAGTGGCGCAGGACATTGGCATGTCGCGCAAAAATCTCTACACCAAATTGGAAACGCTCAACATCGACTACGCGCGCTTCCGCGGCTAATCACATCCGCACCGATGAAGTCGGGTGGTGTTGGAACTTCTGCAATTGCTTTTGTAAATAAGCGTAGTGTTGGCCGTCCTCAGATTCAAGTTCTAGACAGTGCTGCATCAAGGCGATGGCGTGCGCGATACGCCCCTTCTGATAGAGAAGTTCGGCCAGGGTATCTAGATAGACGACATTGTCGGATTCGCGTTTTATCGCCAGGTAGGATAGGTCGGTGGCCCGCTCTAACTCGATGCCTTCCTCGGCGTAGGTCCAGGCCAGGTTGTTGAGCACCAGGGCGGTGGAATCGCCGCGGGCCAACGCCTCCTCGTAGTAGTGAATGGTCATGAGGCGCATATCGTATTTGTAGTAGGTGCGGGCGATGTGAACGGCGGTGAGGGACGGGTCGGGGCTTTTCTCTAGAGCGCTGACAAAACTGCGCTCAGCTGCCTCCAAGCCGCCCTGCTGCAGCTGAGATTCCCCCAATATGACCAGCAGATGCTGATTATTAGGGGCAATTTCGAGGGCATTTTTCAGTACCGCTACCGCTTCGTCAAAACGCTTTTGTTGCAGATATAAGCGGCTCAACTGCACATGGGCAAAACTGGCAACACTATCGGCGGCAATGGCTGCTTCGAACAATTCGGTAGCCAAATCTATTTCTTCGAGGTGCAAATGGGCCCAACCCAGGTGGGCGAGAATATGACTGTGGCCGGGATGGTGGTGGCGCAGACTGGCGAAGGCGTCACGAGCTAGATCAAAACGCTCCTGCCGCAGGCAGGCGTCGCGCAACACATCGTACAACTCGACATTGTCGGGATCCAGGACTAGGGCACGGCTCAAGGCCTCGACCCCAGATTCGATGTCCTCTAAGCCTAGGTGGGCCAGTCCAGCGATCAGATGAAGTTGGGGATCGTCTAAGCGCTGGCGCAGCGCCCGTCCCACCGCGGTGAGGGCGCGCTCGAATTTGGCCTCCTGCAAATAGTAGATGGCTCGCCGGCCGTGATCGACATCGCTGCAGTGGGGCGTGTCGATCACAAAAGTGCCAACCAGGGCAAAGCAGATGAATGTGCGCCGCAGGGCCCGCATCAATACTCGTGTCGGTTGGTATAGATATGCATTAGCAAACCGATGGCTATGCAATTGGCCAGAAGCGATGAACCGCCGTAGCTCAAAAACGGCAAGGGTAACCCCGTGACCGGCAGGACGCCTATGGTCATGCCGATATTGACAAAGACGTGGAAGGTCAGCATGGAGCCCAGGCCAATGGCAACAAAACTGAGGAAGCGGCTATTGACTATGGACCCGATATAGAAGGCGCGCCCAATTAAAAAGACAAAGAGTGCCAGCACTACCAAGGCGCCGATGAAGCCGAGTTCCTCACCGATGACAGAAAAAATAAAATCGGTGTGCGCCGCCGGCAAGAATTCCAACTCCGGCTGCGTGCCACCCAAAAAACCCTTGCCGCGCAAACCACCCGAGCCAATGGCGATCTTGGACTGAATAATGTTCCAGCCGTCCCCGAGGCGATCGGAATCGGGGTCAAGTAAGATGAGAATTCGTTTCTTCTGGTATTCGAGCAGGCTATTCCATAGATAGACGGTGACTAGGCCAGCCGAGAGGTTGACCCCGAGCAAGGTGAGGGTGATCCAGAGCTTGGCGAGCAGGAAGTGGACGACGACTGCACTGATGATAATGAAGGCGGCAAAAAGAAAAGGCGTCTGAAAGAATTGTTCGAAAGCAAAAACGACGCTGAACAGCGGCGAAATAACAAAGAAAATGTAAAGCCGCCGCATGCCTGCCCAATAGAGCATGGGAAAGAACGCCGCCCCAAAGGAAATGGCCGTGCCCAGATCGGGTTGGCGCACGACCAGGGCCATGGGCACGAGGGGGATGAGCAAAGCGCCCAGGAAAACGCCAAGGCTATTGATGCGCTCGCGGCTGTAATCGGCCAGATAGTGCGCCAGAGCTATGATGGTGGTAATCTTGGCCAATTCGGAAGGTTGCAGTCGCACCGGTCCCACCACCAACCAGCGCGCCGCTAGGTCGCCCGATCCCGATCCCCAGACCAGAACCATCAAGAGCGTGAGCAGGGAAAGGCCGTAGAGCGGATAGGCTAGGCCGTAAAGCACCTTATTGGGAATAAAAACGATGCTCAGGATGAGCAGGAGAGCAATTAGGGCAAAGAAGCTCTGGCGCTGCCACGCCGCTTTCAAAGCTTCGTTTTCGCTGTAGAAGGTGGCGCTGTAGATCATAGTGATCCCTAGCAATACCGTCAGCAGGGCGGCGCCCAGCAACAGAAAGTCAGTTTCGCGCAGCAGTCGCATAGGTCGCCAATTCAGTAGATGAGTCGGGTGGGGGCGCCGTCGCCTTGGCGGAGTCGATATCGAAGTAGGCTTCTATTACTTGGCGGGCGATAGGACCAGCTACCGAACCGCCGCCGCCGCCGCCTTCTACCACAACCGCCACGGCGATGGTCGGCTCTTCATAGGGTGCAAAGGCGACAAACCAGGCATCGTCTTCTTCCTTGGGCCCCTGGGCTGTGCCGCTCTTGCCGGCCACCTCGATGCCGGCTATCTGCACTCTGTGGCCGGTGCCGTGGTCGCCGTAGACAACGCGGCGCATGGCTTGTTTGACTATGTCTAAAGTAGCGGGGGAAATGCCCTCGATGAGTTGGGGGCTAGGCGGCACCTTATAGAGGTGGGGAGTGACTAAGTAACCGCCATTTCCCAGGGCCGCTACATAGCGCGCCATCTGCATCGGCGTGACCAATATGGCCCCCTGGCCGATGACCAGATTCAATAAGTGGCCCTGAGTCCACCCTTCAGTTTCGACGTAGTATTGGCGCGATGGCAGGAGGCCCTTCTCTTCCCTGGGTTCCATATCGATCCCCGTTACCTGGCCAAAGCCAAAGCGGGCGGCGTAGTCCCCCCAAATTTCAATGCTCATAATCTGCGCCAGGTGCTGAAAGTAAATATTGCAGGAAGCCTCTAGGGCTTGCATGAGGTTGAGTTCGCCGTGGCCGTCGCGTTTAAAACAGCGGAAAACGGTCTCGCCCACCAGCAGGGAACCAGCACAGGCCTCAAACGTGCTCAGCGTATCACTGATCCCCGTTTCCAAAGCCGCAATGGCAGCCACCATCTTCAGGGTAGAGCCAGGCGGGTAAGTACCAGAAATGGCACGGTTGAGCAAGGGTTTATCGGGCCGTTGCAGTACATGCTGGCGCTCTTCCTGTTGCTGGAACGAGACGAAAATATTGGGATCGAAGGTAGGTTTGCTGGCTAGGGCCAGAATGGCACCGCTGTGCGGATCGAGTGCCACCACACAACCACCCAAGCTGTCGGGCAGAGCCTCTTCGGCGCGGCGCTGCACGCGGCGGTCAATGGTCAGATGTAAGTCCCGGCCAGAGCGGGCGGCTTGTAGGTGTTCGGAGATTTGTCGTCGCTCGCGCCCTTTGGCGTCTACTTCGACCACCCGTATACCATCTTCACCGCGCAGGTGGTCTTCGTAGAACTTCTCGATGCCAGTTTTACCAAAGTAATCGCCACGCGCGTAGACTTTGGTGTTGAGGCGACGCACATCCTCGGCGCTCTTTTCGCCCATATAACCTAGCAAGTGAGCGGCCAGATTATTCATTGGGTAGGCCCGCTTCATTTGGATCAAGATATCAAGGGGCCAATCGTCCTTCAGGCGTTCTTCGACAATGGACACGGTGCGAAAGTCGACATCGCGTTTGAGGTGGATGGGCCAGGGGCCTTTCTTATTGTACTTTTGGGTAATTGTCGCACCCGTGGCCTCTTCCAGGGCAGCTACGGCGGCGACAAAGTCTTGGGACGAGCAACGGTTGATGGCCACAGTGTAGAAGGGAGCGTTGCTGGCAAGAATCTGACCGTCGCGTGCTAGGATGAGACCACGGTGCGCTTTGATGCGCTTCCTTGCGTAGCGGTTTTCCTCAGATTCGCGCTCGTAATCGGCCGATGTAGTGACCTGCAGGTAAAACAGGCGCAGAAAAAGAATGGCGAAAAGGCCTAAAACGACGATGAGGAGATGGCGCAGCTTCTGTGCCTGCTCGTTGTGATCGACGGGTTCCATAGTTTCAGGAGGAAGGCAGGAAATAGCGGCGCAGAAGCAAGCCGTAGGAGAGCACAGCAGCCAACGCGGCAGTATAGACGGCACTGCCCAGGCTGTAACGCAACCAGAAAAACGGCACATCGCCCCAGGCCAGGCCGCTGTAGCCAATGTAGAAAATTAGATCGTGCACCAAGACCGCACCAGCCACAAAAGCCACCTGCACGGCGATATTGTCGCTCATGATTTCGCTGCGGCTCCAGCCCACCGCAAAGGCAACGGCAGATTTAACTAGGACGTTGAGGCCGAGATTGGCTGGCGCGTAGGTATCCTGGATAAAACCGAAGCAGAAAGCCAGCAAAGTAGCTCTCAGAGGGCCACTAGCCAGGGCGATATAGACCAGGGTCAAGACGAGCAAATCGGGTTTGATCTGCACTATGGCCAACGAGTGAGCCCAGGTAGTTTGCAGGACAAAAGCCAGTGTCAGCAGCAGAATATGTTTGATCAGATTCACAGCCGCTTATTCCATCAGATTGGTCGGTTTGACCTTCAGGTTAGTCCCCACCAACAAGGTGGTGGACAGACTCATATTGTTGAGGCGCGCCAACTCGGCGGCCTCCAGACCAAATTCCTGCGCAATGCTGTAGAGCGTATCGCCCGTGGTCACGGTGTAGTGTTGGTCCTGGCCCAAAGCTACTGAAGCACGGCTTACCGTCAATTTCTGGCCCGGATAAATAATAGAATGCTCCAGCCCGTTCCACTGGCGCAGATCTTCCACATGCACATCGTAACGGCGGGCGATGCTCCACAGACTTTCGCCGATCTGAATCGTGTGCATTTCACGACCGTTAGGATCGACCACGGTGGTCGTTTTTAGGCTCGTGGCTCGTGTTTTGGATGCCGCCCAGACTGTGAGTTGTTCGCCGGCCCGAATGGTGTTACTCTGAAGTTGGTTCCACTGTTTAAGATCGGCGACGCGCACTTTGTAACGGCGGGCGATACGGCTGAGCGAATCGCCCGGTTTGATGGTGTAGCGTGTTGCCACCGCGTTGTGCGGCGATTTGTCGGCACCGGCCGCACCCGGGATGTAGAGCTTCTGGCCCAGGTAGATGCGGCTGGGATCGGCAATGCTATTGGCTTCAATAATAAGTTTAGTGCTGATGCCAAATTCGCGGGCGATAGACCAAATACTATCGTTGCGCTTCACTTTATAATAATGCCAGGCCAATTCTTCTTCGGGCCATTCGGCGCTGCATTTAAGCAGGGTCCGGCCCTTACCCGGGGGCACGCGTAAATCGTAATGCCGGCCTTTTTGCGGCGGGGTGATGCTCTGGCGCAATTCGGGATTTAGCTGGCGCAGCGCAGTGAGCGACAGGCCCATGCATTCGGCCGCCTTTTCGAGGCGTACGGCGCGCGGCAAGTCAACTGTTTCAAAGCGCAGAGGGGGTTCCAATTGCAACTCGTCGAAACCGAAGAGGGTCGGGTCTTTGCCCATGATGGCTACGGCCATGAACAGGGGCA
>Ga0114993_10004959_pt1 | contig 13018 bp, 12 predicted proteins | sample ArcticOcean_MG_C_FD_87042 | JGI IMG/M metagenome (GOLD analysis project Ga0114993, IMG submission 87042) | Marine microbial communities from western Arctic Ocean - ArcticOcean_MG_CB2_150 | ecosystem: Environmental > Aquatic > Marine > Oceanic | place: Arctic Ocean: Canada Basin | collected...
ACTATTTAAAAATTTAATTAAAAATGGTCAAAAAGAATTACCACTAACACACAAGGACATGACACGTTTTTTTATAACATTACCAGAAGCTATAAAATTTATTTTTAATTGTTTTAACCTACTTAAAGGTGGTGAGATTTTTATTCCAAAAATGAAATCTATTCACATTCATGATCTTATTAAATTAATAGATAGAAAAATTAAAATTAAAGTTACAGGAATAAGACCGGGTGAAAAAATTCATGAAACACTTTGTTCGCAAGATGAATCAAATAATATTCATGAAAATAAAAATTTTTATACCATTTATCCGCCACATCATTTTTTACCCAAATTTAAATCTGGAAAAAAAGTAAAGAAAGATTTTGTCTATGCTTCAAATATTAAATCTAATTTTTTTAAGACTAGTGAGTTTAAGGATATTATCAAAAAATATTAAAATTCAACACATCTAAAATAAAACTACTATACAAAACACCATTTAATGAAATTAATCACATTTTTCAAAAATGATAAGCTTTTATCGAATAAAGATAAATTATCACTTTTAAAAGATAATAAAATCTTTGTGGGAGAGTGGTGCTTAAATCAAGAAAACATTTTTAAGAAACAAAAAGAAAAATTTTATCAATTTAGCCATTGGGATAACACAAATAAAGTTACAAAAGATATTAATTACATAAAAAAAATATATACGAAAATTTTACAAAATCTTACAAAATCTCTTAATGCATATCACAGTAAAAATTACTCTGAAAAATATTGGGAAATTTTACTTTCACGATGGTTGTCATCTTATGTATCTTACTTATTTGATAGATGGGAAATAAGTAAATCAATTTTAAAAAATAAAAAAATACATTCAGTTATTAATTTAGAATTTAAAAACAACACTTTTATAACTAACAATTCTATTAGTTTTAACAATATGATTGTATCCAACAACTATTGGACTAGCTGGGTTTTTGGAAAAATTTTCGAATTTAATAAGAAAGTTAAAATTGAAAAAAAAAAGCCAAAAACAAACATTAATATTTATCAATATAAAATAAAGTATTCTAATTTCTTAAATTTTTTTTTTGATAAAAAAAAAATATTCTTTTATATGTTTTCAATTCCTTTACGTCTTAAACTAAAGATTTTAATAAAGAATAAACAATTTACATTTAAAACTTCAAAACGAACATTAAATGAATTTTCAAATATTAAATTAAATAGAACTTCATTTTATAGATATAAAAAATCTAAGGATAAATTTTTAAATTTTGCTAATAATCTTTTGACTCAAAATATTCCAAAAATTTTTATAGAAAATTACTATTCTTTAGAAAAAGCTCACAAAAATCTAAATTGGCCTAAAAAACCTAACTATATTATTACTAGTCTAGCCCATTTTTATGATGAAGTTTTTAAAATTTATACTGCAAAAAATATTATCAATGGAACAAAATTTTTAATTAGCCAGCATGGCAGTGGTTATGGATTAGAAACTAATAATATTAGTGAAGATTTAGAAAAAAATATATGTCATAGATTTTTAACATGGGGATGGAAAGAAGATAAAAAAACCTTCCCTTTGTTTATTACCTCACCTAATATTAAAATAAAAAATAAAATTAATTACTCAAGTAATAAAAAAATATTACTACTTGTCTATCCATTTCCTCTACATCCTGGCCGACCAACTGTACCAATTAGATCTCCTAAAAAAAGAAATAATTATATAAAAAGTGTAATTAGTTTTTTGCAAATTTTAGATTTAAAAAATAAAAAAAATCTAGAGATAAGCTATTGGCCTAAAAGCTTTTCAGAAACTGAGAAACATTCAATACATTATAAATTTCCAAAAATAAAATTTATTGATCCTAGAAATCAGAAAGAAAACTATAAGGATAATTATTGTATTCAAGTGGAGAGCTGGTTATCCACCGGATTTTTTGAAGCCATGACAGTTAATAAACCAGTAATACTAATATTTAATAAGGAATTTATTTACGTAAGAAAAAGTTTTAATAAATATGTAGCCATGTTAAAAAAAGTGAATATATGTCACTCTAATTATGAGAGTGCTAGCAAATTTGTTAATCAAAATTTAAATAATATAAATTCCTGGTGGTCAAACAAAGAGTTACAAAAAGTTAGAAAATTATTTACGCAAGAATACTGTAGATACAGCGAAAATCCTATATCAGATTTTTATTCAAGTATAAATTTTAATGAAAAGTAATTTTAAAAAAACTACAAAGTGTTATTTGGACTGGTTAGAAAAGACTCAGTTAAGATATATTTTTAGTAAAAATATGACTTTCGAAAATATTTCAATATGGTGGATTACTAAATTAGTAGATAAGGATAATATTTTAGATAGTAATTGGTATTTAAGGCTTAATGAAATATTAAATAATCAAAAAGTTACACCAGGAAATAAAAATGTTTTTCCTAATATTATTTTAATATTTAAATTAATTAAAAAGTTTGTTGCTAGTATTATTTTTGCTACTTTAGTAAAGATTTTTTTAAATGATAAATATAATGAAAAAATAAAGAAAAATAATTGTTTTCATTCTCAATTTAGGCATATTGTTAAAATGGGGAAAATATATTCAGATCACCAGTATAGTTATGCCCCACTTCAAAATAAAACAAAAAATTTTTTCTTAATAGATTTAAATAATAATGATTTTAAAATTTTCTTTAATTTATTTAAAACTAAAAATAAACTGTCTCAGATTCCGTTACATTATATTATACTCAATAAGCGTATTTTTTATAAAGATATAGTAAAAATTTATTTTAAAATATTTGTCTTATATTTTAGATTAATATTTATACTCAGAAAAAAAAATTATTTTATTATTAATAATAAAGACTGTAGTAGTGTGCTTAAACCTTTTTTATTGGAGTCTTTTTTCGGTGATATACAGCACTCATTAATAAATGCATCGGCAGCAAAAAATTTATTTAAAGAGAAAAAAATAGATAATTTTATCAATTATGGTGAATTTTTTTCTGGTTTTAGATCCACTTATCATTTTATAAAATTAAGTTCAGAACGCACTAAGTTAATTTCTATTGCTCATGGCATTTATAGTGAAAATAATTTATTTTATTCTTTAAACAAAAAAGAATTTAGTAAAGGAAATGATAGTTTGTACTACTCCCCAAAACCAGATGTATTTTTACCACAAGGAACAAAACATGCCAAAATATTAAAGAAAACTTTTCCTTATAAAAAAGTTTTTCCCATAGGTTCATTTAAGTTTGATTTAGCTGATTACAACTTTAATAAATTGAAAATAATAAAAAGATTAAATAAGCTTAAAAAAAAGAATAATAAAAAAAAAATAATTGTAATTCTTACTGCACTTAATGATGAAAAAAATATAGTCAATTTTTTAAATAAGTGTGATTTATCTGATTTTTTTATAATACTTTCACCTCATCCATACTTTATAAAGGAAAGTATTTTAGAATTTAATAATAATTTTAAGTATAAATTTAAAGTATTTAATGATCTTTCAACAAGACAAGTTATTTGTGCTGCCGACCTTGTGATTACTGGATACACTTCAGTTGGTTTTGAAGTTTTGATTAGGAAAGGAAAAGTACTAAAAGTATCTGATAGCTCATCTTTGGACTTTTCTGATCAGCATGATAAAATTCCTTTAATTAATAGTGCTAAAGATTTTCAAAAATATTTGAAAAAGAAAAAATTTGTTTCATTGTTTAAAATAAAAAAGGTTGAAAAAGACTTTTTTTACAAGTTTGATAATAAAACTTATCTTAGATTCTGGAAAGTTCTTAATAAATTATGAATTATAAAAATTTTAAAGAAATTCATTTTGTATGAAAAAAAATATACCTTACAGTACCCAAACAATTAGTAAGACTGATATAGAATCTGTTATAAAAGTTTTAAAATCTGATTTCCTAACCCAAGGGCCCAAGGTAAAAGAATTTGAAAAAGTTTTATCAAAAAGAGTTAAAGCCAAATATGCTGTTGCTTTTAACAGCGCAACTAGTGCCTTGCATGCTTCATGTTTAGCTTTAAGTTTAAAAAAAAATGAAATATTATGGACCGTTCCAAATACTTTTGTGGCGTCCGCTAACTGTTCATTGCTTGCAGGAGGAAAAGTAGATTTTGTTGATATTGATCCGAAAACATACAATATAAATATAAGCCTATTAGAAGAAAAATTAAAATTTTTTAAAAATAAAAAAAAATTACCAAAAATTGTTGTACCCGTTCATTTTGCTGGTAATCCAGTTGAGCAAGATAAAATATGGAAATTATCTCAAAAATATAATTTTAAAATTTTAGAAGATGCCTCACATTCATTAGGCGCAAATTATAAAGGTGAACCAGTTGGAAGTTGTAAATGGTCTGATATTACTGTCTTTAGTTTTCATCCCGTAAAAATTATCACAACTATAGAAGGTGGAGTAGCAACAACATATAATTACGAATTATACAAAAAGCTAAAAATGATTGGTAGTCACGGAATTACAAAAAATAAATTAAATTTTAAAAAAAAAACAAAAGATCCGTGGTATTATGAGCAACAATTATTAGGTCTTAATTATAGAATGAGTGATGTATCGGCAGCGCTAGGATTGAGTCAACTTAAAAAATTAGATCACTTTATAAAAAGGAGAAATAAAATTGCTTTAATATATGAAAAAAATTTAATTATACCTTTTTTAGAAAAACCAAAAATAGAAAAACATTCAAGATCTTCTTTCCATTTATATGTAATTAAACTTAAAAACGAAAAGAAAAAATTTCATAAAAAACTTTTTAATTTTTTAAGAAAAAAAAATATTTTAGTGAATTTGCATTATATTCCCGTTCATCTTCAACCTTTCTATAAATCCTTAGGTTTTAAAAGTGGAGACTTTAAATATTCAGAAGAACATGCTAAATCTGTAATTTCTTTGCCAATCTATCCTGATTTAAAAGAGAAAAAAATTATGCATATAATTAACCTAATCAAAAAATTTTTTAAAAAGATCTAGAAATAATATTATGAATTTTTATTCTTCTAATGTGGTGAGTGAGCTTTTTAAAAATGGATATTGCATTGTAGAAAATTATTTAAGCTCAATTGAATGTGAAAAAATTATAAAAGAAATTGAAAAGATAAATAATGGCAAAATTAATAAAAATTTAACTTATAAAGAAAGTTTAAAGAGGGGGCAAATAACTATAAGAGATCTTGTTCTTATAAAACCTAAACCATTTTTAAATCTTATTGACAGAAAATTAATTTTAAAAGTTTTGTCAGAAACATTTCAAGATAGTTTTATTCTTGAGAATATAATGGCAAGCAACAGCATAAATGTAAAAAAAAATTACTCTTCAAAAATACACTGTGATTCATTATTATCAACTGCAAATTCTAAAAATAGTACGGACATAGTTGTAATGTATTGTTTGGATAATTTTGATAAAAATAATGGCGCAACAAAAGTGTGGCCCAAAAGTCACCTGTCTGATGTTAGACCTCACGTTGACGTAAATTATACCAAAAAAAAAATAAAAAAATTTAAATATGTAAAAGCAAAAAAAGGTTCGATAGTTTTTTTTCTAGGTCAAACTTGGCATCAAATAGGTAAAAATTTAAATTCAAAAAGAAGATGGTCAATTTTAGTTCATTATAGAAGATGGTGGATGAAACCTTCTACTGATTTTACCAAATGTGGCCCAAGCATTTATAAAAAACTTAATAAAACCCAAAAAGAGCTTTTTGGGTTTAACTCTATACCACCAAAATTTAATTCGAGAAACAAAATTTCAAAAACTAAAACATTACGTAAATTAAATAAATTTCCAAAATCCTATTTTAAAGCACTACAATATTAAAAAAATTATATGAAAAAAAAAATACTTGTAATAATTCAAGCAAGATTAACCTCAAAAAGATTTCCCAATAAAGTTCTAAAAAAAATTGGCAAATACTCTATAATTGAGATTATATTAAAGAGAGTAAAAGAATCTCAATTAATTAATGATATAGTTGTTGCGGTTCCATCAAACAAAGAAAATAATAAACTGAAAGATTACTTAAAAAAAATAAATGCAAAGCTATTTTCGGGTAGTGAAAACAATGTTATTAAAAGGTTCTATAATGCTGCCAAGGAACATAAAGCAACTCATATAGTAAGAGTAACTGGAGATTGCCCTTTAATTGACTCAAGAATCATAGACAACCTAATTCTAAAATTTTTTAAAAATAAATTAGATTATATTAATAATGCTAACCCTCCATATTTATCAGATGGTTATGATGTGGAAATTTTTTCTACTAAAGTTTTAAAAGTAGCACTAGACAACGCAAAGTCAAATTTTGATATTGAGCATGTAACGCCTTTTATAAAAAAATCAAATAAATTTAAAAAAATGACTACAGGCAATATAAATAATTTTGGTATTAAATTGTCCATTGATATTAAAGAAGACCTAAAAAAAGTTAAAAAAATATTTAAATTTTTTAGTCCAAATATTTATTTTTCAGTAAATGATATTTTTAAAAAAAAATTACACTTAAAATTCTTTCAAAATGAAATTAAAAAAGAAAAAATATTAAGTGAAAAAACAAAAAAAGGCCAAAAATTGTGGAAAAATGCACTTAAAGTTATTCCTGGGGGGAATATGTTATTATCAAAAAATCCTTCAAGGCACCTGCCAGATGTTTGGCCAACTTATTTTAAAAGAGCTAAAGGTTGTAAAATTCAGGATCTTGACGGCAATAATTTGATTGATTTTTCCCTGATGGGAGTTGGAACAAATGTACTTGGGTACAGTCATTCCAGTGTAGACAATGCAGTAAAAAAAATTATAGATAAAGGCAACATGTCTTCATTAAACTGCCCAGAAGAAGTCGCGCTTGCTGAAAAATTAATTGAAATACATCCTTGGTTTGACAAAGTAAAATTTGCAAGAACAGGTGGTGAGGCTAATTCTATAGCTATACGTATTGCTAGAGCAGCTTCAAATAGAGACAATGTTGCAATTTGCGGTTATCATGGATGGCATGATTGGTATCTTTCGGCAAATTTAAATTCTAAATCTGGAAAAAATTTGGATGATCACCTGTTAAAAGGTTTAAATATTAGTGGTGTTCCAAAAAAATTAAGAAAAACAACCTTTCCATTTGAGTACGGAGATCTTAACTCACTAAAAAATATTATTAAAAATAATAAAATTGGTACAATTAAAATGGAAGTTTGTCGAAACACTGAGCCAGATATAGGTTTTTTAAAGAAAGTTCGTACTTTAGCGAACCAAAATAATATAGTCCTTATATTTGATGAATGTACAACTGGTTTTAGAGAAACTTACGGAGGTTTACACAAAACAACTGGTGTAATACCAGATGTTGCTATTTTTGGAAAAGCATTAGGCAATGGTTATGCTATAACAGCTATAGTAGGGAAAGAATCAGTTATGGATTACGCTCAACAAAGTTTTATTAGTAGTACCTTTTGGACTGAAAGAGTGGGACCTGCGGCGGCATTAAAAACAATAGAGATTATGAAAAATGAAAAAACTTGGATAAAAATTAAAAAAATTGGTAAGAAAATCCAAAAAAATTGGCAAACTTTATCAAACCAAATGAATCTTGGTATTAAAATTAAGGGCATCCCATCTTTAACTAGTTTTAGTTTTCCGGGAAAACAAAATCTGCATTATAAAACTTTAATAACCCAAGAAATGTTAAGAAATAATTTTTTAGCATCTAATACAGTTTACTGTTCAATAAGCCATACAGATAATATTATTAAAAGTTATATTAATAAGTTGGAAAATGTTTTTAAAATTATAAAAGATTGTCAAAATGGACATGATATAAATAAATTTCTCAAATCTAAAATAAGCAGAAAGGATTTTAAAAGATTAAATTAATGGAAAAAATATTAGTAGTTGCTGCACACCCAGACGATGAATTATTAGGATGCGGTGGAACAATAATTGAGCATATTAAAAAGAAAGACAAAGTTGGTATTTTAATTGTATCTGAAGGTATTACGTCAAGAGACGGAAAAAGAAACGTACAAAAAAGGAAAAAAGAAATTGAAAATTTGTTTTCAACTTCAAAAAAAATTGGAAAAAAAATAGGAGTAAATTTTATTGAACTATTGGGTTTGCCAGATAATCGTCTTGATGGCATGAATTTATTAGATATTATAAAAAAAATTGAAAAAGTTATTATTAAATTTAAACCAAATGTAATTTATACGCACCATAACGGCGATCTAAATATCGATCATAGTTTAGTAAATAGGGCAGTTCTAACTGCCACTAGACCTACGCCTAATCAAATTGTTAGAAAAATTTATTCTTTTGAAATTTTGTCTAGTACAAACTGGTCAGTATCTTCAAAACATACAGCATTCATTCCAAACTATTTTAATGATATTTCCAGCTCTCTTAGATCTAAAATAAAATATTTAAAAATGTACAAAGATGAATTAAGAAAATGGCCGCACGCAAGATCAATAAAATCTATAGAAAGTCTAGCATATTTTAGAGGTTCTTCAGTAGGCATAAAGGCTGCGGAAGCTTTTCAGCTATTAAGAGAAATTAAAAAAAATAGTTAAATTTAAATGAATATTGCAATAAGGGTTAATGCCTCAAATGTAGAGGGTTCTGGACATTTTTACAGAACTTTGTATTTAGCCAGAACCTTAAGATCAAATAAAAATTTTATTTTTTTTATATGTGATCCTTTAAAAAAAAATTATATAAAAATTTTAAAAAAAGAAAAATTTAAATTCCATATTTTGAAAAAAAAGAAAATTAATAGTAAATATTCAGAAAATGATATTTTTGAAGTCAGAACGTTACTAAAAAAAACTATTAAGGTATTTGATCTGTTAATAGTTGACAGTTATTTGCTTGGAAAAAGTTGGGAATTAAAAATTAAAAAAGTAGTAAAAAAATTATTAGTAATTGATGATAAAATTCGAAGTCATGCTTGTGATATTTACTTAAACCAAAATGTAATAAAAAAAAATTTTTTTAATACAATTTTAGAGAAAAAGTGTGTTAAATTAATTGGTCCAAAATATTCTATTATAAATCCAAACTTAAAAAAGAGTAATAAAAAAATTTCAAGTAAAAAAATTAAAAATGTATTAATTTTCATGGGTGGTGCAGATACAAAGAAATTAACTTTAAAAATATTAAAAATATTTAAATTAAAAAAATTTTCTCATCTTAGTTTAAAGATAGTGGTTGGGCTTAATAATAAATTAAAAACTAAAATTTTTAAGCTTGCAAAATCAAGACCTAACACAAAAGTTTACTACAATTTACCAAATTTAGAAAAATTGATTAAATCGTCAGATGTAGCTGTATCTGGTGGTGGTTCAATTATATGGGAATTTATTTATTTGGGTCTACCCAGTTTAATTATTTGTCAAAATATATTACAGTTTAATAACTTGATCAAACTTACAAAATACAAAGCATTTAAGTTGTTTGTTTTTTCTATTTATGGAAAAAAAAAAATGATTAACTTTTTTAAAATAAATTTATTAAATAATAATTTTTTTATAAAAAAGAAAATTAAAAAACTTTTTGATGGATATGGTGTTTATAGAATAAAAAAAATTATTGAAAATTTGTAAATGAAAAAGAAAAAATTAATTATTGTTGGTGCAGGTTATACTATTGATGAGTTATACCCATTGATAAAAAACATATCACAAAAAGTAAATTATAATATTGTTGGTATACTTGATGATAATAAAAAATTTTTTAAAAAAGATTATAAAGGTATTCCAATTCACATTGGTTTAGAAAATGCTAAAAAATTTAAAGGTTGCGAATTTGTCTTTGGAATTGGCTCTTATAAAAATAGAAACTCAAGGGAAAAAATCTTTAAAAAAATGCAAATAGATAAAAATCGTTTTCCCAATATTATTGATAGAACCGCCATACTAGAAAACAATGTTAAACTTGGATTTGGAAACATAATATACCCAAATTCTGTCATATGTTCTGATACTAAAATTAGTGATTTTTGTATTTTAACTTATTCGACTATAGTTGCGCATGCTGTTAAATTAGGATCTTTTTCATTAATAGGTTCTAGAACTTCTATATTAAATTCAGCAATTATCGGAAAAGAAGTTTTTTTTGGAGCAAACGTTTTAGTTGGGGAAAATTTAAAAATAGGAGATTTTTCAAAAATTCTTTTGGGATCAGTTGTTTTAAATAATGTCTCCAAAAAAACAACAGTTTTTGGCAATCCTGCTAAAGTTATAAAGCATGCATAAAATAGAAATAAACTTTAGTGGAATAAAAGAAAGTATTTTTACCGAAAGTGATATTTTCCAACCCAATTTAACTTCACAATTAAGTTACGAAACTGCAATTAAACTGATTAAAAATAATTATAAAGTTCTGGATCTAGGTTGTGGAACAGGAATCATTGGAGTTATGATTATGAAAAAGTTACCACAAGTTGAAATGCACTGTTCTGATGTAGATGAAAAATCTATCAAATATGCAAAAAAAAATTTTACAGAAAAAAAAATGAAAGCAGATATAAGAAAAGGTGATTTACTAAATATCTGGAAAGATAAAAAGTTTGACTATATAATCAATGATGTTTCTGGCATTTCAAGTACTATAGCCAAAAAATCTATTTGGTTTAATAATGTTCCATGCAATACAGGAGAAGATGGTTCAAAATTGTCTATAGAAATTATAAAAAATGCATCAAATTATCTGAACAAAAATGGTTTAATACAATTTCCAGTAATCAGTTTATCTAATGTTAAAAAAATTATTGAAGTAGCAAAAACTTATTTTTCTAAAGTTGAAATTCATAGTACCAAAGATTGGTTTTTACCTAAAGAAATGGAAAGTTTAAAAGAAGTAATGTATAAGTTAAAAAATAAAAATCACATTGATTTTAATGAGAAATTTGGAAAGATTATTTGCAATACTTCGATAGTAGTTTGTAAACAGCCGGTAAAATAAAAATGAAAGAAAAAGATTTAAAAAAATTAGTAAGTGGGGCCATAAATTCTGACACAAGTATAGATTTGAAAACATATGAATGGGATTCTCTAATACATTTAACTATACTTATGGAATTAGAAAAAACCTTTCCAAATAAGATAACTTCTATAAATGGCATTGCTGATATAAATAATTTTAATGAATTGAAAAAGATTTTAATCTCTAAAAATATTTTGATAAATGATTAAAGGTTCATACCAGTTTGCCTCAAAAAAAGTTGACTTAGCAAATAATGCTAATTTAAAAAATTACGATGAGTTGTTTAAAAAAACAGGTATTAAATATATATATAGATCCACAGAAAACGAAACAAGTTTAACATTAGGTGAAAGTGCAGCCAAAAAGCTATTAGCTAATATTAATGAAAAAGTTGAAAGTTTAATCTTTGTTACACAGTCACCAGTTTCAACTATACCTTCTAGTGGATGTTTGCTGCATAAAAAACTAAACTTACAAAATGATTGTTTTGTTTTAGATGTTATTCAAGGATGTTCTGGATTTCCTTACGCTTTATCTGTAGCTGTAAATTTATTAAAAAATAAACAGTTTAAAAATTGTTTAATTGTAACATCAGAAACTTATACAAAATATATTGACGAAAAGGATAAAGTTTCTATGCCGCTATTTAGTGATGCAGCTTCGGCAATTTTTATTAATCAAAATTCATTACCAAAAATGCATTCATCTTATTTTTTAACAGATGGTAATGGAGCTGATAATCTCTGTATAATAAAAGATAAAAATGAAAAAAAATTGTTCATGCATGGAGCAAAAGTATTCACCTTTACTGCAGAAAAAGTTCCAGAAGCAACTCATATTCTTTTAGAAAAAGCAAAATTAAAAATACAGGATATAAAACTTTTTATTTTCCACCAGGCAAGCTCTGTCGTATTAAGTACAATTAAAGACAGATTAAAGATTCCTAATGAAAAATTTTATACTAATCTTGAAAATATAGGCAATACAGTTTCCTCTACAATACCGATTGCATTGATTATGGCAAATAAAGAAAAAAAAATTTTAAGTAATGAACCAATATTAATTATGGGATTTGGCGTAGGATATTCTTTAGCTGGAGGAATATTTACTTTTGATTAAAAATCTTAACATAGTAATAACTGGCACATCACAAGGTATTGGTTATGAACTTACAAAAAAATTTTTAAATCAAAATAATTTTGTATGGGGATGTTCTAGAAAAAAATCAAACATTAAAAATGCAAACTATTTTCATACACAAATAGATCTCACTAATAAAAAACAAATAAAAAAATGGGTTATTAAAATTGAGAAAGAAACTAAAAAAAAAATAGATATTTTTATATCAAATGCTGCAAATTATGAACGTAGTTTAAATGCTTTAGATAATAGTGGGTCAATCACCAGGACAATAGGAACTAATCTTACGGCACCTATTTTACTGACAAATCTTTTATCCAAAAGCATGATCCAAAATAAATTTGGGATAATAATATTTTTTTCATCAGTTGCATCAATTTTACATGACGCAGGCACATCAGCTTATGCTTCTTCCAAATCAGGCTTAGAAACTTTTAGCAAAATATTAAAAAAGGAATTAGAGATATTTAATGTAAAAGTTTTTGTTTTACGTCTTATTTACTTAAAAACGAGTTTATCAAAAAAATTATCAAATAAGCAAATTAAAAAACTTAAAAATAAATTTAAAACTGACAACTATGGCTCTATAAATAAAATTTATGGTCAAATTAATAGAATTTATAAAACAAAAAAAAAAATTGTTGAAAACTTAATTTTTGATAAACAAAATGTTTAAAGCTAAAAAAACTTATTTTAAAGTAAAAAATTTTACTATAGGCAAATCAGCAGATGTATTTGTTATAGCTGAAATTGGGATAAATCATAGTGGTGATTTTAAAAAATGTAAAAAACTAATTCATGCCGCTAGTAAAGCTGGAGCGGATGCAGCAAAAATTCAGACTATAGATGTAGATGAAAGTTACA
>Ga0114993_10004962_pt1 | contig 13014 bp, 11 predicted proteins | sample ArcticOcean_MG_C_FD_87042 | JGI IMG/M metagenome (GOLD analysis project Ga0114993, IMG submission 87042) | Marine microbial communities from western Arctic Ocean - ArcticOcean_MG_CB2_150 | ecosystem: Environmental > Aquatic > Marine > Oceanic | place: Arctic Ocean: Canada Basin | collected...
CAAATATAAAAAAATCACTCCTGAGGATAAATATTTATTACAATCTAAAAATCCACCAAATGTTAAAATTTTTTTTAAAGAAAATATAAATAGACTAGAACAAATCACATGTTTTTCAAATGAAGGCAACAAATGGAGGAATTCTAAAATCTCTTTTATTGAAAAAAATACTTTAGAGATAAAAATTAGTGAAAAATTTGTTGGTGAGCGAGGTAGGATAAATTGTTCTTTAAGAGAGATGGATGGTTTTTGGAGATGGCTTGGAGTTCAATTTGTTATTGCTGAAAAATAATCTTTATAATTTCAATTCTTGTCTTTGAATTGAATTTTCTAACTTTACTGGTTCAAAATCCATTAATCTATTTTGAACAATAATTTGCGTCAAAATTTTAGTATACTCACTTCCAGTCTCAGCATAATTACCCAGTGTTTTCGCTAGATCTAAACCATGAATTTTTTTATTTTTATTCCTTAAATTTCTTCTTTTTTCTCTAAATTTTAGGTAACTTTTATGATTATTTAATTTATTTTTTTAAGCTTTAACAGAAGCTCTCAAAATTTTGTATCTTAAAATTTTATGTTTTTTAGATTTATCTTTTAATAATGGTTCAATTCCTTTTCCATTCCAAGTCCATTGACCAAATATTGCATTACCTTCTAAGGCAAAACGAGATGTTCCCCAACCACTTTCTTTAGCCGCTTGTGCCAGAGCAATAGATGCAGGAATTATATCCATTCTAATTTTTAATTCTTCAATGTTACCTTTTTTTACTTTATATTCTAAAAACTTCTGTCGTAACCATTGTTTCTCTTCGTCTGTTGTAATTTTCTTAGAAATAATATTTTTTAATTTAAATCTGTCATCCAATATCTTTTCATTCTCAGCAACAATCAATGGAAGAACAATTTTAATAAAAGTTTCTTTCTTTAATTTAACATTTTGAATTTCATCTAAATCTTTAGGAAATTGAGTAAAATAAATTGGTTTTACTGTTTTCTCAAACCTTACTGTATTTAAATCATACTCTACGTCTTCAAACAAACTTAAAACTGTTTCTGTTTTTAGATTTAAATCAGGTAAAATTAATTCAGTAACTTTTTCCTTCTTTTTAATTTCTTTTTTAACTTTGGCTTTAAGTTTAGGTTTAGTTTTAGGTTTTTTAATTTCTTTTTTAATTTTTACTTCTGGTTTTTTTATTTTTTCTTCTTTCTCAACTATTTGTTTTTCGCTAGATTTTTCTAAATTATTAAATGTGGTAACACCAGAAACTATAATAGTAATAGCACCAATAATTACAAAAAAACCTACTATAACCTTGCCGGTCTTACTTTTGTTTACCTGCTGACTATAAATGCCATGAAATAAATCGGTTAAAGTATTTCCAAAAAAATTATAAACTGTAGATCCAAGTTTTGGAAAAATATTTAGAAAACCAAGCCCAGCCCTACCGGTTGATTTCCATAAATTATAAAAGAAACTAGTAGCTGCTCTTGAGCTGTCTTCTTTAAAATAAACTATTTTTCTTGAAACTCTATTAGCTGCTCTTGAACTATCTTCTTTAAAATTATCTATTCGTTTTGAAACTCTAGATAATGGTTTAGAAAAATTTTCTTTAAAAAAATTGGTCTTGAAATCTTTTGGAATGATAATCTTATTTTTTCTTAAAATTAATTCTAATTGACCTGAAGTTAGATTTTTTCTTCTTTTTATATACTCTTGAACTTCTCTCACATTATAAATTTTAGCAAGTTCTAATAGTTTATCTCTGTAAGTTAATCTTTTTTTCATATTAATCTGCTTCTACTGAATTGACCTCTTTAACGTAATGTTTCAAAAGATTTTGAACACCTTGTTTCAAAGTCATTAAAGAGCTTGGGCAACCCGAACAGCTTCCTTGAAGTTCAACTTTAACGACTCCTTCTTTAAAAGATTTAAACTTTATATCGCCCCCGTCTCTTTCTACAACAGGTCTAATTTTTGTATCTAATACATCCATTATTTTTTTAACCGTTTCATCACCATCATCTTTAGTTTTTGTATCTTTTAATTCTTCTTTTAAAATAGGCTCTTTACTATTTTCAAAATAATGATTTAAATGTGAAATAACTATTGGTTTTAATTCATTCCAAGAAATATCTTTTGTTTTTTTTACTGATAAAAAATTCTTAGAAAGCAGAACTAATTCTACTCCTTTAAAACCTAATAATTCTTTAATAAAAGTATTGGTTACTTTATTAATTTCATTTTTTTGAAATTCTTCTGTTCCAATTGCTGAAATTATATTTTCAGACAAAAACTTTAAAGACTCTGGATTTGGTGTTGGTTCTGTTTGGATCATTCGAATATTGTATATTATATCAAGCCAACTTTATCACGTATATTCTTAAGGTTCTCCTCAGCTTTAATGCTCGCTTTTTCAGTGCCTTTTTTCAATATCTTAACCAAATATGCTTTATCATTCATTAATTTAATAATTTCTTTGCCAATTGGAGAAATTTCACTCACTAAAAGATCTGCAAGTTTTCCCTTTATGTAAGAATATTCTTTTCCTGCCATTTCTTTTAAAACTTTCTCTAGATTAATTTTAGATATCTCTGAATATATATTTAAAAGATTTAGTGCCTCAGGCTTTTTTTCTAAGGATTTTAGATCATCAGGAATGGATTCTGAGTCTGATTTAGCTTTTTTAATTTTTTTTACAATTTCATCTGGACTATCTTTAAGATTAATCCTTGAATAGTCAGACTCTTCAGATTTGCTCATTTTTTTTGTTCCGTCTCTCAAACTCATTACTCTAGAAATATTTTTAAGAATAAGAGGCTCGGGTAAAGGAAAAAAATCTTTGCAATTAAAATCTTTGTTAAATTTTTGTGCAATATTTCGTGACAATTCTAAATGTTGTTTTTGATCAGCTCCAACAGGAACATGAGTGGCTTTATATAATAAAATATCAGCAGCCATTAAATTTGGATAGATATAAAGCCCAACACTAGCTTTTTCTTTATCTGATCCAGCCTTATCTTTAAATTGAGTCATTCTATTTAACCAACCGATTCTTGATACGCAGTTAAAAATCCAAGCTAATTCAGAGTGGGCAGAAACTGAAGATTGATTAAAAATTATACTTTTGTTTGGGTCAAGTCCTGTTGCTAAAAAACTCGCTATAGTTTCTAAAATATTATTCTTTAATTCATTTGGATTTTGGAAAGTAGTTATTGCATGTAGGTCAGCAACACAATAAATGCAATCCATTTCTTTTTGTAATGATACAAAATTCTTTAATGCCCCAAGATAATTCCCTAGATGCAAGTTGCCTGTGGGTTGAACGCCAGAAAATACTAATTTTTTATCACTCATCTTAATTTGTTTTAAAATTTTTTGTTTTCAATATTCCAGTTAAATAACACGATATCAAATAAACACTACTAACAAAACCAACAATTATCAGTAAATAAACTGATTTATATTTATAATTATAGTCTAAATAATCTGCATAATAATCTAATGCAAACATTAAAAGAAAAGACATAAAAACCGTACTTAAAATTATTTTTAAAATATTTTTGGGTAAATAGTTTTTTAGTAATAAAAAATTCTTATCATTAAGTAGATATATATAAACCATCACACCAATCCATGTAGAAATTGAGGTAGCAATAGGAATTATAATGAAACCGACTTTATTAAAGAATGTAATGCTTATCAAAACATTTAACAAAACAATAAAAGTAGAAATATAAAATGGCGTCTTTGTATTATTTCTAGCAAAAAAGAAATTTGATAAAATTTTAATAAGAGCAAATGCAGGAATACCATAACCAAAATATTTCAAGGCAGAAGCAGTCATATTAATATTTTCAATAGTAAAAGAACCATATCCAAATAATGCATTTACAATTTCTTTTGAAGCTAAAATTAAACCCAAGCTTGCTGGTATTGATAATAAAAGTGAAAGCTCTATTGATCTGCTCTGGATATTAGAAATCTTTAAAATATTTTTCTGTTTAAAAGCTTTTGATAAAACTGGCAAAGAAACAGTTCCTACTGCTATACCTGCTATAGCTAAATTAATCTGATAAATACGATCTGCATAATATAAATAAGATACTGCGCTTGCTTCGAAAGAAGCTATAATTGTACCAACTAAAATATTTATCTGTGTAACTCCAGAAGATAAAATGCTTGGTAAAAGTTTCTTAAAAAAGAATTTTACTTTACTGCCCAATCTAGTTTTAAATTCAATAGATGGTTTGTAATATTTTTTTGTAAAAAATATTAAAAATAACAATTGAATTATCCCAGCCAAAGTAACTCCGTATGATAATTGTTTAGCAAAATCTAAATTAAAAAAATAAGAAATTAATAGACTTAATATTAAAACAATATTTAATATTATCGGTGCAGCGGCAGCGGCAGCAAATCTATTATTAGAATTTAAAATTCCTGAAAAAAAAGATGAAACACTTACAAATAATAAGAAAGGAAATGTTATTCTTGTAAATTCCACTGCAAGATCAAATTTTTCACTATTATCTAAAAAACCAGGCGCGATTAAATAAACTAAATAAGGTGTAAATATCTCAACAAGCAAAATTATAAAAAAAAGTATTAAAATTAATATGCTTAAAACCTCATCGGCAAATTTTTTTCCTCTCTTTTGATTTTTAGTTTTTTCAGAAACATAACTAGGTATAAACGCAGCATTAAATGTCCCTTCTGCAAATAAACGTCTAAATGTATTTGGGATTCTGAAAGCAACAAAAAATGCATCAGCAAAGATTGATGCTCCTAAAAATATTGCAATTAATATATCTCTGAAATAGCCTAAAATTCTACTTAATAAGGTAAAAAAACTAAAAACATATGTTGATGATAACAAGTTCATATAAATTCTAAATTAAGCCACAAATAATAAATAAATAATGCAATATTATTAATTATATTACATACTCATAATTTAAATGACAAAAAAATCCAAAATCGATCATTATTCGGATGATCATTATTCGGATAAAGAGGCGCTTAATTTTCATATAAGAGGAAAGCCAGGCAAAATTGAGATAAACTCTTCAAAGCCCTTAACAACTAAAAGAGATTTATCTTTAGCATACTCTCCGGGTGTTGCAGCTCCAGTTAAGGAAATAGCTAAAAACCCCGATCTTGTTTATGACTATACTAGTAAAGGAAACTTAGTCGCTGTTATTAGTAACGGTTCAGCAATATTAGGACTTGGTAACCTTGGTTCTCTTGCATCAAAACCCGTAATGGAAGGAAAATCTATACTATTTAAAAGATTTGCCGACATAGACTCAATTGATATTGAAATTGATAGCAATAATACAGACTCCATAATTGAAACAATTAAAAATATAAGTGGTACATTTGGTGGTATTAATCTTGAGGATATTGCTGCACCTGATTGTTTTATCATAGAACAAAAACTCAAAGAAATTTTAGATATACCTATTTTCCACGATGATCAACATGGCACTGCAATTATTACAACGGCCGCTTTGATCAATGCGTTAGATGTTTCCAAAAAAAAAATTAACAATGTAAAAATTGTTGTTAATGGAGCAGGTGCGTCTGCTCAAGCATGTACAAATTTATTTAAAAGTTCTGGCGTTAAAAATGAAAACATTATTATGTGTGACAGCAAAGGGGTAATTTATAAGGGTAGAAAAAATATTGACCAATTTAAATCAGCTTTTGCAATAAATACTAAATTAAGGACCTTAAAAGAAGCAATAAAAAACGCAGATGTATTTTTAGGTTTATCAACGAAAGATGTCGTCTCTAAAGATATGGTAAAATCTATGGCAAAAAATCCAATAATATTTGCTTGTGCTAATCCTGACCCTGAAATTAAACCAGAAATTATAAAGGAAGTTAGATCAGATGCGATAGTAGCAACTGGTAGATCTGATTATCCTAATCAGGTAAATAACTTAATTGGTTTCCCATATATTTTTAGAGGAGCGCTAGATGTTAGAGCTAAAGAAATTAATGAAGAGATGAAAATTGCTGCAGCTAAAGCAATTGCCTTATTAGCTAGAGAAGATGTTCCTGACGAAGTTGTGTCTGCTTATGGTGGAGATAGACCTAAATATGGAAAAAATTATATTATACCTTCAACATTTGATCCAAGATTAATAAGTGTAATTCCATCTGCTGTAGCTCAAGCTGCTATGAAAAGTGGAGTAGCCAGAAAGAAGATTGAAGACTTAGATTTTTATAAAGATCAATTGACAAATCGTTTAGACCCATCAATGTCAATTATGCAAGGTATCAATGCAAAAGTGAAAAAAAATCCAAAAAGAGTTATATTTGCTGAAGGTGAAGATGAAAATATGCTAAAGGCAGCCATTGAATTTGGAAAAAATAAACTTGGTACACCTATATTAATTGGAACTGAAAAAAGAATTAAAGAACAATTAAAAAAAATCGGCTTAGATGAAAACCACAAAATTGAAATAGTAAATTCAACTGATAAAGAAAAAAGAAAAAAATACGTAAAACATTTATACAAAAGATTACAGAGAGAAGGCCAATTAGAACGAGATGTTGATCGTTTGGTGAGAAATGATCGTATTGCATGGGGGGCTTCGATGATTGCATGCAAAGATGCAGATGCAATGATCACTGGTAATATTAGGCATTATACTGCTTCGATAGAGAAATTAAGAAAAGTTGTTGATCCAAGACCTGGTGAAGAGATTTTTGGTATGACAATGATTAACTCAAAAGGAAAAACCATTCTAGTAGCAGATACAAACGTAAAAGATTTTCCTTCAGCGCAAAGATTGGTTAACGTCTCTAAATCTTGTGTGCGTGTTGCCAGATTATTTGGATTCGATCCTAAAGTTGCATTTCTTTCTCATTCAACATTCGGTAAGCCAGTATCAAAAAATACAAAACATGTAAGAGATGCTATTGAATTATTAAAAAAAGAAAAAGTAGATTTTGATTTTGATGGAGAAATGCAACCTGATGTAGCTTTAAACCCGCTGTATCAAGAAATTTATCCTTTTTCCAAAATTGTAGGTAAGGCTAATATTTTGATTATGCCAGCATTACATAGTGCTGCTATTTCTACCAAATTAATGAAAGAATATGGTGGGGCAAAATTAATTGGACCTTTTTTAATCGGACTCGGTCTTCCAATAGAAGTGGCGCCACTAAGATCTAGTACATCTGATATTTTAAATTTAGCTTCTGTGGCAGCTTATTCTTCGGATGTAATTAAATATTGAAATTAAAGTTTATTACGACTTAATTCAGAAACTAAATATATAGATGGAATGACATTCTCAACATCATATATTTTATTAGCTTCATTAATGACTTCCTTTTTTTCCTCTTCATCCATCGCTATACCAAAAATATAAATATTTTTGTTTATAGTTTCTAAAGTATAATTTCTTGCTTTGGTTTTTTTATTAAATATTAAAGCAGATCTTAACTGACTGGTAATTAAGATGTCTTTTGCCGTGCCTTTAAAATTACTCTGACCCTTAATACTAATTGCATTTTTTACTGATCGGACACCCTTTGTTTCCCATGCCATTTTTGTTATTTTAATTTTCTCTTCTGGTTCATCTACTTTTCCTGATAAAAATATTCTTCCATCAATAACTTCTGATTGTGTCGATAAAAAATATTTTTTATCTGTTAAGGCAAGTCTAGCATTTAAATTTTTTTGCATAATGGTGTCATCAATTTGCATTCCAATAGTCCTAGGATCAAATGTTATATCAACACCTTTCCCGAATCTTCCGACCGAAGTACAAGAAACTAAAAAAAATATTAATAGTAAACTAGTTATTTTTTGCATTTTTTTTTATATTTAAACATATTTGATAAATCTTTTTTTTATTAATTTTTTCTGACTCAAATAATAATTCAACAACATCTTTTAAGCTGTATTTTTTTAAATAAAGTTTTGCTTTTTTAATAATTTTATTTTCATCAAAAAATTTATCTTTAATATTTTTTTCTGATATTACAACAGTTAACTCACCCTTAATTGAGGTTTTAAACATATCAATTTTATCAATATCTTCCCTATAAAATGACTCATGTAACTTTGTAAGTTCTTTGGCAATTAATAATTTTCTGCCTGAAAAAAATTGTTTAAATTTTTTTAAATAAAAATTAATTTTAATAGAAGGTATAAAAAATACTTGGGAAAAACTAAATTGACAAAGAGACGATAAAATTTTTTCTAATTCTTTTTCGGTTTTTGGCAAAAAACCATAAAAAAGAAATTGATCTTTAAAGCCAGAAATGCTCATTGAAGTTGTAATAGAGGATACCCCTGGAATTGGAATAACCTTTATGTTTTTTTGAATACATGTTTGAATTAGTAAGCGACCTGGGTCTGAAAGTGATGGAGTCCCAGCATCAGAAATTAAAGACAAAATTTTGCCTTCATTTAAATATTTTATAATTTTTTCAAGTTCTTTTTTTTCGTTGAACTTGTGATAAGAGATTAATTTTTTTTTAATTTCTAAATGATTTAATAACTTTAAAGAGCGTCTAGTGTCTTCACAAAGAATGATGTCAGAGTTTTTTAGTACCTCTATTGCTCTTATAGTTATATCATCAAGATTTCCAATGGGGGTTGAAACAATATATAAGCTTTTAATAGATAATTTCATTTTATGAAAAATAAATTTATAACAATAATAACTTATATATTAATCTTTTTTAATTCTAATGTGCTAAGTAATGAGAACAATAATATTCTCAAAGTTGGTTTGTTGGCTCCTCTCAGCGGAGAATATAAGGAACTTGGCGATTCCCTTCTATATTCATTGCAGTTAGCGTTAGATGAAATTGATAATAAAAATGTTCATATAATACCAAGGGACTCTGGTTCTAATGATAAAAAAAAATTAAATAAGGCAGTTCAGGAAATTCGATCACAAGGAGCTAGTATTGTAATTGGACCAATCAACAATGAAGATTTTGATGAAGTTAAAAAATTCAATGACATGGTATTTATTTCACCTTCAAATATAAACCCTGAATTTCAAAACAATATAATAAGTATCGGAGTAAGTCTTGAGTCTCAAATGCTAGCTCTAATGAAATTTATTAAAAAACAAAAAAAAAATAAAACTGTAATTCTTATCCCTAAAAACAAATATGCAAATTTAATTGAAAATAAATTAAATAAATTAGATTTGAAAAACTATAAAATCTTTAAATATAACTCTGATCCAAAAATTTTAACTGGAGAAATTGAAATTTTAACAAATTATTCACAAAGAAAAAAAAATCTAAAATACAGAAAAAAAATGTTTGAAGATAAGGAAGATGAACAATCAAAACGTCAGCTGGAAAGGTTGGAACAAAAGTATACTCTAGGAGATGTAAATTTTGACTCCGTAATTATAATTGATTTTGGAAATAGTTTAAAAAGCGTCTTAACATCATTGGTTTTTACTGATGTAGATCAAAAAAAAGTTTTATTTACAACTGTAAATCAGTGGTTTGATGAAAGTATTTTTTATGAAAATACGGTGAGCAGTTTGTATTACCCTTCAGTCAATTATATAGAGTTTAAAAAATATAAAGATAATTATTTCAAAACATTTAATAATTTTCCAAGTGAAATAACTATTTTAGCTTATGATGCAATAGGTTTAATTTATTATGTTTGGAAAAAAAATGGAAAAATCAATACGATTAATGATTTTTCTTTCAAAGGAAAAATTAAAGGTAAAATTGGAACTTTTAGTTTTAACAATAAAAGAACAATCCAAGACCTAAGTATTTATAAAGCTGCAAATAATCAATTTATAAAATTTTAATTTTTCTTTTTAGTTTCTTAAAAGCAATATATCTGTGATCCATGTTGATTTTTCTAAACTTTGACATTTGACCAAATGTAATATTTTTTCCATTTGGAATAAATATAGGATCATAACCAAATCCTCTAGTTCCAAGCATCTTATAAGAAATTAATCCTTTAATTTTACCTGTAACTGTAACTATTTTTCTTCTGGGATATTTAAAAGATAAACTGCATACAAATGTAGCGGACCTATATTTTTTTTTTTTCATCCTTTTTAATATAAATTTCATTGCATTTGAAAAACTTCCATGTTTTTTTGCCCATCTTGCAGAATGAATTCCTGGTTTTTTTTCAAGAGCTTTTATACAAAGCCCTGAATCATCCGAAATTACTGGCAATTTTGTAAATCTAGAAAAGTATTTTGCTTTTAATTGAGCGTTCGTAGAGAAAGTTTTGCCAGTCTCTTTTGGGCTTTTAATCTTTAATTTAATTGGGGAAACTTTTTTGATCTTTTTAGATAATAGATAGCTAATTTCTTTAAATTTTCCTTTATTGTGAGTGCCTATTAAAATTTTTTTCATTTATACCTAGTATTTTAAATTATAGACACTATATAGCAATTATCATGGTCGAAAATAATCAAAAAGAGTCTGATAAATCAAAAAAAGATCAAAATAAAGATGACAAATCTGAACCTGAGATAAAAAAGGAAAAATCTTTAGAAGATAAATTTGCTGAATCCGAGGATAGATTATTAAGATCGTTAGCTGAAATAGAAAATCAAAGACGAAGATTTGAAAAAGAAATTAAAGATGCTTTTGAATTTGGTTCTTTTAATTTTGCTAAAGAGAGTCTAGCAATTTTAGATAATCTACAAAGAGCAAAATTAGCTATTAAAAACGACGAAGTTCTTAAAAATAATAAAGACTTAGATAAATTTTTAGAAAATATAACAGTTATAGAAAAAGACTTGGTTTCTATATTCGAAAAAAATAGAATTAAAAAAATTAATACAAAAAATAATAAATTTGATCCAAATCTTCATCAGGCTATGTCTGAAATTGAAGATAAAAAAGCAGAAACAGGTGCTATTCTTAAAGAAATTCAACCTGGGTATATGTTGGGAGAAAGATTATTAAGGCCAGCATTAGTATCTGTAGCCAAGAAAGAATCATCTAAAAATGAGGAAAAAGATGAGAAAAAAGATGAGAAAAAAGATGAAAAATAACCTTGTAGAAGAAGAAAAAACACCCATATAAACATCGACGATCAAAGGAAATTAAATAATGAGCAAAGTAATAGGAATAGATTTAGGTACTACAAATTCATGCGTGGCCATTATGGATGGGTCACAAGCTAAAGTTTTAGAAAATGCTGAAGGAACTAGAACTACACCTTCGGTGGTTGCCTTCTTAGAAAATGAAGAAAAACTTATTGGTCAACCTGCAAAGAGGCAAGCTGTAACAAACGCACAAGATACCATATTTGCAACTAAAAGATTGATTGGTAGATCTTTTGAAGATGAAACAGTTAAAAAAGATATTGGTAGAGTTCCTTTTAAAATAATCAAATCAGATAATGGGGAAGCTTGGGTTGAAGGTAAAGGAAAAAAATATTCACCTTCACAAATATCTGCTTTCATTTTACAAAAAATGAGAGAAACTGCTGAAAAATATTTAGGTCAAACTGTAACTAAAGCAGTAATTACTGTTCCTGCTTACTTTAATGATGCTCAAAGACAAGCAACAAAAGATGCTGGAAAAATTGCAGGCTTAGAAGTTTTAAGAATTATTAATGAACCAACAGCTGCAGCTTTAGCTTATGGATTAAATAAAAAAAATGGACAAAAAATTGCAGTATATGATTTAGGCGGTGGAACATTTGATGTTTCAATATTAGAAATTGGAGATGGTGTTTTTGAAGTTAAGTCAACTAATGGCGACACTTTTTTAGGAGGTGAAGACTTTGATGATGCAATAGTTAAATATTTAATAGATGAATTTAAAAAAGATAATGGAATTGATTTAAAAAATGACAAGTTAGCCTTACAAAGATTAAAAGAAGCTGCCGAAAAAGCAAAAATAGAATTATCTTCAGCGGCTCAAACAGAGATAAATTTACCTTTTATTACAGCTGATAAAACCGGACCAAAGCATGTTAATTTAAAATTCACAAGAGCTAAACTAGAAGCTTTAGTGTCTGATCTTGTAGAAAAAACATTAGAGCCATGTAAGATCGCCCTTAAAGACTCTGGTTTTTCTGCTGCAGAAATTAATGAAGTAGTTTTAGTTGGTGGTATGACTAGAATGCCTAAAATTATTGAAACAGTTAAAAATTTCTTCGGCAAAGAACCTAATAAAAGTGTAAACCCAGATGAGGTAGTAGCAATGGGCGCTGCTATTCAAGCAGGTGTTTTACAAGGTGATGTTAAAGATGTTTTATTGTTAGATGTAACTCCATTATCTCTAGGAATAGAAACTTTAGGTGGTGTTTCAACTAAGTTAATTGAAAAAAACACAACGATACCAACTAAAAAAAGCCAAGTGTTTTCTACAGCTGAAGACAATCAGCCTGCTGTATCAATAAGAGTTTTGCAAGGTGAAAGGGAAATGGCTTCTGATAATAAAATTTTAGGAAACTTTGAATTAGTGGGAATACCTCCAGCTGCAAGAGGAACGCCTCAAATTGAAGTGACATTTGATATTGATGCAAATGGAATTGTAAACGTTTCTGCTAAAGATAAAGGAACTGGAAAAGAACAAAAAATTCAAATTCAAGCATCAGGTGGTTTATCTGAAGAAGAAATTCAAAAAATGGTTAAAGATGCTGAAGCTAACAAAGAGGCTGATAAAAAGAAAAGAGAGTCAGTTGATGAAAGAAACCAGGCCGACAGTTTAGTTTTTTCAACAGAGAAAAGTTTAAAAGAACATAGTGATAAAATCTCTGCTGAAGAGAAAAAAACTATAGAAAATGGTATTGCAGATCTTAAAAAATCTTTAGAGGGAACTGATGCTGAGGATATTAAGAAGAAAACACAAAGCTTAATCCAAGTTTCGATGAAACTAGGTGAAGCAGTTTATAAAAGTCAGCAAAAACCTGAAGCTAAAACTAAAGAATCAAAAGACGAAAAACCAGAGGATAAAGAAAACGTTGTAGATGCAGATTTTGAAGATGTAAAAGACGATAAAGAAAAGAGCGCCTAAGAAAATTA
>Ga0114993_10004964_pt1 | contig 13012 bp, 9 predicted proteins | sample ArcticOcean_MG_C_FD_87042 | JGI IMG/M metagenome (GOLD analysis project Ga0114993, IMG submission 87042) | Marine microbial communities from western Arctic Ocean - ArcticOcean_MG_CB2_150 | ecosystem: Environmental > Aquatic > Marine > Oceanic | place: Arctic Ocean: Canada Basin | collected...
AGAAATAATTTGGAGTTGGAGTCACCCAGGAGGGAATCGGGAACTACGAACCAATCGCGAGACCAACCGTTTGCCCAATGGGAATACTCTTGTTTCTGCAGGCAATAAACTGATCGAAATTGCCGGAGATGGAACCATTGTTTGGCAAATGCTTGCTCCCAAAGGTGGCAAAAACCATCGAAAGTTTCACAAGGCAATCCGTATCGGTACGGATGGCAGTAGCTATGGGGGTTAAGGCCATAACGTAATTGTCTAAGACAGCTTCTACGATGACAGTTTGTTGGAGATACTGAAACTGTATTGACTGGCTGTAAGTGATTGAGCGGTATCTCCATTTGGCTCGAGATCACCTGCATGACGCGGTGGCTAGTCTCGGATTTTCAGCACAATTTCAGCACAGTAAAAAAACGAGAGAGAACGCAGTCGGCCAAAATGGCCTAAAAGCAGTGGAAAATGGTGGGCGCGGCTGGATTTGAACCAGCGACCCCTGCCGTGTGAAGACAGTGCTCTCCCCCTGAGCTACGCGCCCCTGCAGTAACCGGCATCTAAAAAGACCGGCCTTCAGGTAACTTATTATAATTAGGTTCGTAAGCTGAATAGCAAGAGATCTATGCCGATGTCTGTTCGTACCCGTTTTGCCCCCAGCCCTACAGGCTACCTCCATATCGGTGGAGTCCGTACCGCTTTGTTTAATTGGCTGTACGCCCGTCACTGTGGCGGTACGTTTGTCCTTCGAATCGAAGATACAGACAAGGAGCGGTCGACCAATGAATCTGTTCAGGCAATTCTTGAAGGGATGGCATGGATGGGGTTGGATTACGATGAAGGCCCGATCTACCAGAGCGACCGTCTTGAGCGCTATAAAGAAGTCATCGATCAACTGCTGGATGCCGGGCAGGCCTACCGCTGTTATTGCACCAGAGAAGAGTTAGATAAAGTGCGTGAGGAACAGCGGGCTCAGGGGATTAAACCACGCTACAACCGCCACTGCCGGGATCAACACAATCCCGAACGACCAGATATGGAATCGGTAATACGGTTTAAGAATCCCCTTGAGGGGTCAGTACAGTTTGATGATCCGATACGAGGCCAGATCGTCATTAGTAATGAAGAGTTGGATGATCTAGTGATCACCAGGGCGAATGGCACACCCACGTACAACTTTGCTGTAGTCGTAGATGATATTGACATGGGCATCACACACGTAATTCGAGGGGATGACCATGTCAACAACACGCCGCGCCAGATTAATATTTTTAAGGTCCTCGGCGCAGCGCTGCCTATATTTGTCCATGTTCCCATGATCGTAGGTGGGGATGGACAGCGCCTTTCCAAGCGCCACGGTGCCGTCAGCGTACTCCAATATCGTGATGAAGGTTTTCTGCCGGAAGCCATGCTGAATTATTTGGTCAGGCTGGGGTGGTCATCTGGTGATCAGGAGATATTTTCACTCGATGAAATGATCAGCAGTTTTGATATTCAGGATGTCAATCGTGCCGCATCGGCTTTTGATGTCGACAAACTCAAGTGGCTCAATCAGCACTACATCAAAGGATCTGATTCGACTCAATTGGTGTCTTTACTTTCAGATCGACTTAAGGATCGTGGTATAGATGTGTCCAGTGGGCCACCGGTAGATGATGTCGTGAGTGCACTTAGAGAAAGAGCACAAACTCTCGATGAGATGGCAGATAAGTCTGAATATTTTTTCTCTGAGTTTGAAGACTACGACACCAAAGCAGCGCAGAAGCATCTCCGACCCGTCGCGCGTGATATGCTGGCTGATGTACGTAGTCGCTTGTCGGTGGTGGAACCCTGGAGCGCTGAGTTGATCCACGCACAGGTGATGGCAACCGTAGAGGAATATGATGCCAAACTGGGTAAGCTGGCACAGCCGCTACGCGTTGCGGTGTCCGGCACTGCGGCAACGCCTCCGATTGACGAGACACTGCTGCTTGTTGGCAAAGCTAGAACGGTTGATCGAATCGATCGTGCGCTTGTGTTTATCGACCGGCGTATGGCTGAAAATGCTTGACCGTCAATGCCTTAGAGCGCAAAATACCGCGCTTTTACGGGGCCGTAGCTCAGTTGGGAGAGCGCGTGAATGGCATTCACGAGGTCGTCGGTTCGATCCCGTCCGGCTCCACCAAGTCCTGTCCCCATCGTCTAGTTGGCCTAGGACACCGCCCTTTCACGGCGGCAACAGGGGTTCGAATCCCCTTGGGGACGCCACTCTTCGGGGTGACCTGCCTGCCCTCGTATGAAGTCATGCTTATGCCGGCGGCTCACTTTCGTCACCTAGCTGATTCCCAGACATTCTGATGCCCGATCATCCTGCGATTGCCCGTGCCAACATCGTCATTATTGGTGCCGGTATCATGGGTGCCAGTATCGCATTCCAGCTCAGTCGTCAGACCGATAAGCAGATTATCGTAGTCGATGCTCGGCAGCCGGTTGGGGGCATGTCGGGGCGTACTTTCGGTCAGATCCGACAACATTATTCGAATGAGCTGATGGTTGAGCTCTCGATTCTCGGTTTCGACACCCTCAAAAACTGGAGCGAAAAAGTAGGTTATGGTGACCCTGGTTATGTCCGGATGGGTTACATGCTATTGGTGGCGGCTAATCAGATCGAGGCGCTCAGACGGAATGTGAAACTGGGTCAGCGACTGGGTGTAGACACCCGGTTTGTAGAACCTGATGATATCAAGCATATCGAGCCTGGCCTGACTGTCGATGGGCTAACAGGGGGCTGCTACGAACCCAATGGTGGTTATATCGATGTGACACGGATGGTGCTCAGCTGGTTGGGGGCTGCGCAGGCTGGGGGTGTGAGGGTGATGACGCCGCTGTCGGTGAGCGCAATAGAGACCCGCTCCGGTCGGGTCTCCGGCGTGGTCACTGACAGTGGGTTTATTCAGGCGCCTATTGTTGTAAACGCAACGGGTGCCTGGGGAAGGGAGTTGTTGAGTGACCTGGATTTGCAGGTACCGTTGGAGAGGCATCGTCTTGATATGAGCTACATTGATATCCTTGAGCAGGTGTCAGCGATTTCTGGATGTGTCACTGATGGTGTTTCCAATGTAGTGATGCGCCCGCATTGGGGTCACAGTATGCTGATCGCAGCTTACCCACCAGCGCCTGTTTTGGTTGATGATCCCGTGATAGAGGTTTCTGATCAGGAATACCAGAGTCACCACCAGCGAATCAGCCGTGCATTTCAAGAGCGAATTCCACAGCTGAAGGACTTTTCAGTGTTATCCAACGTCAGCGGAGCCTATGATGTGACGCCGGACTTTCATCCAATACTTGGCTGGGCACCGGGTATTGAGGGCCTGTGCCTGGCAATGGGATTCTCAGGGCACGGTCTCAAGTTGTCGCCTGCCATAGGAGAAATTATTTCAGCGATGGTTCTGGAGCAACTGCCACCGATCGATGTGCATGCTCTTCGTTATGAACGATTTGCACAAAACGATCTGATGTACCTTGCTTATGGTCCCAGCGCACGCGCCTGAACGGTAGTTTCGGGGTGATCCTTACGACTAAAACGTCAGTGAATCTAGCCATCTAGAAATGGGTTGGGCCATCGCACCGGTATAAGCGGTGAAGTCGTGGTCGGCGCCATCGACAACCACCTGGGTCGAACCACGGTGGCCGCCCAGTTGGATTTTCTCCAGGCGAATTGGTGCCAGGCGGTGTACCGCGGGGTAGTCTTCGGAGCCAAAAATATCAAGCACCGGGATCTTGAGTGTTGCAAACGGGAAAGGTCTCTGCATGGGCTGCTGATAGTCAGTCGCACCCATGCCGATACCAATGAAGGCGTCGATGTGCCTTCCGGCGGTTGCTTCGAGCCAGGCCATGGCCATGTGGGCCCCACAACTGTGCGCAAGTAAGACGATGGGGCGATGACCGCTGGTCAGGAGGTGCTTGATTCCAGCCTCAATTCGGGGGAATGCTTCTGGCAGGATTGCCAGATAGTCAAAATACTTGGCGGATTTCTCCAGGACTGGCATCTGAAGCGAAAGCGTATGCCAGCCATTTTGCGCAAGTGCCATACGCAGTGGGCCGATGTTGTCCGGCCAGTCTGCGTGTACACCTCGACCGTGCAGTAGGATGATACTTCCGCGTACTGGCGAGCTGTCGGGCCTCAGTTCCACGGCAGTAAAAGTGACCTTTCCAGCTGAAAGTCGTTGTAAATCGCCATCGAATAGGCTGGCTTCAAGCTCAGCCACCAACCGCTGCTCCCGTTCGACGTCAGCGGCTATTGCAACACCGGCTAAGCTCAATAGCAGGGTAAGGATAAGAGCATAGGTACCGGCGCTTTGAATTCGGGGTATTTTGGGGGTGTTACGGGTCATTGGCTCAGAATATCATAGGAAAATACAGGTCACCACGCTGCTTAGTGTGAACGTCATACTCACCCTGTGAGCCTACAGGATTGGCACAATCAAACCCTGATACTGTAAAACGGATATCTCAAATGCCTAAGGATCAATCTAACCGACTCAGTAGTGTGGCCGAGCAAGTAGGCGAGCTATTAAAAGATCAAGGTTCCCGGCTCACCACGGTTGAGTCGTGTACGGGCGGCTGGATTGCGCAGTCGGTGACAGCAGTTGCCGGTAGTTCAGTCTGGTTTGAAAGGGGGTTTATCACCTACAGCAATGAGGCGAAGCACGAGCTGGTGGGTGTACCGGACTTGCTGATCATTGAAAATGGTTCTGTAAGTGGGCCAGTAGCTCGGGCCATGGCTCGGGGTGGTCTGGATCACAGTCCGGCCGACGTCGCCGTTGCGGTTACGGGTGTTGCGGGTCCGGACGGCGGTAGCGCCGAAAAACCTGTTGGCACGGTGTTTGTGTCTTGGGCGCTAAGATCAGGTGCCCTGCGGACCGAGCGTTTTCTTTTTGAGGGCGATCGGGCGGCCGTCAGGGCACAAACTGTGGTTGAAGCGCTGGGCGGCCTGATCCGTTTTATACGCGATGAGTCAGACTGAGAAAATTCTAACGTCCCGGATCAAAACCGACGATTTGTGACGTGCTTTGCTAGGCCCTTTGAGCTGAGTATGAAATAATCACATCGTTTTCGATCGATGTGCTTTGCACGACTAAATCGGTTTGGTTGGGACAGTTTTCGGGAACATCGGCAGGCCAGTGTGTCGTGCCAGTGAAACAAGGATTGAACACGAGATCAAGGAGAGTCCCACATATGGACGACAACAAAGAAAAAGCCCTGGCCGCTGCGCTGGGACAGATAGAGCGGCAGTTCGGTAAAGGGTCGGTCATGCGCTTGGGCGATGCCGATGTCGGTAAAGATATCCAAGCTATCTCCACCGGGTCGCTTGGCCTCGATATTGCACTCGGTATTGGTGGCTTGCCCCGTGGTCGAGTGGTTGAAATCTATGGACCGGAATCTTCCGGTAAAACTACCCTGACGCTGTCTGTGATTGCGCAGGCGCAAAAGCTAGGTGGTACCTGTGCTTTTATCGATGCGGAACATGCGTTAGACCCAGCTTATGCTGGGCGCCTGGGTGTGAACGTGGATGATCTCCTCATTTCTCAGCCGGATACCGGTGAACAAGCGCTTGAAATAACAGACATGCTGGTGCGGTCGGCGGCGGTCGACGTGATCGTGATCGACTCGGTGGCTGCGCTGACACCGAAGGCTGAGATCGAAGGAGATATGGGTGATCATCATGTAGGGCTGCAGGCGAGACTGATGTCACAGGCGCTGCGCAAACTTACAGCCAATATCCAGCGATCCAATACGATGGTTGTGTTTATCAATCAGATTCGCATGAAGATTGGCGTGATGTTTGGAAATCCTGAGACCACCACAGGTGGTAATGCACTTAAGTTTTACTCATCAGTGCGTTTAGATATCCGCCGCATCGGTGCGGTGAAGAAGGGCGACGAGGTTCTCGGGAATCAGACGCGAGTTAAGGTGGTTAAGAATAAAGTCGCACCTCCATTTCGTCAGAGTGAGTTCGATATTCTCTACAATGAAGGCATCTCAAAAGAAGGCGAACTGATCGACATGGGTGTTGATCACGGGGTTGTAGAAAAATCCGGTGCCTGGTACTCCTATGGTGGTGACCGAATTGGTCAGGGCCGTGATAATGTGCGTCAGTTTTTGCGTGAGAATCCTGATATTGCCCAGGCGATAGAGCAGACGGTTCGTACTAATGTGGGGCTTCCACCGATCGACGAGCTGGCATTCAAACCTGCAGCATCCATCGATACTGCAGATGCGCCTGAAGCGGAGACTGCCGAAGCCTGATGCGGCAACTGGACGCGGATCCGGTGATCCAGGCCCGGGACACAGCTTTCCGTTTGCTGACCCGGCGCGAACACAGTTGTGCCGAACTCCATAGCAAACTCACGGCACGGGGCTACGACAGTGATGTTGTGGGCGACCTTCTCGCTTCGCTGGCGGCGGAAGATTTGGTTTCAGACCACCGCTATGCACAAGCGCTTATGTCTCATCGTGTGAGTACTGGCTATGGTCCGCAACGGATCATTATGGAACTCAAAGATAAAGGCGTGTCAGCCGAAATTATTGAGCAGACACTGTCATCGGCCGAGGTAGCCTGGGACGAGTTGCTCCGTGTTCAACACAACCGGAAATTTGGAGGCTCTAAAGCAAGCAGTTTCAAGGAGTGGGCAAGACGGGCACAATACCTTGACCGGCGAGGTTTCAGTACCGATGCCATTCGTCGGGTCATGGGATCGTGGGACCATGCCACGTTGGCGCGAGACGATTCGGGTGTGGATATAAACGCATGAAAACCAGTGCTATTCGGCAGAAATTTTTAGATTACTTTGTGGCCAATGGTCACGAAGTTGTCGCTAGTAGCCCGCTGGTTCCACATAACGATCCTACTTTGTTGTTTACCAACGCGGGTATGGTGCAGTTCAAAGATGTTTTCCTGGGTCAGGACAGGCGATCTTACAATCGGGCGGTGACCTCCCAGCGCTGTGTTCGGGCGGGCGGTAAGCACAATGATCTGGAAAATGTGGGCTACACAGCGCGGCATCACACGTTTTTCGAGATGCTGGGCAATTTCAGTTTTGGTGATTACTTCAAGCGTGAGGCCATTGCCTTTGCCTGGGAATTGTTGACAGTCGGCTACGGTTTGCCGGAGGAAAAACTCTGGGTTACTGTTTTCGAGGATGACGATGAGGCGGCTGACCTGTGGTTACGCGATGTCGGCATCCCGGCCGAGCGATTCGCTCGTATCGGTGCCAGTGATAATTTCTGGGCAATGGGAGACACCGGCCCCTGTGGGCCCTGCAGTGAGATCTTCTATGATCATGGACCGGAGGTCGACGGTGGGCCACCCGGATCACCTGATGCAGACGGTGACCGCTATGTTGAGATTTGGAATCTGGTGTTTATGCAGTACAACCGTGATACCAGCGGTAAAGATGCCCCGTTACCCAAACCTTCAGTGGATACCGGGATGGGCCTGGAACGGTTGGCAGCGATCCTCCAGGGTGTACACAGTAATTACGAGACTGATCTTTTCCAGTCACTCATTCAGGCATCTGCCCAGATCGTGGGCACCGACGATACAAACCACAACTCACTCAAAGTGATTGCGGACCATATCCGTTCGACCGCTTTTCTCATTACCGACGGTGTAACACCTTCTAACGAGGGGCGGGGTTATGTATTGCGCCGAATAATCCGCCGCGCCATACGTCATGGACACCAATTGGGTGCGACTGAACCGTTTATGCATAAGCTGGTCACATCGTTAGTCGATCAGATGGGTGATGCCTATCCGGAACTTGTCGCAGATCAGTCTCGAGTTGAAGAGACCTTAAAGCTTGAGGGCGACCGGTTCGCCGACACGCTGGAGCACGGCATCCGGATCCTGGATCAGGAAATTGGCAGCCTGTCGGGTTCAGTGCTCGCCGGCGATGTTGCTTTTCGCCTCTACGACACCTACGGCTTTCCCGTCGATCTGACGGCGGATTACTGCCGTGAAAAAGGACTTACTGTCGATATGACCGGCTTCGAACAGGCAATGTCTGAGCAGCGGGCACGGGCTCGTGCGGCCAGCCAGTTCCAGATGGCAGAGACGATCGAGGTCAGTGTCGAGCAAAGTACGACCTTCTCGGGCTATGAAGAATTACGAAGTAAAGCAACAGTGCTTGCACTGGTTGCCAATGGTGAGGAAGTTCAATCACTCGAGAGCGGGCAACAGTCGGCTGTGGTGCTTGATACGACCCCCGTGTATGCAGAAAGTGGTGGTCAGGTTGGCGATGTGGCTCGTATTGAGAGTAAAGGTGTCATGTTCGAAGTTGCTGGTGCCCATTATCTTGCCCATAAGGTAATTTCGCACGAAGGTGTGCTCACGCAAGGACATCTCGATGTGGGTCAGAGTGTCACGGTTAGTGTGGATCAACATGCGCGGGCAGCCACAGCGGCCAACCACTCGGCAACCCATCTTTTGCACGCCGCTTTGCAGCAGGTTCTGGGTAGTCATGTTCAGCAGAAAGGATCTCTGGTTGAGCCGCAACGTTTACGATTCGATTTTTCGCATAACGACGCGGTCACCAAAGACCAGCTTGAACACATAGAGATGCTGGTCAATACCCAGGTTCGAGCCAATGATGAGGTCACTACTGAAATCATGCCGCTGGATGATGCGCGTGAACAGGGTGCGGCCGCGCTCTTTGGTGAGAAATACGATGACGATGTACGTGTCGTCGACATGGGCGGATTCTCGCTTGAGCTTTGCGGTGGCACACACGTTACCCGCACAGGCGATATCGGCTTGTTTCGGATTGTGTCCGAATCAGGAATTGCCGCTGGTATCAGGCGTATTGAGGCATTGGCTGGTGATGCTGCCTTGAAGTATGTCCTTGAGCAGAGTGCTTCCCTTGCTCGGGTCGCACGGCTCTTCAGAACCGGCCCCGGTGAGATTGAAGATAAGGCCAGCCAGATCCAGCGACGATTGAAGGAGCTTGAGCGCAAGGTTGAACAGCTACAAGCCCAACTTGCTACCGGGGGCAGTACCGACCAGCTCGACGAACAGATTCAGGAGGTCAATGGCACCAAACTACTGGTCGCACGACATGACGGTGTGACTGTGAAAGGGTTACGTGTCATGCTAGATCGGCTGCGTGACAAATTGGGCTCGGGTGTGGTGGTGATTGGTGGTGTGCATGAAGGGAAAGTAACGTTACTGGCGGGAGTCACCCGCGACCTTGTGGATACCTATCATGCTGGCCGTCTGGTATCTGTGTTGGCGCCGATGGTTGGCGGAAAAGGTGGCGGTAAAGCAGATATGGCCCAGGGTGGTGGCAGCGATACCAGTGCATTAGATGCTGCACTGGCTGCTGTGCCAGACAAGCTGTCGCCTACAGAATGAAGTGCTTCAACCGCTCTAGTGCTGAATGGTTCGACGACCTGATCCACTGATTCTTCCTAAACCCGCTGATTTGGCGCAATAAATTAGCTCCGTATGGGCTCAGGGCTTTACCTCACTCTGGAAAACCGCTTTAATTCGCGCCCCACTGTAAAGCTCGCGCCTAGTTCTGATGACTCTAATCGTAGAAAAATACGGCGGTTCTTCTGTTGGTACGTCCGAACGGATTCGCGCAGTTGCAGATCGCGTGGCTGCATCGCACCGTGCCGGTGATGACTTGGTTGTCGTGCTCTCCGCTATGGCAGGAGAGACAAATCGGTTGCTGGAGCTCGCACGTGATATCGATCCAGAGGCGGATGCCCGCGAAACTGATGTGCTGATATCCACTGGTGAGCAGGTCACTATTGCCCTGTTGAGCATGGCGCTTCACAAACTTGAAGTACCGGCGCGGTCCTATACCGGAGGACAGGTCCGAATACTGACCGACAATGTCCACGGTAAAGCCAGAATTCTGGATATTGATGCGGACATGGTGCGGACCGACATTGAACAACGTAATGTAGTGGTGGTTGCTGGTTTCCAGGGCGTAGACCGGGAAGGTAATATCACCACGCTGGGCAGAGGTGGTTCGGATACGACCGCTGTCGCGATGGCAGCGGCGTTAAAGGCTGATGAGTGCCGTATCTACACCGACGTAGACGGTGTCTATACCGCTGACCCAAGAATCGTTCCCGAAGCCAGACGTCTGGAGCAGATTACCGTGGAAGAGATGCTGGAATTATCCAGCCTGGGCGCCAAGGTTCTTGAGACACGTTCGGTAGAATTCGCCGGCAAGTACAAGGTGCCGCTCAGGGTTTTGTCTTCGTTCGAGTCGGGCAAAGGCACGCTGATAACATATGAGGTAAACAAGATGGAACAGCCCTTAATTGCAGGAATAGCCTACAACCGGGATGAGGCAAAACTCACGATACGTGGCGTACCGGACCAACCTGGCGTAGCTTCTACAATATTCGGTCAGATTTCCGACGCACACGTGAATGTAGATATGATTATTCAGAACGTCGCCCAGGATGGGACGACAGACCTAACATTTACGGTTAATCGCAGTGAGTATCCACACGCACGAGCGATTCTGGAGAAGATTTCTGCCGAGCTAAAAGCACGAGAAGTTGTCGGGGATGATCAACTGGCAAAAATTTCCATAGTCGGCGTGGGTATGCGCTCACATGCGGGGATAGCGTCGACCATGTTTGAGGCTATGGCGACCGAGGGAATTAACATCGAACTGATTTCAACATCAGAGATCAAGATTTCAATCGGTGTGGCTGATCGTTACGTTGAGCTTGCCGTACGTGCATTGCATAAGGCTTTTGGCCTGGAAGTCGAAACACATGAAGAGATCCTGGACGCAACTGCGGTCGACTGAACTCAAGAAATCGATCAGTTGAAATCCGTGATGTCTGTTGGCTACGAATCATCTTAGGGGGACAGCATGCTGATATTGACCCGTCGGGTGGGTGAGGCGATGAAACTGGGTGAAGATATTACGGTTACAGTATTAGGTGTTCGAGGTAATCAAGTTCGAATCGGCATCGATGCGCCCAAGTCAGTCGCGATTCAACGCGAAGAGATCTATACCACTGCTGTAACCGATCGAACCCCGGAAATTGGGGACGAGTTATCCGACATCCAGGACGATTGCTGAGTCGTGTTGTCGCTTTAATTGTCGTATTTCATCAAGGCTATGGTATAGTGGGTTGGCTGAGTTAAATAGTCGCTGACGACAGCGATTCGTACCCACCACCTCCTTATAGAGAATTCGTTTTTGACAGAGTCATTATCGCTCACCGGTGAGATGATCGCGGTGATGTTGATTCTCGGCCTTACCATCTTTTTGTTTGTTTCCGAAGTTGTCCGTGTTGATGTCGCAGCTGTTTCAATTATGGTGCTGCTGGGATTGACCAGTTTGGTACCGGGTTACAGCGGTCTCGTTCCACTAGAACACTTGTTTGACGGATATTCGAGTAACGCAGTGATCTCAATTATTGCGGTGATGATCATCGGTGCCGGGCTTGATAAAACAGGAATCATGAGTCAGTTAGCCGGCAAGATCCTCAAATACGGTGGTGAGGCGGAAGTTCGAGTGATCAGTATCATCTCTGTGACTGCAGGTGTGATATCAAGTTTTATGCAGAATATTGGGGCAGCAGCACTGTTTTTACCTGTCGTAACACGTATTGCAAGACGTGGAAACCTCCCCATCTCAAGACTGCTTATGCCTATGGGCTTTTGCGCAATTCTTGGTGGGACGATCACCATGGTTGGGTCTAGTCCGCTTATCTTACTCAACGATCTGATCGAGTCATCAAACTCCACACTGCCAGATGGTGTCGCACCGATGGCGACCTTCTCTTTGTTTGCGGTAACACCTATCGGTCTCGCCCTTGTAGTTGCGGGTATTCTCTATTTTGTGCTTTTGGGCCGTGTTGTTTTGCCCGTGGTCAAAGATAAGCCACAAGAGTCAGGCAGTACGCTCCAATATTTTCGTGAGGTATACGGTATTCAAGGTGAGGTCTACGAAGCTCGGGTAGCGGCGGACAGTCCATTGATTGGTGGGACCATTTCAGATATCGAAGAGGGTGGAAGGGACGGCTGGATAGTTGCCGTTCGAAACCGTGACGACATCCGTGTGGCTCCTCGCGGAGATACTGAACTGCACTATGGGACTGAACTGGCCATCATGGGTCGGTGTGATGCTGTTGAGCGTTTTTGTCAGGCAAATGGACTAGATCTGAAACGACAAACCGACGTTTTCACAGAGATATTGAGTACGACTGCTGCGGGCATTGCTGAAGTTGTCATACCGCCAGACTCTGGTTTTATCGGCAAGACACTCAAAGATGTCAGCTTGCGGCAACGTTATGGGGCAACGGCGTTAGCTGTGTTCAGGGTCAACGATGTAATTGATGTAGACCTGGCTGATTTAACATTCCAGGCAGGCGATACACTTGTATTACATGGTCGTTGGCGAGATTTCGCTTTGTTCTCCAGCAGTCGAGATGTTGTTGTCGTGACAGACATGCCCAGAGACGACACTCGACCCGAGAAGCTATGGTTTGCTACGGTCGCTTTTCTGCTGGCGCTAGGATTGATTTTGTTTAGCGATATGCGGCTGTCGGTAGCACTGATGACAGGGGCGGTGTTAATGATTCTGACCGGTGTGCTGAGGATTGAAGAGGCTTATCACTCCATCGGTTGGCAAAGTGTTTTCCTACTGGCTAGCTTGATCCCCCTGGGTCTAGCTGTCGAAGTCACAAACACGGCGGCCTGGATTGCGCAGCAGACATTAACTTTGTTGGGTGATGTGCCGTTATGGGTGTTGCAGGCGGCGCTTGCGGTTTTGGCTACAGTCTTTACGTTGGTAATGTCTAATGTAGGAGCGACAGTCCTGCTGGTACCGTTGGCTATCAATATAGCGCTGGGCGTGGGTGCAAATCCGGCAATTTTTGCATTAACTGTTGCGCTGGCAACATCTAACTCGTTTCTAATTCCAACTCATCAGGTCAATGCGTTGATCATGGGGCCTGGTGGCTACCATGTGAGGGATTTTGTTCGCGCCGGTGGCGTGATGACGGTGCT
>Ga0114993_10004968_pt1 | contig 12996 bp, 12 predicted proteins | sample ArcticOcean_MG_C_FD_87042 | JGI IMG/M metagenome (GOLD analysis project Ga0114993, IMG submission 87042) | Marine microbial communities from western Arctic Ocean - ArcticOcean_MG_CB2_150 | ecosystem: Environmental > Aquatic > Marine > Oceanic | place: Arctic Ocean: Canada Basin | collected...
CTGAAAAAATTAATCCTTTTTTCTCAAACTTATCTTTGTATTTTAAATTTACTTCATATCTATGCCTGTGTCTTTCTTTTATTTTATTAGACGCATAAATTCTAGAAATTAAAGAATTTTTCTTTAACTTGGCTTCATATAAACCTAGTCTCATTGTTCCTCCCAAATATTTTTCACTTCCTTTAATTATTTTTTTTCCTTTTTTCCATTCTTCCAACAAGCCTACAACTGGGGTACAATTATTACCAAATTCACTCGTAGAAGCATTTTTTATATTTAACAAATTCCTAGCAGCCTCAATTATTGCCATTTGCATCCCGAAACAAATTCCAAAAAAAGGTATATTATTTAATCTTGCGTATTTTATGGCAGCAATTTTACCTTCACTACCTCGTTTGCCAAATCCTCCAGGAATAAGAATACCTGAAATGTCTTTTAATAAAGATGAAATATTTTTGACCTTTAAATTTTCAGAATCAATTCTGGTAAGATTAACTTTAAGATTGTTTGATATGCCGCCATGAACTAATGCCTCGTCCAGAGATTTATAAGCATCCTTAAGATGTACATACTTTCCTATAATACCTATATTAACTTCTTTTTTTGGATTTAAAACTTTAGCTGTTATATTTTTCCATTTAGTTAGGTTGGGAGATTTCTTATTTTTAATATTAAAATATGTCAGAACTCTATCGTCAAGTTTTTCTTTATGAAAGCTTATTGGAGCTTCATATATTGTTTTTACATCTATAGTTTCAATTACGTTATCAATTTGAACATTGCAAAATAAAGATATTTTTTTTCTTTCTAAATTTGGAATTTTTTTTTCTGATCTACAAATAATTATATCTGGCTGAATACCTAGGCTTCTTAACTCTTTAACTGAATGCTGAGTTGGTTTTGTTTTAAGTTCCCCTGACGCCTTTAGATAAGGAACAAGAGTTAAATGAATAAATAAACTATTTTTTCTTCCAGCATCATTAGAAAATTGTCTAATAGCTTCTAAGAAAGGTAAACTTTCTATATCACCAACAGTTCCACCTATTTCACAAATTACAAAATCTTCATTTTTTATATCATAAGATATGAATTTTTTTATTCTGTCAGTAACATGTGGTACAACCTGAACTGTGCCGCCCAAATAATCACCTTGTCTTTCTTTTCTTATAATATCACTATAAATTCTACCTGTGGTAATAGTGTCAGATTTGGTAGCAGAAATTCCTGTAAATCTTTCATAATGACCAATATCTAAATCTGTCTCAGCACCATCATCAGTAACAAAAACTTCTCCATGTTGAAATGGATTCATTGTTCCGGGATCAACATTTAAATAGGGATCTAATTTTCTAATTCTTACTTTATATCCCCTTAATTGTAGGAGCGCAGCTAGTGAAGCTGAGGATAAACCTTTTCCAAGTGATGAAACCACGCCGCCAGTGACAAATACATATCGCGTCATGGAAGCATAGTATATAACATAAAAAAATAAATTAAAGAAAATTATTAATCTAATTTAGGAATTTCAGGTTCTGATGATTCCTGGTTTTCCTCAATTTTTTCTATTACTGAAATGGTTTTGATTTCTTTTTTTGTGATAACTGTCAAGGAAATGCTAGTTATAATAAACAAAGTGGCTATTATTGCTGTTGCTTTGGTTAAAATGTTGCTCGCTGACCTTGAAGAAATGTAACTATCTTGTGAAGCGCCAATCCCAAGGGCACCACCTTCTGACCTTTGTAATAGTATGGCAAGAACTAATAATACAGCTAATACAATATTTAAAACTAAAATAAAATTTTCCATGCCTTTTATTTATAGTAATTTTTTATTATATCAATAAATTTCTTAGCAGATTGAGAGGCCCCACCTATTAAAAAACCATCTATTTCAGAAATTGATGAAAACATAGATATATTGTTATGATTTACTGAACCACCGTAAAGAACTATAGGTAAAGATCTTGTCTTAAAATTTTTTTTTATTTCATTTTTTATATAATTAAATGTTTTTTTTAATTCGTCAACATTTGGAGTTTTGCCAGTACCTATAGACCAAACAGGCTCATAGGCAAAAAAAATATTTTTTATAGTATAATTTTTTTTTACAGATCCAAGAATTTGATTTCTTATTACTGAAAATGTTTTTTTTGATCTTTTTTCATTAAGAGTCTCTCCAAAACAAAAAATGACATTAATTTTTGCATCAAGAGCAGATTTTATTTTTTCTTGGATTATTTTATTTGTGTCTCCGCTTTTTCTGTTTTCTGAATGACCCAAAATAACATATTTTGCACCTACTTTTTTTAACATTGAAGCACTAACAGAACCTGTGAAAGCTCCATAGCCAGGATTTTGATGGCAGTTTTGCGCTCCTATATAAAAGAACTTAGATTTAATTTTTTTTTCAAAAAAAGAAATTAATGTATTAGGGACACAAATAACAATTTTGTTTTTACCAGTCTTAAAATCAGTTCGAAATTTATATATTTGTTTAATAACTTTTAATGAGCTATTATCACCAAACATTTTCCAATTACCGATAAAATATTTTAATTTATTTGTCATGATTTAATTTTTAATCTATAGATTATCTAGTTATATAACAAAAAAATAAGGAAGTTTTAATTAAAATGTTAAGCAGAATAAGAAAATTCTCCAACACTATCTACGCAAAGATATTTTTGTTCATTGTTGCTATACCTTTTGTATTTTGGGGCATGGGAGACTTATTTAACGCTGGCAATCAAAATACAATAGTTAAAATTTCTAATGAAAAAATTTCTGCACAAGAATTTATGAATTTTGTAAATTTAAGAGCTAACTCAGATGAGGTTAAAGATGATGGAAAAATTGATAATTTGCTTTCTAAATTTATAGGAGAAAAATTAATTGAAAGAGAAATAGAAGATTTTAATATCAAGATTTCAGATGATTCATTGCGAAATCTCATTATAAATGAAAAAATTTTTAAAAAAGGTAATAATTTTTCAAGAATTAAATATGAAAAGTTTTTAGTGGAAAACAGCATTGATGCAATTACTTTTGAGAATAATATGAAGATGCAAGAAGAAAAAAAACAATTGTTTGATTTAATCGGGGGAGGATTATTACCTACGAACTTTTTAATAAATTTATCATTTAATAAAATCAATCAAAAAAGATATGTGGAAATAATTAACTTAAATGAAGCTGTTAAAAATAATTTAAAATTTACTAATCTAGATATTGAAAATTATTATAAAGAAAACATCAAAAACTTCAGTAAAAATTATAAAACATTTAAAATTTTAGAATTAAATCCAAAAAATTTAACCGCCGACGAAGAGTTTACTGATCTGTATTTTAAAAAAATTGATGAAATTGATGATTTAATAGCGGATGAGAAAAAGATTAAATTTATTATAAAGAAATACAATCTTGTTGAATCAAAAAATGTTTCCATAAACAAACTTGGATTAGATGAAAATAATAAAAAAATAAAAAATCTTCCAATGGGTGTGGTTGATAAAATATTTAATCTTTCAAAAGAAGAATCTACCGCGCTTATTGAAAACAAAGGAAAATATTTTGTTTTTGAATTTATAAAAAATAAAGAAATCCAGAGGATGGTGGTTGAGCCTTCTGTTAAAGATGAAATTTTAGAAAAACTAAAAAGACAAAAAAAAGGAAAAATTATAACTGATATAATAAACAAAATTAATAACAATAATTTTAGCAAAGTAGATTTTAAAAATTTTGCTAATGAAAAAAAACTATTAATTAAAAAAACTAAGCTTGAAAGTCAAAATGATAATAAAGATTTTAACCAAGAATTATTAAATCAAATCTATATGTACCCAGAAAAAAGAGTGATTGTAGTTGCTGACTTAGGCTTATCAAAAAGCTATTTAATTTTTATTGATAAAATTGAAAATGTTACAATTAACAAAGAATCAAATGACTATAATAAATTCTCAAATTTAACTAAGGTTAGTTTGATGAGCGGTATATATAATACATATGATTTATTTTTAAAAAATAAATATGAAATAGATATTAACTACCAAACTTTAGAAAGAATAAAGAATCTTGTTAAATGAAAATAAACATTAGTTTTTCTGAGTTTAAGAAAAAACACAAACGTAAAAAAAATCAGATTATATTTCATAAAACTTCCTACAAAAATAATAAAGTAATTGAAAATTTAATTGATAAATTTTTAATAGAGAAAAATAGTTTTATTTTTGAATCGGTTGAAAAGAGAAGAATCAGAGGGCGATATACTATAATTGGTAGTAATCCTGATAAAATTTGGGAGTTTAATAAAAACAAAATACTACTTTTTCATAACAATAAAAAAAAAATTATTAAAAAAAAACCTTATGCATATTTAAAAAAGATTATAGAAGATTTTCATTTTTCATTACCTTCTAATTTACCAAGTTTGTCATCTCTATTGGTAGGTTATTTTTCATATGATATAATTAGATATATTGAAAAGATTCCAGATAATTGCTTGGATGATCTAAAAATTCCTGATGTTAGATTAATGCGACCTAGAACATTAATTATACACGACAATGTGATTAAAAAAATATACTATATAAATAATTGTTATGCTGATGAAAAAATAAATAATTATAAAAAATATTATGATGATTCAATAAAAAATTTAGAAAATTCAAAAAAAATAACTTTTAATTTTATAAACAAAAAAAAATATATATACAGTTCTAAGAAAAAAATTAAAATTAAGTCAAATATTTCTAAAAATGAATTTAAATCAAATGTAATTAAAGCCAAGAAATATATTAATAATGGTGATATTTTTCAAGTTGTTCTGAGTCAAAGGTTTCAAACTAACCTTATTAAATCTCCTTTGGAGATATATAAAAAGTTAAGAAAAACAAACCCTTCACCTTTTATGTTTTTTTTTAACTTTAGTGATTTTCAGATTATAGGTAGTAGTCCTGAAATTTTAGTAAGATTAAGAAATAACAAAATCACAATAAGACCAATAGCGGGAACGAGACCAAGGGGCTTAAACCGAAAAAAAGATTTATTTTATAAAAAACAGCTATTAAGTGATAAAAAAGAATTATCTGAGCATCTTATGTTGCTGGATCTAGGAAGAAATGATGTTGGAAAAGTTTCGAAAATCAATACAGTTAAAGTTACTGAAAAATTTAAAATTGAAAAATATTCTCATGTCATGCACATCGTTTCAAATGTTGAGGGGAGTTTTAACAAACAACATTCTTTGTTAGATACTATGTTGGCTGGATTTCCAGCAGGTACTGTTACTGGTGCACCCAAAATAAGATCTATGGAAATTATAGATCAATTAGAAAAATCTAAGAGAAAAATGTATGCTGGATCAATAGGATATTTCTCAGCTAATAAAAATTTTGACACATGTATTACATTAAGAACTGCGCTTATAAAAGATAATAAATTTTACATACAGTCCGGGGCTGGGATAGTTGCAGACAGTGTTCCAGAAAACGAATATCTAGAAACAGTAAATAAAGCTAAGGCTTTAATAAACTCTTTGAATTAAAATGAAAATATTACTTATAGATAATTACGATAGCTTTACCTACAACCTATTTCATGACCTCTCATCCCACAATTGTAAAGTTGAAGTTTATAGAAATGATAAAATAACTATTAATCAAATTTTAAATAAAAAATATGACAAAATAGTAATTTCTCCAGGACCGGGATGGCCTAAAGAAGCAGGAAACTGCATGAAAATTGTAAAAAGGTTTTATAGAACTATTCCAATTCTGGGTGTGTGCTTAGGACATCAAATTATAGGTGAGGTTTTTAAATCAAAAATTGTTATTGCTAAAAAAATTATGCACGGGAAAACAAGTCTTATTAAACATTATAGAAGTGGTATATTTACAAATATTAAGAAGATAATATCAGCTACTAGGTATCATAGTCTAATAGTAGATAAAAAAAGTTTAGGATCTGATTTGACTATTACAGCAGAGACTTTTGATAATATAATTATGGGAATAAAGCACAAAAAATATAACGTACACGGCGTACAATTTCATCCAGAGAGTTTCAAAACCCCAGACGGCAAAAAAATCTTAAAAAATTTTTTAAAAAATTAAATTTATGAAAAATTCTGAAAAATTAGTTGAAAATATTTTGAATGGCACAGATCTTACCTTTTCAGAAAGTAAAAAAATATTTACTGATATAATGAGTGGAAAAATGAATGAAACTTTAATCTATGAATTTTTAACAGGATTATCAGTAAAAGGTGAAACTTCTGAAGAAATTGCTGGTGGAGTTTTTGTTTTAAGAGAAAAAGCTCTGAAAGTTGTTACTTCAAAAGATATAATAGATACTTGTGGAACTGGTGGAGATGGAAAAAATACACTAAATATATCAACCGCCTCTTCTTTGGTCTTGGCTAGTATGGGAATCAAAGTTGCTAAGCATGGAAATAAGGCTTTATCTTCAAAGTGTGGATCAGCAGACGTTTTAGAGAGATTAAAAATAAATATTAACTTGCAGCCAGATGGAGTTGCTGACAGTATTAAAAAAAATAATTTTGGTTTTATGTTTGCTCCTCACTATCATTCTGCAATGCGGTTTGTTGCTCCAATAAGAAAAAAAATTGGTAAACGCACTATATTTAATTTATTGGGACCCTTAATTAGTCCAGCTGGTGTAGAAAGACAAGTAATTGGTGTATTCGCAAAAAAATGGTTATTGCCTTTTGCTAATGCTTTAAAAAATTTAAATTCAAAACATGCTTGGATAATAAATAGTGAAGATGGAATGGATGAAATTTCTCCATTCTCAATTACAAATATTATTGAATTGAAAGATAATAAAATTACTGAAATTAAAATTGACCCCAAAAAGATAGGTGTAAAGTATAATAATCCTGAAAATCTGAAAGGCGAAGATCCGCGTTATAATGCTAATAAAATAATTGATGTTTTTAGTGGTGAGAAAAATGAATTTTATGAAGCAATTGCTCTAAACGTTGCTGCGGCTCTTATAGTTGCAAATAAATTTACTAAATTTGATGAAGCGTATGAATATTGTAAAAAGCATCTAGAAACAGATAAAGCTCTTTCTCATTTAAAAAAAATACAAAATTTCTAAAATGGAAAATATTTTAAATAAAATTATTAAAGTAAAAAAAGAAACTATAAAAAAAACTAAAAAAATATTTACTGAAGAAAAGATTTTAAATAATATCAAAGAATTAGATAGTTTTGTAGACTTTAAAGCAAAAATGAAAAAAATTAATTCTGAGAAAAAAATTTCAATAATAGCTGAAGTTAAAAAAGCAAGCCCTTCAGCAGGTGAAATTGTAAAGAATTTTAATCCTCTTGAAATTGCCAAAACTTATCATGAAAATGGAGCTTCTTTCCTCTCTATCCTTACAGAGGAAAATTTTTTTTTAGGTAAACTTGATTATATTAAAAATATAAAAGATCATTTGAAAATACCAGTCTTGTGTAAAGATTTTTTCATAGACCCCTACCAAGTTGCTTTGGCCAAAAGTTTTGGTGCTGACTGTATTTTAATAATTCTATCTGCGGTTGATAAAGTGTTAGCTAAAGATCTTTATCAAACTGCAAATGATTTAAATATAACCAGCATTGTAGAGGTACACTCTGAAAATGAAGCTGATAATGCTTTATATTTTGAAGATTCATTAATTGGAATTAATAACAGAAACTTGCAAACTTTAGAGGTGTCTTTAGATACTTCTGTCAGACTATCTAAAATTTTAATTTCTCATAAAAATCCGCTAATCTCAGAAAGTGGTATAATCAACTCCTCAAATATAAAATATATAATTGAAAAAACTAATATTTCTAATTTCCTTATTGGAGAATCACTACTTAAAAGTGAAAATATAGCTCTAAAACTTAGAGAGTTATCTCAAATTACCCTTTAAAATCAACGTTTTTTACTCATTGATTTAAAATGAGAACTTTTGTAGAACAATAGTTGTACGATATTTGTTCTATGCTTACAAAAAAACAAAAAAACCTGCTTATTTTTATTAATAAAAAAATTAGATCAACAGGAATATCTCCCTCTTATGAGGAAATGAAAAATTCTTTAAATTTAAAATCAAAATCTGGAATACATAGGCTCATTTCTGCGCTTGAAGAAAGGGGTTTTATAAAAAGGCTTGCTCATAAAGCAAGAGCACTTGAGGTTTTAAAATTACCAGAAACTGCTAGTGCAAATGATATTTACAACTCCTTTTCACCAAGCGTGATAAAAGGTGGTTTAGAAAAAAATAAAGTAAATGAAATTCCTATTTTAGGCAAAATAGCAGCAGGGACTCCTATTGAGGCAATCCAGAACGAAGTTGCTAGAGTATCTCTACCCGAAGAATTAAACAATAACGGAGAACACTTTGGATTGAAAGTTTCGGGTGATTCAATGATTGATGCTGGAATAAATGATGGCGACACAATAATTGTAAAAAAAACTAACACTGCTAATAATGGACAAATAATTGTGGCTCTAATTGACGATCATGAAGCTATGCTTAAAAGAATAAGAAAAAAAGGTAAAATCGTAGCTCTTGAAAGCGCTAACAAAAAATATGAAACTAAAATCTTTGGACCTGATAGAGTAAAAGTGCAAGGTGTTTTCGTATCTTTATATAGAAATTTTCAATAAAATAGTCTAATAATCATTTATGAGTTTAGTAGCAACTAGATTTGCTCCATCTCCTACTGGCCCACTTCATATTGGTGGTGTGAGAACAGCACTCTTTAACTGGTTATTTTCAAAAAATAATAAAGGAAAATTTTTTTTAAGAATTGAGGACACAGATAAAGAAAGATCTAAAGATGAATATAAAACTCAAATAATACAATCATTAAAATGGATTGGCATTCAACATGATGGAAATGAATATATTCAATCTCAAAATATAGTTAAACATAAAAATGTAGCTGAAGAGTTGTTGAAAAAAGGTTATGCTTATAAATGTTATTGTACTGAGAAAGAAATTGAAGAGCAAAAGCTAAAAGCTAAAAAAGCTGGCTTACACTTTGTTTATAACAGAAAATGGAGAGACCCTCACAATCTTAAAATACCCGAAAATACAAAACCAGTCATAAGGTTTAAAAGTAAAATTAGCGGAAATAGTATCGTTAAAGATTTAGTCCAAGGTGAAATAAATATATCTAATTCTACAATTGAAGATTTTATTATACTGCGTAAAGACGGCACTCCTACATATCAATTATCAGCTGTTGTTGATGACCACATAATGGATATAACGCATGTTATTAGAGGAGATGATCATAAAATCAATACATTTAAACAAAAACAAATCTATGAAGCTATGAAATGGAATCTTCCTGAATTTGCTCACATTCCATTAATTCATAGTACGGAAGGTAAAAAACTTTCAAAACGTGACAATGCTTCTACGCTTACTGATTACATAAAAATTGGTATACTCCCTGAAGCGTTGAGAAACTATTTGCTACGTTTAGGCTGGTCTCATAAAGATAAAGAAATATTTACTTTAGACGAAAGTATCAAATACTTTAATTTATCTGCTGTAGGCAAATCTCCATCAAAATTAGATATAGAACGTATTTTATCAATCAATGAATATTATATAAAAAATTTAGATGAAAAAAAATTATATGATGTCCTAAAAGATTACTCTGAAATATATAAAAATAAAATTGATAATAAGTTTGAAAAAAAATTAATTAACTCAATTCATTTTTTAAAAAATAAAGCAAAAAAACTTGAAGATATTTATCAAAATGCTCAATATATCATTAATGAAAATATAAAAGTTTCTGATGAAGATCAAAAGCTTTTAGACGATAAAGCTAAAAAAGTACTTAAAAATTTTACAACTGAATACGAAAATTTATCCAAAGTTAATAAAGAAAATTTAGAAAAAATAGTAAAAAAATTAATTGATGAGCATAAAACAAATTTTAAGGGCGTTGGGCAACCAATAAGAATAACATTAACTGGGTCTAAGTTTGGACCAGGAATTTATGATATTATATTATCTCTTGATAAAAATGAAGTTATTAGAAGACTAAAGTTGATTAAGTAAAATTGAACTTGCAATTTTAGCAGACCCCTCGGTTTTGAAATCTTTAATGACATCCTGGGATTTTGCTACTTGTTTTTCTAAGGCTGATTTATCAGTTAAAAGCTTATCTACAACGTTGAATATTTCTTTTGAATTGCACCTAGATTGCAATAGTTCTGGTATTATTTCTTCTCCAGCAGTTATATTAATAATATTTGCAAATTTAACTTTAACTAATATTTTCACAATAAGAAAATTAATCATATTCATTTTATAAACTATAATTGATGGAACTTTTGCTTTACAAATTTCTAGAGAAACGGTCCCAGATTTAGCTACAGCAAATATAGACGATTGCAGAATCTGAGATTTTATTTTCTCATCACATATAGCGCTACAATTTTTAAGACCATCTTTAATGAGAAGTTTCTGTATTAAATGAACATTTTCGTAAGTAGAATGAAAAACAAAAAATAAATCTGTATATTTTTTATTCATCATTTTTACAAACTTAAATAAAATTGGAATTAATATATTAATTTCAGACAATCTACTTCCGGGGTAAACTGATAAGATTTTTTTTTCATTTTTAATAATTTGGCTGATATCTATTTTGCTTGTATTTTCCTTTTCAAGTAAAGGATGTCCTGTAAAAGTTGACTGAATGCTTTCTTTATCAAAATATTTTTTTTCAAAAGGAAATAATAATAAAACATGATCTAAAAAAGGTTTTAATTTCTTTATTCTATTTTTTCTCCATACCCAAACTTGCGGTGCTACAAAATGAATTGTTTTAATACTAGGGTTTATTTTTTTGATTCTTTTAGCAACTCGTAATGTAAAATCTGGACTATCAACTGAAAATAAAATATCCGGTTTAAATTTTAGTATTTCATCTACAGTATGATTGATTTTTTTTTTAATATTGAAAATATTTAATAAAACTTTAGTAAAACCAATAAAAGTTATTTCTTTCAAATTATAAATTGACTTAATACCTAAAGACTTAAGATTTTCACCACCAACAGACAGGTATTCAATATCTTTTCTAGAATTTATAATCTGAGAAATAACTTTAGAAGCTAATTTATCACCTGAGGGCTCACCTGTTAATATAAATATTTTTTTCATTTTACTATAATGAACATTTTATTTTTATCTGCGAAAGTTATACTTTTCTCCTTTTCTAAAAATATATTTTTTTTACTTTTCAAAACTATCCCTTTGAGTCGAGCAGCTTTACATTGAAAAAAAGTTTTTAAGCCAATAGTTGGCAAATCAATTCTTAAATCTTGTTTTTTTTTTGGAAACTTTACCAATACACCGCTGTTTTCAAATTTTTTATTTTTACATTTTTTTAGCATTTGTTCAGTTCCGGTATTGGTCTCTAACGCAATAATTTTTTTATCTCTAACAACAGCCCCTTGGATAAAATTATATTCATTTAATTTATTTAATGTTTGTATGGCCTTTGTAATATCTTTTTTGTCGTAGGTATTTGGTTTTAATTTAGAATAACTTCCCTTACTTAAAGTTAATTCTGGATTAAAAGTTAAAGGATTTATTGTATTAATTTTTTCATTTTTTAATATTTTTATTATTTCTTTTAATATTGCGGCATCACCAAGTTTTGAGCTTTTTAAAATTCTTGGCAAATAATAAACTCCTTTCAAATCTAATTTTAAGTTTGAAAAGTCTGGTTTTTTTACTTTTCCAGCAAATATAACTTTTTTACATCTATTTTCTTTTAGTATTTTAATTATTTTTCCAAATTCACCAATAGAAACAACGTGTGCGTACTTGTCCTTTTTAAATTTTTTATTGGTACTTAAATCTATAATTAAATATTTGATTCTTTTTTTTTTTATTTTTTTTAATATTTCTTTTGGAAAATCAGTTTCACCAAATATTAAACCAATCATTTTTAGTTTTTAGTAAGAGGAGAGCAGATAGGTCTCTTTTTATCTTTTAAGATAAATTCTGTAACTTCTTTAATTAAGTTGTTTTTTTTGTACTCACTGTTAATCCTATTAACATTTTCATGCAAATTACCCTCTAAAAATATTTTTTTATATACTTCCCCAAGTTCAATTATTTCTTTATTTTGATATTTATTTCTTCTGAGCCCAATTAAATTAAGACCTTTTAAATAGTTTCTATTGCCAAATGAGAGACCAAAGGGAATTACATCTTTTAAAACCCCCGTCATTCCACCTACCATTGCTAAACGGCCCACTCTAGTAAACTGTTGTACTGCTGAGTTGCCACCAATAATAACTGAATCTTCTATAATTGCATGACCTCCTAAGGGAACGTTGTTTGCTATAACCACATTATTTCCAACTTTACAGTCGTGTGCTACATGTGAAGAGATCATAAATAAACAGTCATTTCCAATTGAAGTTATCCCGCCGCCACCTTCCGTTCCCGGATTTATTGTAACATATTCTCTAATTTTATTATTTTTTCCAATAATTAAACTATTTTTTTCTCCTTTAAATTTTAAATCTTGCGGTTCTGTTCCTATACTAGCAAATGGAAAAATTTTTGTTCCAGCTCCTATTTTTGTATTACCAGTAATATTTACATGTGAGTGTATCTCAACATTTTCTTCAATTTCGACATTTGGGCCAATAATTGAATAAGGTCCTACAATTACATTATCTGAAATTTTTGCTTTTTTATCTATAATGCTTGTTTTATGAATCATTTCTTCTAATTTTTATCAACTATTGTAGCTGTCCATTGTGCATCTGCCATTTTTTTATCATTAACTTTAGCGACCCCTTTATATTTCCATACACGACCATGTGACCTCACTGCTTCAATATCTAAGCAAAGCTCACAGTCAGGTATTACTGGACTTCTAAATCTTGCTTTTTCAACACTCATTAAATAAACCAATTTATTTTCATATTCTTTGGGGTCTACGCCATAAGC
>Ga0114993_10004973_pt1 | contig 12985 bp, 6 predicted proteins | sample ArcticOcean_MG_C_FD_87042 | JGI IMG/M metagenome (GOLD analysis project Ga0114993, IMG submission 87042) | Marine microbial communities from western Arctic Ocean - ArcticOcean_MG_CB2_150 | ecosystem: Environmental > Aquatic > Marine > Oceanic | place: Arctic Ocean: Canada Basin | collected...
TGTCCGGATAAGTATCCAAAGGATTACCTACCTTGACTACGGGCTTTAACTGTGCTCCTACCTTCTTACTTGTCAGCGCCATAGCCGTAGCTACACCAGCACTTACTTGCAAGAATTTCCTTCTGTTTAATCTCATAAATCTTTCCCTCCCTTTCATTCTTATTATAAATAAGATGATAATGAGTACTACTATTCACAACAAAACTAACTACTTCCGTTCTACTTCGGAGGCATGCCCTTTCTAGCATGCCCTACTACATTTCCCCCTTCCTTACAATTACAAGATTAACATTCATAAACAAACCGCTTTCCATCTGTACATTCGGTACAATAAATTATCCTACGTAAATTCAAAAACCAGCTCACACGCCGGCTCTCAACTCATAAACCTCTATACATCGGTCACATCCACCATCTTTGTTTTCCCAATCTGGGAAATCGATCTGGATCGCTTCGATTACCATTTCATCACAAATACTCTCGGGATCATCCACCCAGTTGTAGGTAGGGAATTTACACAATGGGCAAGGTGATCCCTGCAGGTGAATATAATCCCTTTCCTCTTCCGGCAGATCAGCATCGTCGACATACTTGCTCATCAACGATTCGAGATCGGTGGCCATGGACAACAATTCTTCATGCGTAAATCTTTCGGTTCTCCAAATCCCCTCAAAAATACCCCGTCGTTGTCCTTCGGGTACTTTTCTGTAGAAATTATCGAATTCTCTATAACGAGCCTCCCTAGGTATTGTGGAAATGATTCCTGCACGAGACAACCGTGCATCCACGTAAATATTCCACAATAGACGAAACCGCGCCGTGATTAGATTTTTAACAGAAGGATTCCCAGGAATAAACGCGTCCTCGTAGTCAAATTCAGGGTCAACCATATCTTTTGCGTGCATGAATTCCTGGATGAGGAAGGCATCCAATTCTTGCGCTTCCTCTGGATTACAAAACCGGCTAGCAAGTACTCGCATCTCTATCATTGGCTTACCTGAAATCCGGTTCAAAACGTTCGACCCTTCATCAACCTTATTGATCGCACGTTTCACATGCACCTCATTTATCCGTTCCTCAAAATCGCGTACCATATCGTAAGCAACGATACCATCTGTATCTTCGCTGTCTGTATCTTCGCTGTCTTGACTATCTTCTTCTGGATTATTTTCTATTTGCAAATCGGTATCGGGGAGAGGGTCTGACTGATCATCTAAATTTGTTTCTTGTGAATCATCATCCATTCCTGGGACACCATGAATGGATGAACTTGATTCTTCTAGCTGTGCCGCTAACTCTCCTGGAGCTTCATCTGCATCTGCAGCAAAGGCGGCAAGCTGCGCTCTCCTTGTCGTACGTTTTCTCTTAGGAATTAGGCCTACAGCTTCAAGCGCGCTTAGAACATGCTCACCTAGTTTAAGTCGCTCTGTAAAGAAAACTTTATTGACTTTCTCGAAGGCGATTTCTCGATCGTCCTCAGGAAGTTCATAAATAGGATCGGCTAAGGAATGATATTCGTCATACTCAGACCGGTACCCCGATCTTTCTAGATGACTGAGGTGTCGGAAGGCAGCTTCTTCCATAAGTTGCGGACTATAGATCACTTTCATCGGCGACCCATTGAACCTTCCGCAAAAATCCTGCTAGAGAACATAAAACAAAGCACACATCTCTCCTCTATTTAGCCCTAGGTATATGGAATTTATATTTAATTTTAGTGCTGATGTCAAGAAAATAGGACCTTTTTTTCCCGTGAGAAACCGGGGAAAACAATTGAAAATATTAAATTTATCTTAATTAAACTTTATTAATCTTAAAGCAACGCCTAATACTTAATTTAAGTGAATGATTTTAAAGGCTTTAAGTTAAATACCGGCCATCTCAATGTCTGAATATTCACCAACATTTACTCAAATACGCTTGCCAAGTTATGAGCGTACTCGGCGACTTTTTTTTAAACCCAACTCTATTTTCGTGGGCATTTTCCTGCCAAATATAATTTCTCCCCAAAACATATCCCGACTTTCTTTTCTAGGAACTATCTGTTTTGATCAACGGTGTCTTTTACTTTTTCGATTTCCTTAATGTTTTTTACTAACTCTTCAGGATCTCCAAGTTCTTTGCAAATTATTTTTGCCTGATCCAAGTACTTTTCACTTTGCTCTTTCCTGCTAATAAGTAACTCCATACGCGCCACTGTTAAAAATAACTGGAGAAGGCTGGCTTTATTGTCAGCCTCCTTAAAACAGTCTATCGCTTTATCAAAGTTTCCCTCAGCCTCATCAATATGGCCATCCTTAAATTTTAAATTGCCGAGGTAGGTGTAGTCCTGCGCGGTGCCATTTTTATCGCCTACTTCCAAAGTTAGACCAAGGGCATCGCGATAATATTTTTCTGCATCGGTACGGCTGCCATTATTAAAACTCAAGTTCCCCATATTGCGATAGTCTGCAGCAAGTTCCTTTTTATCGGCTTTTCTGAGAGAGATCTCCAGCGCAGCTTTAAAATGATTCTCAGATCTTTCCTTGTATCCTCTACCCAAACAAAGTTCCCCTAGATTTCGGTGGTCTATGCGCTGCCCCACCTCATCCTTAAGCTCCTCACTAACTTGAAGGGCTCTCTTGTAATACTCTTCCTGTTTATTCCTTGATTTTTTTTCAGCGTAAATATTCCCTAAAATGCGACTGTCATGACATACATTTCTTAAATCTTTAATTTCTTCGGCTATTTCCAGAGCCTGCAAAGATAGCTTTTCGCATAAATTCCAGTCCTCTTTTTGCAAGTAAAGGTTGCTGCGGTTCCTATAGTCCTCGGAAATTTCATATCGATTATTTGTCTTATTATTTATCTCTAGCGCATTCTTATAAAATTTATCTGCATTACCCCAATCTGTCTTTTGCATACTTAGATTACCCATATTCCGGTAATCATTCATCAATCCGATTTCGTTTCCGTTTTTCTTGTTAGCACGCATAGAATCCTCGATGATTTTTTTTGCCTCATCAAGCTTGCCGAGCATCAAAAGCACATTAACTCGGTTCCCATAGAGCTCCGCTAATCCTTGGGTATCATTTTGTTTTTCTTTAATCCCCATAGCACGGCTAAAACATTTTTCAGCACCCTCGAGATCATTTTTTTCTTTTAGAATACTTCCTAAATTCTCTAAGGTAGAATCAAGCCCTGTCTCATCTTTAAGTTTTTCTTGCAGGTCTATTGTTTCCCGCATTCTTGATTCTGCCTGGTCTATGTTCCCTGCCATAAAATAGAGATTGCCCAATTCGCTCAGAACCGCCAATCGAGATTGATCGTCTTTCTCCAACTCAGGTTTTTTAAGTTCACTCAATAATTCCCCTTGTCGACGATCTATATACTCGGGTTTCCCCATGAGGTAGACGAGTTTATCTTGAGCCTGTTGCAATCCCTTCGTATCCTGCATGGCCTCGCATAATGCAATAACTCGGCTAAGATAGACCTCTGCGCCTTGCAGATTACCCTGCTTTAAATGAATATCACCCAAGGACTCACATTGCTGAGCTATGCCAGGTCTGTTTTCCAACTGTTCCATGAGTTCTAGTGAGTTTTCGAACTGAATCCGAGCATCATCATAATTTTCCTGCAACAATCTCACGTTACCCAGATTAGAATAACCTCGGGCCTCCCCTAAAACATCTCCCAACTCTGCCATTAATCCCAAAGACTGGTTGTAGCTATCCCATGCTTTATCCAAGTCTTTTTTATGCAAATAAATATTACCCAAGCTACCCAATAAATACGATTGCCGGCGCTTGTCTTTCTCTCCACCGATGATGTCCAACGCACGTTTACAATATTCTTCAGCTTTATCAAATTGTTCTGATTGACCGGAATATCCAAGTTGAAGGAGAATCCCAGCCAAGTTACCCATGCATATTCCCGCTGAGTTTTTATCCCCCAGCTCTTCGAACAACTCAATGGATTTAGAAATCGTATCCGCCGCTTTACCTATGTTCCCTCCTTGGTAGTAAAGTTCTTCAAGCTCTTGGTACTTGGATAAAACCTCACGTTTTTTCCCTCCCTTTTCCAAGGACTCTATTTCTTTGAGTAAATTTTCTTCCTTACCTTCCACGTATTTAGGTCGTTTTTGTAAAGCATCAAGCTTGTCTTCCACCTGCTTGATTCGGTCTTTATCCTTCTCAGAATCAAGTAAGGTCTTAGCGCGATTGAAATAATCTTCTGCCTTCGTTAAGTCATCCTGCTTGAGGTAAACATTCCCAAGATTTTCGTTGTAAATGCTCTGGCCTTCCGTGTCGTTAGCCTCTTCAAGAAACCTCAAAGCTCTTTTATAAGTTTCCTCAGCCTCATCTAGATCACCCTTGTAGAAAAGAACACTCCCTAGGTTCCCCAAAGAACTCTCGATTCCTCGAATATCATTTGCCTTTTCCATATATGTCAACGCTTTGCCATAGTACTCCTCGGCCTTGTCCAGTCGACGACTTTGAAAACAAAGGTTACCAAGGTTCCCTAGCACATACGCCTGACCCTCCTCGTCTCCAGACTGCTTCATATGCTCTAGAGCCTGAAGAAAGTTAGATTCTGCCTCTGAAAGATTATTCTGCTTCAAATAATCCAACGCAATTTTTTCAAACTTCCTTCCTTCCTCAATTTCCGCCATTGGACTCTTGCCTTTTGATGATTGATTCAAGTATGAAAAAAACTCCTAGACCACAACCAAAAGAATCGATTGATGAGTTAGAAGCCAACTAATTGTTTTTAAGGGTTAAGGTCTGAAATTATAAAGCCTCCTCTCTCTTCTGTCAAATTTACTCCCCCCACAAAACTGACGAAGTATTTTGAAAAAAGAGGGCTTGGGGCACTTATCAAAGACGGGGACGTAAGAATTCGCCACATGACAGGTTTCACCAATCATTCGGCTTCGTCTATAGGTTTGCGTTGTGAGGTAACGCAAGGGTCAAGTACTTTCCTTTTTCGCCATACAGGATGCCCATTTTTTCCAACTGTAAAACCTCTTGTTCGGCCGCAGCCTCTTCTGCACCCAACCCTTGGGCATGTTTTTTGATTTGATCCATCGTTTTCGGTGATTCATTACAAAAAACTATGATCCAGGCGGGGACCCCTTCAAAGCGATTTTTATTTGGGTTTCCAATCGACCTATCATCATAGACAGTCACGAAGTTCATTGATTTTGTAAAAAATAAATAAGGTAAGTCATCAGATTGATGCCTTGCTTTCCACTTTTGAACGGTCTCGGTTAACTCCTTTTTTAGTGCCGGATCGATTTCATTTTGGGTAGTAAACTCAAAATCATAAGCAATTCTAAATAAGTCGATATCCTCTGAATCGTAAACATAAGGATAGGCCTCACCCGGTCCTGTTATCGTAACTCCGTATTCCTCAGGCCGGGTATAATAGGGACTGAATCTTTCTAACCAAAGATCGCCAACGCATTCAGGTGGCGGCAAATGCAACAAAAGTTTAACCAACTGGATTTGCTGGCGGTAATCTTCATCAGTTTCTCCTGGAAATCCGATCAAAATATTCCAATTCACTTCAACTCCATAATACATTGCCCACTTCATGCAGAGAATATTTTGTAAAGGTCGCACTCCTTTGTCCATTTCCATCAATTGATTCATGCTGAAACTTTCGATCCCCGGCTGAATTACATTTGCTCCGCCGTGGGCCAATGACTTAATTTGCTGCTTGGTTAGATTACTTTTCACTTCTAGAAAAAATTGAAGATCAAAATTATTACGTGCCATTTCGCCAAAAATACCCTCGATATATTTCATTTCCAAAATATTATCCACGAGTCGAAAACGAAAAGAATTATAGCGCTGTGACAGATAAGAGATATCTGCATGAACCTGCTCCATTGGCTTTGATCTGAATTTCATAGTAGTGGCATTCAGCCCACAAAAAGTACAATGATGCTTCTCTCCCCACCAACAACCCCTAGCTGTTTCATAAAGAATGACTGGATTTTCCAATAATGACGAATCCGGATCGATTTGCCTCAACTGCTCGAAGAAGTCATCATAATCGGGGGGAGCGTTATCACTAAAATCTTCGTGAAGTTCGTGGTTCTCCGCAAAAACTATCCCTCCATCACTTCTGTGCGCCACTCCATTTGGGATAGGTTCATTTTTTTCCAATGATTTCATTAATGGAATCAACACACCTTCTGCCTCTCCTGGAACAACAAAATCAATCCACGGAAACACACGAAAGTATTCCAACCCCATTTCTGATTCAAAGTTAGCTCCGCCAAACATAATTTTAACCGAGGGATATTTTTCCTTAATTAACTTAGCCAGTGTCACACTTGCCAGATTCTGATTAAAGGTCGATGAAAATCCGATAACATCGCATTGTCCCCAATCACCTGCCTCTAAAGCCCATTGAAGAAATTCAGGAACCATTTTTGTTTTGACATCTATCAAGAATTCGCGTGGACGGTCAATGGACCGGCACACATCATCGATATGAGAATCGAAATGGTTTATATAATCCAGGTTTTTAGAATTTTCCCCAAACAGAAGATGCGAAAAGAGCCATTCGCCTACCAGAAATCTTTTTTCACACAGTTCGTTATAGACAGGCATCCCTAACTGGTGTGCGAAATGTAGGTTCAGATAATGACTCTTCACGGTCCAGCCATGCGGTTTTAATAACGTTGAAAGGGTCCCCAATTGAATGGATGGGTAAATATGAAACCCAAAGGGCATGTTTATCAAAGCAATATTTAGTGGCATGAAAATATTGTAGCAATTAACAATTTGCAGAAAAAGTTTTTATTGTCTTATTTTTTGATAAAAATCAATCGAATAGGTTTTATTGACATAACAAGATGGTGCTTTCTATAATCGATCCTTTATCAATCTAACAAGAAGGACTACCCCGTGCTGGAAAAAAAAATCCAATTGGCCTTGTCGCGTCCGGGCTCTTTTTCATTTCATGATAACGAAATTTCGGCTGGGTATATCCTTGATAGTTTAGCCGCATTACATTCTGTCAAACAAGATGGCGCAACCATTTTACACAATGGGGATGTTCCTAATACTGCCAACACACGCGTCAAAGTTTACAAGACAGGGCACATGGCTTTTTATAACGACGAGGGCCGTCGCTTTCTGGGAACCGACCCTGGTGGGCACCCTCTGCATGAAGCCAAATGGAGTAAAGATCCGTCAACTGGTGAAACCTGTCTTGAACTAGCTCGTATGCAACTTGATTCATTGCAGTGGGTTGGCATTAAACCTCAATCTCGCATCTTTGAGTCACAGATAGACATAAAGGGTCAACCGGGATGGGAAGATATGACTCTGGATTTTCTCCGTGAAAAAGCAGCCGAAGTCTGGCGAGTACCTGTTTCAGAAGTTAATTATTTTTATAAAGAAGATAGTCTTATTCCACTTGGAAATGGAAAGTACAAAGTGAAGCTAACAAAGGATTCGCTCTACGCTTTGCCGGATGGAACTTTTGATGGACGACAAATATTTTCAAGCTTTTTATCTAAAGTTAACTGGGCACGCTTGGATATCATTCCTGTTGTTGAGTTATTTCAATCCACTATTCCAGGTAGTGGCGGAGCTGTTTTCGAGTTCATATGGGGTATTTACGAGGATCAGTCACGCGAGAAACCATTAGATACTCTTCGCTATCGTGGGCTTCCAACCTACCCTTCTAATGCAGCATACAATATCTTCGCGTCTTTTTTTATACCCAAGGCGCCTGGGAAAGAAAAAGATATTCTACGTATATTCATGGACGCCAAACGTTCTCACGAAGTTACCTGGTCTCCACAACCCAATCCCCCATGGCGATACTTCGACCATCAATCAAAACTTTGCCTGACAGTCCAAGATGGGTACCTTTATAAGGTTACCTGTTACGATGAAACCAACCCCATACCCTACGTCAACCGTTCGATAGGAGGGAAACCGTCCTGCCAAAGGGAAATACAAGTCGGGGTTAACTCCTTTATGCTAATGGACGACCAAGAACAAAAAGAGATTTCATTTCATACTGACTGGAAAATTTTGCCACAAACTGATTTACCTGCAAAAATTCCAGAATACCCATTCAACTGGAAATGGTTTTTTAATGGTTTCTCCCCACAAACGGATAGCATTAAATCAATTTACACCGTTCCCTTGTATCCCGAAGGAAATACAGAAATAGACGAACCCGCTTTACAACCACTTGCATTGGATCAAATCATCTACTACATGGAGATGGCACCGGGAATGCCTGCTAAATTGGAAAAAATTGGGCGCGTACTGATTCATACTTTTGACATGTCCATAGCAGGATGCATTGATTGCACCCAGGAACGAGAATACACCGTTTTATTCAGCGATCCTGAACTTGCACAAAAAAATGCGTACCAACTGTGGGATTATGCCGCAAAGCGAAAAGAGTTGGACAACTTAAAAAAAGTTTCTTTTCTGCCGGAGAAGAAACATTTGGAAGAAGTCTACAATGACAAGTATGGAATGATCTTTAAATGGATCCCGATGTTTTATTTTCATGATCGAGGAGTATGTGAGCAGATACTGGCCTCAACAGTACGTGCTCTTTTACCCGATGGTATTTTGTTTTTAGTGGGACCTCGGGCGATAAAAGGCCTGCTCGATCATTACGGTTTGGATTGCCTTTATAGTGACCTAATAATGAACATGCCTTTCTACAGACAACACCTGAAGATGTGCCCAGAAAACCTAATCAATCAGGATATTACAGTTTTTTTAGCTGAGAAGCATAGGCCCTCAGATGAGAAAAAAGAATCATCGTTGGCCGAGCCCACCCCTTCATTCGATCAAAAACCTGAACCGCAGGCGGACCTAAGTTCTGAGCCTGTTATTCCGTTACGCAATTTTGATCGAGACTAACACCTCAATCTAAAAAAATGAATCCATCGCCTCCTTCAGGACTTCCTCTTCCAACGTTGAACGTCTCTCATGAATTTTCTGCGGTCCATGTCCTTATCCCAGGGGAAAATATCCATTAAAGGTTCCAAGGCATAGTTCGATTTATCTTCAGGGGGTAGTTCGAACCCACCGTCTGTAACACGATAAATATTATTGAAAGTCCTATAATTTCCACACAACGTCACATAATCCCATGATGTTGTTCCTTCCACCAACGCACATAGTTCTGATGAAGATATGCCTTCGTACAGATTTATTTTTCCAAGGTCTCCTTTATGAAGCTTTGGTTTACCTGTTTGTCCAAAATCTATAGTCCACACTTGAGAACCCTCCTGTCCGAATATTTCCAATTGGTAAACGATCTGCCAATGTTGCCAACCGCTCAGCAGTTCGCTATTTAAAATTCGGTCAAGCAAACTATTTTCAATGAAGTCTTTGACTACTCCCATTTCTTTTTCATATCGCTCAGGGTCACAAGTCTGAGTTTTTATAGACGGGACTTCTGCATTGGGCTTGAATATTATTCGATGACTATCCTCTTCACGAACACGGACAAAATCAGATGTCTGCTTGTCAATCCGAATCTCATCAGCCGAAATATGAGCAACATCCCCAGAAAAAAATGGAGCACTTGGAACTTCAGGACAAAACGCAGCCAAATCTCGTATGAACTGATCCTGAGTAATTGGGAATGTGCATTGGTTTAAAAAATTTAATTCATCCCGACACCTAAAAGCGGCCGAACCGGGCACCACGAATTTAGGCCCGAGTGCCTTCACGACGTTTAGAAAAGTACAATACTCATCGATGGGTAGGGTGAGTGGTTTGTTGTATGCAAAGTTGCCTTCTAACAATGGAACAAACCTAGAGTGGAAAAAATCAATCTGGCCATGCAGTTCTCTAATCCTCTGAATTATATCTGGGTTCACTTGGGAATCTACCTGATTCCAAATCGTCACCTCCCCGTCACTCACAAGCAACCCATGTTCTGGAAAGTCATCTTCCGCGGTACTTGATTGGTTGAGTGAAGCAGTCGGCGTTATTACCACATCCTTAAACTGAATGGGCTCGAAATCTGAAACCACCCTTATATTTTTATATTCAAGCTCATTGAGAACATCAAGCAGAAGATCATCTTTAGGAGCGAGAACAATTGAATCTGGTTTGAGGATTCTTTTATTTTGAACAAGATAAGATAAGGTGCGGACATCAAAATGATCTTGGTGCCTATGAGAAAGATTAAGGACATCCAATGGAGGGATTTTATCTTTTTCCAAAACAATACTAGGACACAATACGTTTATTTCTTCCCAAAGATAGTCAAACCAAACCGGGTCGGTCAGTATGTTTGTCTCCTTGGACTGTATCAGCAGGCAAGCATGTCCCACTAAAGTAGTCTTAATCATTATCTCAATTCCTGATTTTTCTGAAAAAAGTTGAGGTTATCCGAATAGAATGAGTTATTCAAGTCACAGTTCAAAGCAACCTATACGTGTTTTTTAATTATGAAATGAGGGGGGAACTTACTATCGAGATCGATGCGCTGGTTCCGCATTATTCTTATTATAAAGCTCTGGAAGGTTATTGGTTCCATAGTGTGTAATATATAGAAAAACGTGCTCACGGGCATTGATCCGCATGGCCCATGGATCAAAGTCATTTTGGTAAAAACTTTCATATCGGCTCATGGCCTCTTCAATAGTCTGCCCTGATTTTGGCGTATAATAAAAATCCAGGGCAAAGTCGTGCTCAGGTTTGTCCTTAACTTCCATATCCAGCTGCTTGACCATGTTCATGACCGGGGCGTGTTTGTATAAAACAAAAAAATACATCTCGACGGAGTGGATAATTTCCTGATTCTTTAGCAGAAACTGCCTCGTGTCCTCAGCCTCTTCGTCTGTTTCTGAGGGAAACCCATAAAAAGCCATGACGTGACTCCAGATGCCTACCCTCTTAGCTTCACTTAAATTAGTTATGGCAGCAGAAATATCCGTATCTTTTTTTACCAACTTAATAATACGTTGGTTGGCAGACTCTAACCCAAAGTAAAGCGATCGACATCCTGACTGAGCAGCAAGATCCCAAACTTCAGGTTCAAGTAGACTTGACTCGAAACGGATGAGAGTTGTCCAATATATGCCAAGGTTTTTTTCAACCATCAGTGGTGGGAGTTTTTTAAATAGTGCTGGTGGGAACGACTCATCAGTAAATAAAAAGTGCTTTGCGTTGCATGCTTTCTTTAGATGCTCTAAGTCACTAATTATCTGGTCAGCATGCTTCGCTCTAAATTGATCAATATAGCCAGCCCCATGATCACAAAATGTACACTCACCCCAATAGCACCCGCGAGTACCTAGGTAGGGAACTAGACGCTCCGGGGAAAAATATTTTTCCCAGGGGATACCATCAAAATCAGGAGGTGGCAATTCATTCACCTTCTCCTGATAGGTATTATTTACTCGTATATTCCCATTTTCTTCACGGTAAATCAGATTAGGAACATCTTCCATTTTACGTTTACCATCCAAAGCTTCCGTCAACCAAACAATTGGATGTTCTCCTTCATAAAAAATAATCGAATCAAATGCTGTCCCGAAAAACTCTTCTTTCTTTTGAAATTCTTCACGTAATCGGGTGATTATATTGCCACCGACAGTCACATGAATCTTCGGAAATTTTTCTTTAATCAGAGTAGAAAATGTAATCCCCGACATAAGTTGAACCGGAGTGCCTATTGAAATACCCACTAAGTCTGGCTTTTCATCCTCAATTGCCCGAAAAACCAATTGCCGACAAATATCGGCGTATATATTGACAGTGTCGTCATGAGGGGCCTTTAATAAATCACCCGAAACCCAGGGGCGATAAATATTAAGATTGCTCTCGACTGGATAAAAATTAATATCTGCTGGATGATATGCCGCCGAAACATAGCCCATTACTTCACGGAAAGCGTTAAGCGACCTTTCGGCCTTGGACACATCGTAAAATTCAGGCCCACGCATGATCTCCTTAGCTTTCTCAACTTCGTTAATGTGATGTTCAAGGTCAACAAAACTATATTCCTTGAGCATACCCTTGATATCTTTTTCTTCCTTAGTGATCCTTCCCATCCTCTGCTTTTCTCTATAGTCTCGTAAACGTTGGTCAATACGGCCTTTAGCAAAGAGAAGAAACTCTCGTGAGAATATGTGGTCATACATTTCCACGTTGATATCTTTTTGAACCACATCAATACCATTTGCACGAAGAACCGAAGTGAGACTTGGAAGAGCAAGGTAGGGCGCTGTAGGAACCCACTCCGGAGGAAATAGTAGTAAAACCTTTTTCATAAGTTTATTATTTTATTATGATTAGAGATGATAATAATCTATCGACAAGTATTATATTTTTACAACTGTGGATATAGTCATTAAACATTAAACAAAAGATAAAGGCAAAAAAAACCTGTGGTTTCACCCTAGATTATAATTAATTTGTATGTGATTCCTTCCCGCTTGATGATAAAGTAGTTATATTCGATACTAATGTAGCTTGTCTTTAAAAGCTGAATAAAAAGCTTAATTTGGATCTTCATAAAAATGAGGCTCTGATTCTAGTCTTCGGGAGATTATTGAATATCATGTCAACTCAGCAACCTAGTAAAGAGATTATAGTTAAAACAATACTCGATGAAGCAAATTTAACATTTTGCGAAACCGCTGATCGTAAAGATTCCGCCAGCGAACGTAGTTTAGAAGGTTCCGCCTGGGACGAAGGAAAAATGGACGGCGAGTTTGACTTAGAGGATTATCAATGCATTTTAGAATTACAAATGGAAGCTGCCTGCATTTGCGATAAGCACCCAGAGTTAGAACAAAAAACCGCAGACATTTTTCAAACTGTCACAGAAGAAAATGCTGAGGATGTATTGAAACAAGTCCAGCAACAGCCAGAGATTCTTGACTTGGGCCGTATTGCTGTAACTATTTTTATGCTTCGTTTTCCATCAGTTCAGTCATTCGTAAACAAGGGACACCCGCTGGTTCTAGCAACCGACGAATATATGCTGGAAA
>Ga0114993_10004978_pt1 | contig 12971 bp, 12 predicted proteins | sample ArcticOcean_MG_C_FD_87042 | JGI IMG/M metagenome (GOLD analysis project Ga0114993, IMG submission 87042) | Marine microbial communities from western Arctic Ocean - ArcticOcean_MG_CB2_150 | ecosystem: Environmental > Aquatic > Marine > Oceanic | place: Arctic Ocean: Canada Basin | collected...
CTGAGCTTTTTACCATATGAACCACTTCGCCTGTCATTGGTGGCAACATAAAACGAATAGATTGAGGCAATATGATATATCTGTACATCTGGGCTTTACTCATACCAATTGATTTTGCTGCTTCCCATTGACCTTGAGCTACAGCATTTATTCCAGCCCTCAGAATTTCCGAAATTAAGGCTGAATGATAAACAGCTAAACAAAGAATGCTTGCGGTATAGCGATCATACTTAAATACGGGTCCCAAAACATAATAAAAAAGATAAACCAACACCAGTAATGGTATATTTCGAACAAATTCCAAGAAACATATGGCAACTTTTATGCCTATAAATAAGCCAGACAATCGCAAAAGAGCCAACAGTAAACCAAGTACCACAGCAAGAACAAAAGCCGAAAAAGATAATGTTATTGTGGTCCACAGACCTAACATCAGTTCTCCAAATTGAAAGCCATTATCCGTATAACGGTATATATATTTTGGTATCTGGTACCATTGCCAATTATATCCCATTGATTGGGCTCCTTTAAATGATGAATAAAGGATCCCTCCAACAATTAGACAGTAGATAACAATAGAAACAGGAGTGGATGAAAAAAATCGATTAATGGCTGGCGGTCGCCTTACCGGCAAACCTTTCATAGATATTGATCCACTGGTTCCCATAGAAATCAATGCACCAATATTTGCTCTAAAAACTCTCTGCACCGATCACTATCCGGTTTAGAAAAAAACTTTTCTGGGGGCGCTACCTCTATTATTTTTCCTTCATCCATAAATACCATTGTATCCGCCACTTTTCTAGCAAAACCCATTTCGTGGGTGACTACTACCAGAGTCATGCCAGTTTCTGCTAGTTCCACTATCACATCTAGAACTTCATTGATCATCTCTGGATCAAGCGCTGATGTGGGCTCGTCAAACAACAGAATACGGCTTTCCATGCACAGCGAACGGGCGATCGCAACCCTTTGTTGTTGGCCACCGGAAAGAGCCGCGGGATATTTATCTGCCTGTTCAGGTATATGTACTCGGTCGAGATATTTACGGGCAGTTGCCTCAGCATCAACCTTCGAAGCTTTGCGCACTTTCATGGGGCCAATCATCAGATTTTCCAACACCGTGAAATGGGGAAACAGATTAAATTGTTGAAAAACCATCGAAACGGTCTGGCGCAAGTGATTAAGATCTTTAGAACCTTCGTAAACTTCAATCCCATCCACATTTAGCACGCCAGAGTTGTGGAACTCGAGGCCATTGATACACCGAATCAGCGTCGATTTACCCGAACCCGATGGGCCGCAGATTACCACTCGTTCGCCCTCTTTAACCGAAATACTTATATCTTTCAGGGCGTGAAAATCCCCGTAGAATTTATCTACGTTTTTGAAATCTATGATTGTTGCATTATCAGTCATAACTTAAGTTTCATCCGTGTTTCTCTAGCTTACGTTCACCTAGAGGTGCTAAAAAAAGAAGCTTTCTAGTAAACCATAAACTAGATTTGAGCATAATTCTGTCTGCCTTGTACGCCACGTTAAAATTATTGTACGGGAATTTCAAAGCAATACAAGCTTTTGTATCAGGTATTGCAGAAAAGCGGACATATATTGCAGATTTAATATGTGTTGATTTACTCACCCCATGCTAAAAAATAAACGATACAATAGTGAAGAAGTTTGTATTTTTTAATGTGTTATGTTGAATGCGTGATATCTGGCCGTAAGGTGAGCGTAAAAATGCAACTGCACACGCACTTTATGATCTTAATCTTGGCGTGCGTTGCTAAGTTCTCCAATGCAGTTCGTTCAGATAGAGTGCATATAAAACTGGCGTTACTGGCTTTAAGTGCGATGCCAATATATAGTGCCACACGCAATACTGGATTATAAAAGGATACTTCGAAATTGGAAGAACGGGATGTTTACGCACAAATTGGCATAGCCCTGAGGTAGTTGCGACAGGCGAATTCGCTGACTTTGACCGAGCTGGCTGACATATCGAGTGTTTCTTCTGGTATGATATCGCGCATAGAAAATGGTCAAGTTTCCCCATCGCTTGCAACCTTGGGTGTATTAGCAAAGGGGCTGAATGTGCAGTTGATGTCCTTGTTTACCCATACTTCTAATTCTTCAGACATATATTACGTTCCTGAAGGAGAGGGTTTAAATGCGCGTCGAATTTCACCGGGCCACGCGCATGAGTTTGTGTTGTTGGCAAACATGCCGATGGCAAAGGTATTTTCAGTTCTGCTCGCGTCGTAATCCGTCGCGCCGCATCTTCTAACCCACCCCAGTATCATCACGAAGGTTATGTGTTCATGTATATAGTATCTGGACAGGCGACTTATGAGTGCGGCGCTGAACAGTTTGAACTGACCGCAGGCGCATCTTTGAACTTTGACGCACAACTTCCCCATCGATTTGTGAAAATACATAGCGACGAGGTGCATATGTTGACAGTTTCGGCACGGCCTCTTTGACAAAGTCCTAGGTTGGGTTCCTTAGAAAGCCCCGCGGGCAGTATTTTTTAAGTGTCAATCACGGCCATCGCATCAATTTCAACTAGCAGAGATGGATCAGCTAACCCCTGAACGACGACGCCTGTGGAACAATGCTGTACCCCTTCAAACCAGAGATTTATTGCTTCATAGACTGCTGGGCGGTAATCAATGTGAGTTACATAAACAGTCAGTTTGCAGACATCTTCAAGACTTCCGCCCGCCTCTTTCATCCACTGGTTAATGTTGCGACATGCCTGATCTGCCTGAGCCCTAGGATCACCTGGTCCGATCAGCGTTCCGTCGAGTAGTGTGCCCACCTGTCCTTGCATGAATACGAAATCACCCTTGGCGCGGATCGCTTTAGAATAGGTCGCCTGCGCATGATAGCGTGTTTTATAGGGGTGAATGTAGGTTCGGGACATAGTGCTTCTCTTCAGGCCATTACCCGTGACAAATAATCGTCGATCATATCTCCATAGCTTTGTTCCACCGCCATTAAGAATCCACCTTTTTGACGGATGATCAGGCCTTTTAAGCCGAAGATTTCGGTGAAGGTTGCACCAGTTTCAGGAAAGGCTTGTGGATGGATATCAAGTGGGCTTGCTATGTTGATCACTTGGTCCGCGTCTGGACCCATCACCAAAAAGAACGATAGTGTGTCTGAAACTCGGATTATGCTGAGATCCACGGGTGCATTAGTAGGGCGCAGAATTTCTTCTAAAGCGGTTTCTTGATCAAGCGGCGCACGTAACAGCCAGTGGTTATGGCCAATATGCAACAAGGATATACCATCCTTTACAGAGGCCGTGTTTACAGATTTGGGGAAAGTGGGTAGTAAAGCTCCTACGAATTTTTCCACCTTGGGCTGAACTCCCTTAATGTCGAAAAGAGCGTCTGTTTTCTGTCGGAGAATATTTGCGTTATAACCCATTCTATGACCTCAATATTTTGCCGTCCGGGTCGTAAAACACCGGAGCAGTAATCTGGGCAGGGATGACGCTGTTCTGAAGACGAACATGTGCGGCTTCGCCGCGCCGGGCGTGGCCGTTTTCTAGCAGTGCAAGTGCAATCCAACGGTTATTGACTACACTCCAAACGCATGCAGTAACCAGTCCCTCAGTAGCTTGCTTCTTGCCAGATGGTGTAAGCGGTGCGCCTTCAGGGATCTGACAATTTGGGTCATCCGATAGTAATCCCACCAGTTCACGTCTCACTTTGTTGCCCGCCCGCCGTAAGTCGACGGATCGCTTGCCGATGTAATCGGATTTCTTCTTGGACATGATCCAGCTTAAACCTAAGTCATAGGCATCAACCGTTCCATCAACTTCATGTCCGAGCGATAAAAAACCTTTTTCCACGCGTAGAACATGGTTAGCTTCGGACCCAATTGGTGCGATGTTAAATGATGCTCCCGCCGCCATGACTTTGTCCCACAAGTTGCGCAAATGGCGGGGCGCGACATTAACCTCAAAAGACAATTCACCAGTAAAACTGACACGGACTATGCGTGCCGGCATATCGGCGAAAGTGCCATCTCGAAATTCCATGAAGGGGAAAGCATCTGGGGACAGATCAATATTGGTGACAAATTTTTCCAAAATTTTGCGTGCGTTTGGGCCACAAATTGTGACATTGTTCCACTGGCTGGTGACGTTGGTGATCATAACGTTCCAATGGGGTTGATCAAATTGCAATACTTTTTCCATATGCTGGTGTATTGCATCAACATGACCGGTCGATGTTGATATTAACCAGCGATGTTCATCAAGCCGCAAAGCCACACCGTCATCCAATATCAACCCATCATCCGTGAGCATCATCCCATAGCGTCCCTTGCCGGGTACTAGGTTTGACATGATATTGGTATAAATCAGGTCCAGGAATTCGCCAACATTAGGTCCTTTTAGTTCAAATTTTCCAAGCGGTGAACCGTCGTAACACCCAACATCGTTTCGAACGGTTAAGCATTCGCGATTGACCGAGTCCTGAAAACTTTCGCCCTCCCGCGGAAAGTATCCTGGGCGACGCCAACGCGCCCCAGACTCATACATAAACCCGCCATTTTCGTGGTTCCATTTGGTGATTGGGGTGTGGCGGTAAGGCAATATGACTGAACCTTCCCGCAAGCCGTTAATAGCGCCGAAGGATACCGGTGTATAAGGCGATCGGAATGTGGTGGTTCCAACATCGGCTAAAATTACATTTTGTTCCATCGCAACCGTACCAATGATATTGATATTGCCGGTTTTACCCTGATCAATACCCATCCCACCCGTGGTATAGCGTTTTACATGTTCTACGTTTGAATAACCTTCACGCATGGCAAGTTGAACGTCACTTACGGTTACGTCATTTTGGAAATCAAGGAAGGCTTTACCCTTAGCTGAACTTTCAACACGCCACAGCGGCGTGACGGTATAAGAGGAATTTTGGACAGCTAAATCCTGGAGTGCCTTCGCCTTGAATCCAACAGATTTCACTGCTTCAGCAGCTTTAATCAGGCCATCTTGCAATGCATCACTTAAAGTCATTTCACCACTTGATGCACCAGCACAAATACAAGCTTGGGCAGCTTTTTCTGGCAGGAAGGTTGCTAATGTAGCGTCAAATTTGAGCGTGCCTCGGGATTGTGAAAACAGATGAACGGTAGGATTCCAGCCCCCTGAGTAACCCAACAGATCACAATCGATCGAGCGTTCAGACCCACCGTCACGCGAAGTCACCGTTACAGACTTAACGCGGCTGCGACCGGCAACGTCACTGACAACATGCCCTGAGATTACTTCAACGCCTGATGCACGGTCCAAGACGAGCTGGGAAACAGAATTACGGCTATCAACAATCGCCTTGACCTGCCCACCTGCGGCTAAGATGTCTGCGGCAACACTGTAGGCGCTGTCGTTGTTGGTGAACAGGACCACTAACTTACCTGGAAGGACCGCATATCTATTTACATAAGTTTGAATGGCTGAGGCCAGCATTGTGCCCGGTCGATCGTTGTTGGAAAAAACCAAGGCGCGTTCAATGGCTCCGGTTGCAATGATAACCCTTTTTGCACGGACGCGCCAGTTTCGTTCCAACACTGTTTTATGATTCGGAGATCGTTCATTGATGCAAAGCAAGTTATGTTCACGGTATGCCCAAACAGTACTACTTTGGAGATGGATGACATTCGGCATATCAGCCAGTTCGGCAACTATTTTTGTGACCCATTCAAGAGCTGGTTTACCATCTATTTCTAAATTTCTGTTAAGAATACTGCCACCAGCTTCGGTTGCTTCATCGGCCAGGATAACTCTTGCGCCTGACCTCCCTGCGACCAGCGCTGCCGCCAGTCCAGCGGGTCCAGCACCTGCAACCAATATATCTACATGTGCGTTGCGTGTTTCAAAATGCCCAGTGCTAGGAGCTGATGCTGGGGCATTGGCGAGGCCCGCCGCGCGTCGGATTGTTGGTTCGAAAAAATGCCAGCTGGGCCATTTAAAAGTTTTGTAATAAAATCCAGCGGGAATTAACCGACTAATAAGTTGGTTTAACGCCCCAAGGTCAAATTGCGGAGAAGGCCAACAATTTACCGACTTAGCCACTAATCCATGACTGAGTTGCACAGTCGTAATTGCATTGTTTCCCGACGCATCATCTCCCATCAGTTCAACCAGTGAAGACGGTTCTTCAACGCCTGCGCTAACGATCCCCCGTGGACGATGATATTTGAAACCACGTGCTGTTAGGGTTACCCCACTTGCTAACAGCGCTGACGCATGCGTGTCGCCCTCAAAACCGGTGAATCGGGTGCCGTTGAAGGTGAACGTCAACGGACGTGTTCGGTCAATCCGCCCACCAGTTGCAAGCCGGTTACTCATTTATCCAGGCCTTTCACGATGTCATGCGTTGCAGTGTCGCGCCACAGTGTGAACCAGTCGCCGCAACCTTTTGCGTGCCACCAACGCTCATGTGTTGGCCCAACGGGGTTTGGAACCATGGTAAGATAGTCTATCCATTCATCATCGTTAACTGCAGTAGGATCTGGCCGATCTACAGATACTGGTCCTCCATAGACATACTCAGTTTCATTGCGCTCTCCGCAAAATGGACAATCGATTAGTAGCATCAGACATTTCCCTTCTAGCGCGCTGTAGTTGTTCCAGTTTCCATAATGAAATCAAGGTTCTTAAACCGCTTCACGGTGAATTTTTCCATCAGCGGATGTGGCCGTCCGGTGGCCACATGATGGGCTAAAGTCAATCCACCTGCAGGAATTGCTTTGTAACCACCCCACCAGCCAGCAGTGACAAAAAGCCCCGGTACGTCTGTCTCGTCCATGATTGGAGAGGCGTCGTGGTGATATCAAGGTGGCCGCCCCATTGTCGTAAGAGCTTTAATTTCTTGAACGAAGGAAATAATTCTAGCATTGCACCCACTGTGTCTTCGAATACGTGTTGCTTGATATCGCGTCTGAAACTTTGCCCAGAATCCGGCGCGCCACCGATCACCATTTCGCCTTTGTCCGATTGACTGAAATAAAAACCCAAATCGGGACAATTCACAATTACATCAATAAGCGGTTTCACTGGTTCAGAGACGAACGCGGTCAGGTTCATTGTGCGCAATGGCAGGCGCAGCCCTGCTGTTTCCGTCAACGTAGTTGTATGTCCTGACACGGCCACCACAACCTTTTTTGCATAGACCACGCCGCGCGATGTCTGTACACCGGAAATTACTCCATCAATCCCTCGGATCAAAGATAAAACTGGTGTTTGCTCGTGCATCTCCACGCCGCGAGCGTCAGCGGCGCGGGCATAACCCCACGCTACCGCATCATGTCGGTTTACACCTGCGTCCGTGTGAACCATCCCTCCAATCACTGGAAGCCGTGATCCGGGCCCGCCGCCCGTCAATGCGGGAACCCGCCGACGCACTTCTTCAGTTGAGATCTTCTCATAAGTCGAGTTGTAAATATCCATAGTCAGTTGGCGACGACGTAACTCGCGCATTTTTGGATAATTGTGCACGACATCAATCATAGTGCGTTTAGAGTGCATCATGTTGAAGTTGAGCTCTTTGGTCAGACCTTCAAACAGAGACACGGATTTGACGTAGAAAGGGATTGATTCGTCTCTAAGGTAGTTAGAGCGGATGGTGACAGTGTTGCGCGCGATGTTTCCACCACCAAGCCAGCCCCGATCAAGTACAGCGACATCGGTAATTCCGTGTTCTTTAGCTAAATAATATGCTGTCGCCAGACCGTGGCCCCCAGCTCCAATAATGATCACCTCATAGCGGTCACGCAGTGGTTGACTTTTCCATGCCCGTGTCCAATTTTTGTGCCCGCTTAACGCGTTACGGGCTAAGGAGAAGATAGAATATTTTTGCATGATAGTAACTATATTTACCAACATGTTTTTAGGGTCAAGTGAATTATTCTAATGGCGTCTGTTGTAGTGCTGCCAAATGGAGTATCAGGTCTTCTGCAGTCTTCCAAGCGATCTGATTTTTGTCTGCAACACTCAGGCCAGACGGTCCCAAAGCTAAAGTGTATGGATCATCTTTGAAAATTGGGAAATCCGACCCAAGCATGATCCTGTCTGCTCCCAACACTTTTACAGCAGCTTCAAGCGCGTGCGGTCCGAGAGACGCGCAATCATACCAAATTCGACGCAACCGGTGAGTTGGAAAAGGCTCATCTGGATTTCGATGGCGGGCAATGCTTTCTAGCCGCTCAAAGATAAATGGCAGCGTGCCGCCAAGGTTGACTACCTGAAAGCTGATCCGAGGATACTGCTCGAGCATATCTGATAAAATAACGGTAAGTGTAACTTGGGATGCGTGTGATTGCAGGTCGATTGCCGACGTACGGTATTGCATGAAATCGTCGGGGTGGGTTGGCGGCTCTTGGCCGACTTTTAATCCTGGATGCAGCATGATGTGGCAGCCATAAACATTTGCGGCTTCCAATAGCGGCCTCATTGCTGCAGCCTCAGTCAGCGATGTGAAGTAATTGGATGGTAGGATGATGCCGGGTAATTTCAAATCCCGTCGTATCCTTAAAATTTCAGCGCACGCAAGGTCCATATCGTCAAGTGGAACGCCGCCCAGACCAATCAAAGTGCCATCGGTTTCGCGACCCAGTTTTTCAAGAAAATTATTGAATTCATAGATCGTGTTAGCAATTTCGTTAACAGGCAAGACATCAACACCCAGCGCGCCGGGAAAGGTCAGCATTCGACGCGTAAGCCCTTGTGCCTTCATTTCAGCCAAGCCAACGGTGTGATCGTGGTAGGCGTCAGTGAATGGAAACTCTCCGTTCATTGCAACCATGACCGCTGCTCCATCCTTGCGGGTACGTAAATAGGGGCGAGAGGTACGTTCTCGCAATGCTTCGACCAGCCCGCCACCATAAAAATGTGAGTGCATGTCAATGCGTGAGGAATTCTTTGTCATTGGCGGCTATCCTGTTTGACGACGATTATATGGGTGCATGATCTCAAGCTTCAAGTGCTAGCATAGCTTGTGCAAACGGCGTGACAGGCATGTCGTAAAAACCGCCTCCCAAACGTCCAACTTTGCCCAAACGATCAAGAATACCAAGACTAATCACCGGTCTTGCGGCTTGAGCAACAGCACCGCGCGCAGTTGTGTCAATGCCAATATCAAGGCTACGGAAATAGGGATGTGTCCCGACAGAAAGACCCGTTGAGCGGGAAAATGTATCGCCAGGAAAATAGGGGAATTGTTCAGCTTTTTGTTCAGGATTCAAATTAGCTGCCATTGCTCCAAGACCGAAAGCATCCACAAGCGCGCTGTCACCAATGGCTCCCAGGGCCCGATCTGCAGGAAGTTCAACATCGAAGCGGCCAATAGGGGCGGTGGCCCTTGTAGTAAACCATTTTCCGGGCAAACCCGAGACTTGGATGCCAACCGTATTTCCGTTTCCGCCCGCCGCGGTTATAAAACTGGAGCCTTTGATCCCTTCAGCTAATTTCATCATGCATTTTGTTGCAGCCATCCAGAGGTTTAAGAACAAACTGGGCGATGTGTGCAGGAATTCCAAAACATTGTCATCTGTAAGTCTGTGCCGTGTGCGGTCGATCAACTCGGCCACCAATGCGGCGCCTGCTACCGGGGTGCGACCGTGACAATCGTCGCCGTGCATAAGACCGGTAACCGCCAGGGGCACCAGTGCGATCCCTTCGGCAATTCCGTTTTGTAGCACATCAAGAAACCGGGTGTTAAGCCAGCGAGTATGCTCAAGCACGGTTGTTGAACGCAATCCAAGCCGTATTGCAGGGCGCGAACCACCATTGATCGGAGCATAAATGCGCTGTTGTCCACCCCAAGCATCATAAATGGTATGTAGTGGCATCGAAGCACTGACAACTGCTGCGAGTGGGGTCACTACATCATGATCTTGTGCCGGTTTGAGCAATAACTCCCGCGACAAGATCATCGCTTCAGCTTGATCAAAATCCTTGGCAACACCTTCATAAACTGCTGCGACGCATGCCGAGTTTAAAATGGGCAATGTGATTTGTTTGGGGCTACCAAAGGCTGGTCCTGCATGAAGCAACACATTTTGCGGAAGTTTCAACACATCACTCGCGGTGTCGAACCGGTTCCACACAGGGTTTGCCAGAATAGCCTTATCGAAGGCGAGCCTATCGGCAGGATGAATGGTCATGAAGTTTTGGGTGGGATCACCCAGGTTTCAGAGAAATATAGAAATGCCGTCGAGGTTTCATATCCAGCCTGCACTCGCGTGCCTAATTGACCGGGCAGACGGGTTCCATTGACGATAATTTGAGCTGTGTGGGCCGGCACCAAGAGTGTGAACATATTATGTTCACCAGTGCCAACTTGATCGGGAGTTAGCTCCAAAGCGCGCGGCTGTTCAAGCTGTTCCCAGACTAACTCGACTGTCAAGTTGGGGCCTACGATGGTTTCGCTATAGCGAACGGACATCGGGTCGCCCGATGTGCGCACAACTTGCGCCTGTAATTCTGGCAGGCTGTCAAAGGCGGGGGCGTTAGCAAAAGCGGCTAGTTTGCTGATAAAATTAGTCTTAAGATAGGCGGTTAGGGCCTGGTTATCGCTTAGGATCACATTTGGCTTGGCATCCAAGCCCTTAATCTGATCAGGTTCGCAATAAAGCAACAACACCTGACCCTGACCTACGGGCGACCAAGCAACGCGAAAAAACAAAGCCATTGCCGAAAACGATCCGTCGTCATTTTTTAAAAGTATACCTGGGTTTTCGCCAGTCCAATCGACCACTCCCGGTGTAATGGGTTGATTTGCAGGCATTATACATCCCCTTTCGGTGTGATCCAAGTCTCTGAGAACGCAAGAAAAGCACTACTCATTTCGTGGTCAAAAAATACCCGATCTGAAACTTGACCGGCAAGCGGTGTGCCGTTGAGGACAATTTGAGCGGTGTTGGCCTCTAAAAATACCGAATACATTTCGTGTTCTTTTGTCGCGGAATTCTCTTTCGTTACTTCAACAGGAATTGGGACTCCCATGTCACGCCAAATTAGCTCCAATGTTATGCCAGACCCACGCAAAGTTTCGGAATATCGTGACTTTAAATCTCCAGGACGCTTTTCAACGCTGTCACAATCCAACCAGCTCATTGCACTAAGACCAGCTTTGTCCACAAAAGTTGGCATTTTGGCAACCCAACCTTCTACAATCCAACGCATCATGCGTTGGTTGTCAGTCATAATGAAATTAGGCACTTGCGGCCAACCGTGTGCTGTATCAGGCGCGCCCAGCACGATTGCCGCATGACCACGCCCATAGGGGGAAAGGGTCACACGAAAAAATAGCGCTAGTGTGCAATAGTCGGAGTCCGTGGAGTTTGCCTTAAGGTAAATTCCCGGATTTTCACCTGACCATTCCACCCGGCCTGGGTTGTGCGCGATACGTTTCATGTCCAACTGGCTTCGTACTTCTTAAGTTCATCAATAATATAGCTTTTGCGGTTGGATCGAAGCTGATCGTCGCCGGCCTTGAATATATCGGCCACTTTGAACGAAATCTCCTTTAACACCGCTCCGTCGTCGCGCCCTTCCTGTAAAGGGATGCGCAACATTGTGTCCCCGGCATAAGTGGGCAGAATTCCCTCTGGTCCTGCGTTGGGATGGACGGCAGGGTTTCCTGCAGCAACCGACCGGATCGCATTTCGTAACATGCGTCGAACTTTGGCAACGCCGCGGTCTGTAAAGCTTAAATTCTCGCGGGAATGGATGTTTTTGGCCCCTGAGAAACCCATGCATCAAAATCCCCAGGATCACGCTGGCGTGTTTCATAGTCACGATCAGGGCCCTGACCGTAGAAATCGGTTGTGCCAAAGCCAACTTGCGATTTGTCTGTTAAACCTTGTGGATCATCGCCGTCCCGGAAATGGCGCCATGTGACTACTTGGGTATGCGTATCATCAATGGGCACTACCCAGCGGCTGAGCCCACAACGCCCAAAATAGCGTTGTTTGTCAGGTATCGGAAAGTGCGCCCCATTTTGGGTGAAGCTTGGCATCATGTGGTCGTGAATGCGCAACCAAACGATGTCTTTAACGCGGCGCACATTGGTGTAGAATTCACCATACGTCGCCTCGTGAAATTCTATCATAGGCATTTTAGAAAACGCTTCTATGAACTGTGTGCGAACAGCCAACGTGTGCAGATAAACCACATGAAAGGGGTCCCAGGCGTTCTCCATCACTTGCAACCAGTTGCAAGGTGATTTGATAAGTGAAGGCAACATTTCGTCGCCTTCTTCACTGAACGTATCCATTATCGGGAAGGCGGGCATTGTATCTTTTGGGCCCAAATATGCAAAAGCCAAGCCCTTGTATTCGACTACTGGGTAAGCGCCTAGACACGTCTTTTTCTTGACTTGCGAGGCGGGAGGTTCGCAGGGGGTTTCCAGTACGGTTCCATCCAGCGCATATTTCCAGCCATGATAGGAACAACGGATACCGCCTGGCTCCACTATGCCAAACTCCAGGCTCATATTCCGATGGGCGCAATGCATGTGGGTTAGACCCAACTTACCTTCGCCCGTTTCACGAAATAGCACCAGATCTTCACTTAATATCCTGATGCGATAGGGTAGATCAGTGATCTGATCAGTCATGGCTACTGGCATCCAGAATCGGCGTAAATATTCTCCGCACGCGGTTCCTGGTCCAACTTCGCTGAGTTCTGGATCAGGAGTTGCGGACCAGACATCCTGTTTGTCGTGACCCCGAAAGTTGCCAGCAGGAATGTCAATGTGTAGTGCCATGTTTGCTCCAGACTATTTTATTAATGAAAAGGATCGGCCACGTGCGCGGTACAGATTCAGCTTGAATTGCAACATCCGCATCAGCAGCCGTGCATTGCGGTGTGGAACACCACAACGGTCCAGTACAAGGATCAATACTTTCAATGGTGGCGCCTGACCATTTGGTGAAACCACCATCAATCA
>Ga0114993_10004983_pt1 | contig 12967 bp, 12 predicted proteins | sample ArcticOcean_MG_C_FD_87042 | JGI IMG/M metagenome (GOLD analysis project Ga0114993, IMG submission 87042) | Marine microbial communities from western Arctic Ocean - ArcticOcean_MG_CB2_150 | ecosystem: Environmental > Aquatic > Marine > Oceanic | place: Arctic Ocean: Canada Basin | collected...
ATGAAAATGAAAGCTTTGTTTCATGACTATGAGCCAATATATTGACTACTGCTTACATTCCACTAAGGACATGCCTGGCCTGTGGTCTTAAAACGCGCAAGGATTATCTGATACGATTGGTTAAGGGTCGGTCTGCAGAAGTGGTTTTAGATCCCACGGGTAAGCTTCCCGGCAGAGGTGCTTACTTGTGCCATAAGGAAGATTGTAAAGAGATAGGCTTGAAAAAAAATAAACTAGATCGGCATCTCAAGGCCCGTATCTCTCAAGAAAATAAAATGAGAATTACTGAGGAGCTTACTCAGATTCATTGAAGTTTTCCTACACTTATTCATGAGGAATTAATTAAATATGACTAGTAATAATAGGAAGAGGAGAGGTAGCAAGCGAGACAATAGAAGACCTTCTTATGCTGCTGTCGGTGTTGCTGAAGAAATTTCAACTGACCCCCAGGAATTGTTGCTGCCAGACACTATATCAGTACATGCACTGGCTGACCTTATGGATAGGGATCCCATAGATGTCATTAAGGAATTAATTAGACAGGGCATTATGGCGAACATAAACCAGACGATTAATTTTGATATTTCAAGTAATGTAACGGAAGCATTTGGCTTTATCGCTCATCTTCAAGGGGAGGATTTGAACAGAGAGTGGGTTGAATTTACGCTTGACGAGCAAGATGACAATAAACTTAAAAATCGACCTCCAGTAGTGACAATATTGGGACACGTAGACCATGGAAAAACTACCCTGCTTGATGCTATTAGAGAAAGTAACGTTACAGATAGGGAAGTTGGGGGTATTACACAGCACATTGGAGCTTACCAGGTAGATTACAATGGTGAGAAGATAACGTTTTTAGATACACCAGGGCATGAGGCTTTCACAGCAATGCGAGCACGTGGAGCTAAAGCTACGGATATTGCCGTATTGGTAGTTGCTGCAGACGATGGCATAATGCCTCAAACAATTGAAGCTATGAATCACGCTAAAGCTGCAGAGGTTCCTATAATCGTAGCAATAAACAAAATGGATGTCCCAGGTGCTGACGTTGAAATGGTGAAAAGGCAATTAGTGGAGAACGGATTGGTTATTGAAGAATGGGGTGGAGAGGTAATTGCAATTCCAGTTTCAGCAAAAGAGCATCAGGGCATAGGAGAGTTGTTAGACAACATACTTGCGGTAGCAGAGGTAGCGGAACTAAAGGCTGACGTGGACAGATCTGCAGTTGGAGTGATAATTGAAGCTCAGGTAGATAAAAGCAAAGGACCAATAGCAACTGTTTTGGTTCAAACTGGGACCTTGAAAGCTGGGGATGTGGTGGTTGTGGGGAGGACATGGGGTAGGGTCAGAGCATTGTTTTCAGACATCGGCATTAGGGTATATTCTGCTGGACCATCAACCCCTGTAGAGATACTAGGATTGGGCCAAATACCCATGGCTGGTGACATATTAGGTGTTGTGGATAATGAAAAAATCGCTAAGAATATTGTTCAACAAAGAGATAGATTGACCGAATATAAACAAGGGTTTACATCTCCTACTCTGGAAGAAGCTGCTGCGAAGATTAGTGCCGGGGAAATCAGTGAACTTAACCTGATAATAAAAACTGATGTGCAAGGCAGCGTTGATGCCGTTCGAGGTTCGTTAAGTAAGTTATCCACTGAGAAAGCTAAGGTTAATATAATGCATGCTGCTAGTGGAACTATAAATGAAACTGACATCATGTTGGCTTCAGCTTCGAAGGCTATAGTAGTTGGCTTCTCTACGAAAATAGAATCCGGAGCCCGGCGTTTGTCTGATGTAGAGAAAGTTGATATAAGGCAATACGATATTATTTATAGGCTTGTTGAGGATGTGCAAAGGGCTTTGAGTGGTTTGATAACACCTGAAATGCATGAAGTCATAGAGGGGCATGCAGAAATAAGGGCTGTTTTTTCTGTTAGCAGACGAGGGAACATAGCTGGTGCGTACGTCACAGATGGTCGTATTACTCGTAGTTCCATAGTTAAAATAATGAGAAATGGAGAACTTCTTCATCGAGGCACGGTTGGGAGTCTCAAGCACTTCAAAGATGATGTGAGGGAAATGGCTGCTGGTTTCGAGTGTGGAGTAGTTGTTGAAGGCTTTAGGGATTACGAAGTTGGCGATGTGTTAGAACTCCTTCGTGAAGAGCAAGTCACCTAAATCTATACTTATTAATCATGCTGTTTACTTTGGGAGATCTATGTCCAGAAGAGTAGAACGTATCAGGGTATTGTTGAGGAAACAAATTGGCGAGATAATAATTTCTCAAATGAACGATCCCAGACTTGCCTCACTTATAACAATAACAGGCGTAGAAGTTTCCGGGGATTTGGGTTACGCTAAAGTATTCACTAGTTCTATGGGCAGCCCAGAAGAAGCTAGGATTGCAATAGATACACTTAATAAGGCGGCAGGATACCTAAGGCGTGAATTGAGAGAACGGATTATATTACGCCATATTCCAAGATTGCAATTTGTATTTGACGATTCCATCCAAAAAGGCCAACATCTTCTTGAGTTGATAAGCAACATAAGGGCAAAAGACATCGATGAGGGAAGAGAGGATGGATGAATTTAATGGAATAATTAATATTATAAAACCACTTGGCTGGACTTCTATGGACGTAGTTCGGGTGGTGAAACGGTTGACTGGGCAAAAGAAAGTTGGTCACGCTGGCACTCTAGATCCACAAGCATCTGGCATATTGCCGATTTGCATTGGCCAAGCAACTAGGGTTATGGAATATGTGGTTGATAGCCCAAAGATTTATCTGGCAAAAATTCAATTAGGTGAGTCTACAGATACATATGACACGCAGGGGCAGGTGACTTTCAGATCTAATCCAGAGAATATAGGAATTGATGATGTATTAAGCCAACTGAATAAATTTAGAGGAAGTATATTACAGGTTCCTCCAATGTATAGTGCACTTAAACGGGACGGGCGACGGCTTTACGATTTGGCACGTGCCGGACTGGAGATTGCGAGAGAACCGCGGCAGGTAGAATGCTATAGCCTTGAACTAAAATCTTACCAACTTCCAGAGTTTGATATAGAAATAGAATGTGGTCGTGGTCTTTATGTACGATCATTGGCACATGATATCGGAGAAGAATTGGCATGTGGAGCGCATCTTAAGGAATTGGATCGTGTAAGTAGCGGGCCATTTAATTATTCCAATGCAGTTACTATGGAAGGACTTGAGGATGTACATAAACAAGGTTCTTGGGAATCTATTTTGTTCCCAATAGATTTTCCTTTGTTAGGATTGAAGGCTGGCATGGTTCAAGAAGAAAAATGGCAAGCAGTGCAAAGAGGACAAGGTATTTATATGGGATTCCCAAAATTGGATAATGGTCAAGAAAAAAAGATGTATAGGCTATACAGCACCGAAGGAGATTTTGTAGCACTTATGCGTCCCGACACAATTCGAGGCAAATGGAGGGCGCATAAAGTTTTCAAGAAATAGAAGCGAACTGACTTAAGGGATTTCATTTAGTAATAAATATTCAATATTATTTCTATAATATTGAATATTCCAGAGACAGAGTAATTAAGAGAATATCGAAAAGTTTTAAAAGAGGATTTTTATGGATGCATATTGTTTCAAGTGTAAAGCAAAGAAAGAAGTTCAAAATGCGCAACAAGTCACCCTTAAGAATGGAAGGCCCGCCACCAGCGGTACTTGTGCTCAATGCGGCACCAAGGTTTTCCGTATGGGGAAAGCAAGCTAGCCGGAGCGGCGCTTCCAGGTTGGAGCAATCAAATGGATGGAAGTAGGGGCTAACGGAATCTATTTGATGTTAAGGCGATTTATCAATGCTATAGGATTTGTTCTTAATGTCTTGGTTATTTCTTCTTCGGATAGACCGGCTCCCATGGCTATATTTTCCGCCATCTGAGCACTTAATAAGTCATGCGGCTCATGGGCATCAGAGTCCACTAGAAGGTTTGCCCCGGATAACCTAGCAGCCTTGGCTACGTGTCCGTTAGTCAGAGAATGCCCTCTCCGAGAGGAGAGTTCGAGATGGACTCCATTTAAAGCGGCTATATTAGCCTCATTCTCTGTTAGTAATCCAGGGTGAGCTAAGATATCCACTTCTGGAGCATTTAGAGCTGCAAGATTTGTACCACTTTCCACTGGTTCTACAATGGTTTCGCCATGTACAGTGACTATTTTGGCACCCAAATCCCGGGCTCTGCTTGCAGCTTCTCGGATAAGAGTTTTTGGAACATGGGTTATTTCAACCCCAGGAAGAGCTAATATGTCCCATTCTTGCGATGCTATTCGGCACTCTTCAATCAGTATCTTGAGTACGTTCTCTTGGTTCGCTAAACCGACGTGGTCAGTGATAGCAATAGCTTTGTATCCTTGAGCCACAGCTCTACGTATTAATTCTATAGGTGAAAGCACGCCATCACTTAAAAAAGTGTGAGTGTGGAAATCATAAACCATATTTATTCTCCTTAGATTTAGATATTGAGGATAGCATATATAAACACACGCAACAATGGATTTCCTTGGTTACTAGGATGGTTACGTTGCATTGCTCATCATGTTTAATAAGAGGTATAATTTCGCGGTTGTAATGGATAATAAATTATCTTAAGTATTGGGTATTGGGAGATAAGAATATGCCGATTTATTATGAAAATAGCGATATGCGTGTCTATAAAACGTCTTGTGGCCCATATGATAACAACTCCTACATAGTTTTATGCCTGAATACTCAGGAGAGTTTAATAATAGACGCACCTATGGACCCAGCTGCAGTTCTGGAAGAAGCCGAAGGGACTAAAGTCAAAGCAATCATAATTACACACAATCACAAAGACCACCTGTACGGTCTTGAAGAAATGGTAAGTGTGACTAAGGCTCCAGTAGGAGTTCATTCTGCAGATACGGCTAATTTTCTATCACCCCCGGATTTTTTTATCGAGGACGGAGATTCTATAAAAGTAGGGAACATAGAGATTAAGGCTATCCATACACCAGGTCATACAGATGGATCAACCTGTTTCACTGTAGGAAATTACTTATTTTCGGGAGATACGTTATTTCCAGGAGGCCCTGGTAGAAGTAAATCACCAGAGGCGCTTGCCAGTATAATAAAGAGCATCACGGACAAACTGTTTACATATCCAGACCAGATAGAAGTGTTACCGGGGCATGGAACCACTACCAAGCTAGGCGAAGCTAAGCGCGATTATAAGATTTTCGTTTCTAAAGAACACCCTAATGATTTATCAGGCGATGTGACCTGGTTAGGAAATTGATATAAAATGACTAATGAAAAGAAAGCAATGGAAGCCCAAGCCCATAGAGGTAAGGATCTATCCTACCTCACTGTGTACCCAGTAGATCATCAGCCTGATATACAGTACCCACTAATAATAATGTTGCATGGATATGGTGCTAATATGTACGACCTGGCTAACTTGGCCGGAGACATACATACTAAAGGATATTTGTATGTATGCCCCAATGCTCCCCTTCCGGTACAAGCTGGTCCAGGAGCGTTAGGCTTTGCCTGGAACCTTCCGGGTAGCACAGATGATGAGCAGGCCAAAAGAAGTGACCTTAAGTTGAGCAACTTCCTGGAAGAAGTCCTGGGTGAACCAGGAAGAGACCCCAAAAATTGTATATTGCTTGGATTTTCACAAGGCGGTGGCTTAACGTATAGGTTTGGTCTTCCACGGCCAGATAGATTTGCAGGTTTGGTGGCTCTAAGTTGTTCGATGAGGGATCCTGAAAATATAAAACAAACGCTTCCGGAAAGTCGTGATCAGGCGATATTTATTGCCCATGGGACACAGGACAATCCTGAGAGAGCTAGGGAAGCAAAAGATTTCTTAGCTGGTGAGGGATATTCCCCAGTATATAAGGAATATAATATGGGGCACGAAATTACCCCAGAAGTTTTGGACGACTTAGTTCCATGGATTTACCGTACTTTACCACCCCTTGGTAATGTATAAAGTAGGAATGAATATTAGACGGATAATTTAGAAGACGACTAATGGAGATTCATCTAAGATAATGCGGTTCTCTTGGTCTAATATTTCCCGAACGTACTTTGGCAACATAAAAAGACCTTCGTGTGTTTGTCCGTCATAGAATCTTAGTTCGTTACATCCGCGTTCCAGAATTCTGGTATCTACATCCGATTTCGTGAGAGAGAGTGGGTCTATCTGCATAGAAATTAAGTTAAATCCCCAGTCGCAGCTGAATGAAGGAATCATGGTTTTGTAAGGGAATACCATTTTAGATATAGATTTGAGAGTATTATGAATCGCACTGAATGCTTCATAATTGCCCTTGCCAGCCATCAGGCATTCTGACTGTATAGATAGCAATCCGTCGGGACTCAAATGGTTTATGACTGTGGTATAGAACTCCTTTGTATATAAGAAAGAAGCTGGTCCACCTTCCTGTGGATCAGGTAGATCTAGGATGATAACATCATAGGTGTCGGTTGAAGTCTCTAGGAATTTTCTGGCATCCTCAAACTTTATATCTGATCTTGCATCCCTGAAAGACCCTTTGTGATGATTGGGGAGAAACCTTTCACATATTTCTACTACTTCTTTGTCCAAATCCACCATTACTGCATGACTTACGGTATTGTGTGACAGAACTTCCCGTAGTGTTGCACCCTCGCCACCGCCGGCTATAAACACCTTCTTTGGATTTGGATGAGTGATCATGGCGGGCTGCACTAACGCTTCGTGGTATATGAATTCATCGGCTTCAGTAGACTGGGTTTTTTGATCTAGGTATAGAGACCTGCCAAAAGATTCAGTATCGGATACTTCTACTTTTTGGAAAGCAGTACTCCCAGAGAACAAACGATCTTTTATCGCTACCATTTGAATCCATGAAGGATTAATGTACTCTTTATACCAATTGGATTCTTCAGCATTGCTCATTGTTAGTTTACCTGATTGAACTTTGAATTAAGGCTGGAAGAAGTCCTCTTTCTATTTCAGTAACCTTGTGGTTACGACTGCCTACGCTTTTAACAATTTGTTTTATTGCCTTATGTGGTTTAAAGTTTTCTCCACAAGTGAAAACATCTACTGCCGCATAACAATATTCTGGCCACGTATGTATGCAGAGGTGAGACTCTGCAATTGCGATAACGCCTGTGACTCCATGAGGGCTAAATTGATGGAAAATATCATCTATGATTGTGGCGCCCACTTCTATTGCTGCTTGCATAAGGGAACCACGCAGATGTTCCAGGTCGTCCAATAACGCTGGGTCGCAATCATGTAGTTCGAGTAGTATATGTGTTCCTAGTGCATTCAATCACACGCCCTCCTATGTCATAATTAGTTATATTAATCATTTTGAAGGATAAATACTCCTTCAAAATCCGTAACGAATCTCCGATATATGTTTGTCCTGTGAATTAGGGGAAAGCTATGGACGTCATAAGACCCGCTGCGCCTTGGGCTTAGCGGGTCTTATTTAAATCAATTGTTGGTTTCTATTTTCGGAACCTTTTGTCTACACTTTGGTAGCGTTAGGGTTCTAGTGGCCTCCGCAGGCACATCCGCCGCCGCCGCCAGCACCACATCCGCCCGCATTTTCAGTGTCAGTACCGCCAGCGCCACAACCACATCCGCCGCCACCAGCACCGCAACCACATGCGCCGCCGCCGCCGCAACCACTTATTTGCTCAATATTTGGATTATTTATAACGAAACCACTTTGCATTAGGCCATCAGCGTAGTCTATTTCAGCCCCTTCCATTAAGGAGGCGCTATCTGTGTCAACGACTATGCTAACTCCACCCGTTTCAAAGAGAGTGTCGTCACTTTTTGGATCGTTTTCTAATGCGAGCATATACTGTGCCCCGCCATTGGCACCAGGCATTAAAATGACCCTTAAAGAAGATCCTTCTGCCTCTTCATCTACCAGTATTTGCTTTAATTTCTCCGCCGCAAGTTCAGTCACATTAATCATGGTGTCTCCTTTCATTTGCCCAACTTTACTGCACGAAACTATTCGTGAAAACGTGATGCTAACATAGTGACTAAAGGCTAGTCAATATCTTTATAAAAACTTAGGCATTAAACGATAGGAAATCATGGAGTACATTATCTATCATCGGAACAAGTCCATTGATGAATCTCTTATTAATTCTCTTGCTGAAGCTTCTTCGGTAGGATCATATTCATATCCTCTTATTACTACCACAGGGACCATGTCTATCTTCCCTGCAATTAATTCAGCTGCTGAAGCTATCTCGTCTGCTACTGCAGAAACACTTACCCTAATAGGGTAACCATAGGGATCAACTAATCCTCTATAGTCTTTAAGAGGCGAGATGCCGGCTACTCCAATAGCTACATCAGTTGTTCCCTGTCTCCAAGGTCTTCCAAATGTATCTGTTATAACTACAGATACATTGATACCAAGGCTTTTCATTAATTCGCTTCGTATTATTTTAGCTGATGCATCTGGGTCTTTTGGCAATAAACAAAGTATTTCGGAGTCTCCTATATTGGATGCATCAACACCTGCGTTTGCGCAAATGAAGCCATGTTTGGTTTCTGCGATTATAACTCCATGATCCATTCGGACTATCCGGGAACTTTCCTGGAGGACCACTTCAACGTGTCTTGAATCCTTATCATATTTGGCAGCTATTTCTTCGGCAAAAGGCGAAGGAGTTATGTCCCGTAAATCTACAAAGGCACCTTCGCTCTTGGATACTATCTTTTGAGTTACCACGAATACATCATTAGGATATATTTCTAGAGGCATATCCTTAGAGGCTTCCATAATTAACTGTGCAACGCTATCACCCTTTTTAACTTCAGGTATACCATTAATACCGATTATCTGAATTGGAGGTGCCATTTTGGTTCCTTTTGGATGTATTTACCTTAAAATGAGTAAAGGCTTAATGAAAATACATTAAACCATACGATGTTTGTTTTGCACTAGGTGCACTATCTATAAGGGGTAAAGTAACCCTTTGGACACCATATCTTTCGAAAATAGGCACAAAGTTCGACCAAAAACACATTGACAAGCTGGAGACTATTGTATATATTTTAGATATCGGTTGTGCCTGTATGTTCAGGACTCAATCGGGCAGACGACCTCTCATTTTAGGAAAAGCAATTTTTGCACTATATACAAGAAGAAAGTCATTGATTTTTCAACAAACAAGGCTAAAAACCTTGACAATACTTCCCGAGTAGTGTAAAAAGGGTGAGGGTTCGACCGCTAAGAGAAGGGAGCGGCGTATGGTCAATGGCCACGCTATCTTATCTTGGGGTCGGTTTTGTATGCCCGGAGAGCACTTGCTAACGGGCCGAGGATTTGATGGTTTCGTTAGCACAATTCAGAGTAGCCCGGCACAACACTCTCGGGCAGAAAGAAAGGGGTAGAATAATATGAAGAGCAGAATTTTCTCCATATTAGCCGTCTTGACACTATTACTCTCAGCTTTACCAGCAGGATTAGTTTCTGCAGAGCAGGGAACAGTGACATTAGACGATACTGAATACACCAACTACACATCTGGTGGAACAGGATCAGCAAATGACGGTGAAAACTTAGTCGTCATAACAGTGGCAGATACTGACCTTGATACAGCATCAAGCCTGCCAGATGACTTTGAGATTTTAGGAGTAGCAGATGCTTCTGCAACAACTTTCACTACCGATCAAGATGATATAGCAGCCGTTCAAAAGGTCTTTGACGCTAACGACGGTATAGCTTATTTCACAGCAATTAGTGAAGATAACACACAGGTAACACTTAATACGGCCAGAGCGGCTGTAATTGACGCTAATGTCTTAACTGTTACAGGTCTAACAGGTAACGTAGCGTGGGCAGCTGATCACTCTGGTATGGGTGTGACTACTGCAACTGGTGATGACATACCAACAGCTGCAACGCCTACTGGCAAGCTAGGTAACTACACAGTAGTACTTACATCAACATCTAATGACCTTTCGGGTACGATTAACATTTACGGTGACGTAATTGACGCAAGTACTCTTGAGGTTACTGCAGAGACTACCACCCCAGATGAGACTAGTGTGTTCGACTTGAATGCTACATCAGATGTGCATACGTACCTCGGCACTAAGTTTTATCAGGGTAATATAGCGGTTGGTTTCTCTGGCACGGCCACGGCTAACAGTGGTACTGTCACCTTGGTTGTAAAGCAGAACAGAGTGATAGTAGCACGTTATACATATGACACTGCTAACACGACTGACTACTTAGATGAGGATGATGCAACACAGCAGTCACTTAACCTAAAGAGCACAACTGACCCAACGGGTATTGATTTGACAGCAACTGAGACAACAGCTACTTCTGGTTCATTCACAATAACTGCTGTTCTCGTTTCTGAGGCAACTAAAGAGGCAATCGACAATGAGATTTCTGCTGGTTTGGTAGTTGGTACTCACACCATCGACCAGTTGGAAACAGCTTTGACTACTAGGAACACAGTAGCATCATTGGCAGCAGACAGAGTACTTGATACTGTGGAAGCTGATAGTGCAGCTGTCGTTGGTGGGAATACAATTAGTACATTGCAGGCTATTATGCTTGTAGTTGCTCATGACGATGTTTTGACAGCTACATATTCAGACCAGGGAACTGGCGAAGCGAATGGAACGGATACAGCAGACATTGATGCTAACGCACCAGTTCTAAGTAACATAACACCTGCTGATGGGACGTTTACAGATGACGAGACCCCAGAATTCACAGTAACCATGGTGGATGCAGATAGTGGTATAGATCTAACTACACTGTCTATGATTGTTTACAATGACGCCGCAGGAGCAAGCGACGTGAGTACGGACGTTTCCACGGATCCAATAACAGATGGTTATGAACTGACATTCATAGCAGGTACATCTGAAATAGGAGCCGATCCTGGAGATACAACTGGTGGTGGAGGACTGCACGACTGGCACTTCTTGGTTAAGGACGCAGTTGGTAACGTAGCAACTACGGACGATGATGATAATGCTGGTGCAGATGGAATATTTGACAGTACTGGTGACGGTACTGGTGACGATAAGATCAGGTATCAGATTGATACCGACGATCCTGGACTAACTAGCGCCATTACTGGATTGGGACTTAAGATAGATCCTGACGATGCTGATGCATGGACAGAGTTTGCAGACTCAGCATGGATTAAAGTTACATTGAGTGAAGATTTGGATACTGCTTCACTATCTGCTGCAGACTTTGAAGTAGATGATATAGCTCCGGCATCGATATTGTTCGGTGATGATATTGAGGATATAGCTAATGGAGCTGTGGCCAATCCTACTCATTTAGTGTATCTGGAAATGGCCACTGATCTGGATTCAGATGCTACACCTGAGGTGGAGATTGTTGACGATGTTGACGATAAGGCGGGTAACGATCTAGATGAGGCAGATGTAGACGCAACAGATGGAATAGCCCCAACATTGGTGGTAACTGTTGATACAGAGTTGGGTGCTGATGAGTACGAAGTTACTATTTCAATGACATCAGACGAAGATTTGATAGCATCAACGGTTAACATTGACGTTGTTAACGGAGTAACTGCCGCTTCTACAGATGTCACAATGACTAAGGGAGCAGGAAACACTTGGAGTGGTGTGTTTGAGATAAATGACTCAGCAGAGTTTACGGCGGAAGCTGACGCTGAGGATGAAGCCACAAACCCAGGAGTCCAAGACACTGCAACATTTGAAGGTGACGAAGATAGCCCGACTGCAACAGTTCAGGACGCTGGTGGCACGAACATGAATGCCACTGCACACACAGAAGCTGGAACAGTTTGGATCGTAATAACTTACGATGAAGACGATTATACTAATGACAGTTACAAGACTGTTACAGTGTCAGCAGTGACTCTAGATGAGGTTGATGACGATGGCGATTCCGTTGCCTCGATTACAGCCTTAGTAGGAGACTTGTTGACTAGCGATGACATAACATTCACATTGGCCAAGACATTGACCGAAGGTGATTATGAATTCAGCATAACCGCAGAGGATGATGCTGGTAACGAACTAACAAGTACAGCAGACTTCGAAGTGGTTGCACAAGACCCATTTGACTTGGTTTTGAACCCTGGTGTGAACCTAGTATCCATACCTGGTACACCAGCAGGTGATGCAGGAGCATTGAGCACACTGTTTGCAGATACGGAAGTTACATCAGTGATAACCTATGACGCAGCAGTGAATGCTAATGGCGGCAATCCTTGGCTAACATCTACAAAAGATGCAGCAGCTGGTACATGGAGTGGTGATGTAACCGCACTTGAACCAGGTAAGTCCTACTTCATAGAGGCAACTGCTGGAGCAACAATAGAGATACTTCTAGAGGACGCCGGCGTTGAGGTACCACCTTCAGTAGCAGTTTACCAAGGTTGGAACGCAGTGGGTTACTGGAGCATATCCGGTAATGCATATACAGACCTTGATTCTTACCTAATCAGTATGGACTGGTCCGTAGCTTACAGCTACGATCCAACACCTGGTGAGGGATGGAAGACACTGAGGGCTGACTCAGTGGTTGCCGATAGTGCAGCTGACGGTACCGCAGTTGGTGCCAATGATGACTTGTCACCAACCGCAGACGCAGGTAGAGGATACCTAGTGTATGCAACGGCTGACGGGACACTTACACCGTAAGCTAAGCTAACACTTAGGAAATGGAAACTACGAGAGGGTCTCTCCTGAATGGGAGGGACCCTTCTCTTTTGCATCTAGTGATATAGAAAATCGAGATATTTTGTGATGAACGGGTGTTGACTCTATCGGGGGGAGATTGATACACTTGTTCCAATCCCTAGGAGCGGAAAAGGATTTTTAAATGCAATCAAATACAAGAGTTAGAGTACCAACGTTAGCTGAGATATTAGTACCAAGAACTGGCATTATAACCGA
>Ga0114993_10004984_pt1 | contig 12967 bp, 1 predicted proteins | sample ArcticOcean_MG_C_FD_87042 | JGI IMG/M metagenome (GOLD analysis project Ga0114993, IMG submission 87042) | Marine microbial communities from western Arctic Ocean - ArcticOcean_MG_CB2_150 | ecosystem: Environmental > Aquatic > Marine > Oceanic | place: Arctic Ocean: Canada Basin | collected...
CGAGGCATTCCTCGCCGACGTCCGCGACGCCGCCAGTTCACAGGATGACTTGCATATTTGGTGGCTTGGCCAAAGCGGCTTTCTTGTCCAATGGCGCGGCAGCCACCTGCTGTTCGACCCGTACCTCTCCGACTCGCTCACGCGCAAGTACGCCGCCACCGACAAGCCACACACGCGCATGACCGGGTTGGTCATTTCGCCGGACACGCTGGACTTCATCGACCTCACCACCTCGAGCCACAACCACACCGACCACCTCGATGGCGAGACGCTGACCGCCCTTATCCAGGCCAATCCAAAGATGAAACTGCTCGTTCCGTCGGCCAACCGCACATTCGCCGCCGAGCGGCTGGACATGGATCCCGACCGACTCCAGGCCATCGACGCCGGGCAGTCGATCGCGCTTGGCCCATTCGAGGTGCACGCCGTGCCGGCTGCGCACGAGGACTTGGGCAAGGATGACCTCGGCCGCCATCAATTCGTCGGCTACGTGGCCAAGCTTGGCCCGTGGACCGTGTATCACAGCGGCGACACCATCCCGTACGACGGCATGGAGGAGATACTGCGAAAATGGAAGATCGATGTTGCCCTGCTGCCGATCAACGGTCGCCGACCCGAACGGCGAGTTGCCGGCAACCTGTGGGGGCGAGAAGCGGCAAATTTAGCCAAGGCCATCGGCGTGCGAATGGTCCTCCCGTGCCACTACGACATGTTCGAGTTCAACACCGAGACCCCGGAGGAGTTCGAGACCACCTGCCAAGCGCTTGGCCAAGCGCACCAAACCATCCGCGCCGGCCAGCGGTGGAGCAGTTTCGGGCTGAAGTAAACCCGGGAAGAGGATGGTACGCCCGGCTGGACTCGAACCAGCAACATCCAGTTTCGGAAACTGACGCTCTATCCAATTGAACTACGGGCGCAATCTGTAAATGCGGGTGCCGCGTAAACCACAAGCACCAAACACGGGAGTTGTGTGCCTCAGTTCCGCGCGATCTTCAAGGGTATTATCTCTCCAACGTCATGCATGGCAAGGCCTATGCAAAGAAAAACCCGTTGGCGGCGAAGCCAACGGGGTGAAGTACAATCGAGGGGCATCACTTCGCCCAAGCGGGGTTACTCGCCAGCAGGCTTGTAGCTTATGACTGCCTTGTCGTCCTTTACGACAATCGAGGTGATTTTCAGTTTTGTGTCATCACCGGACAGAAGCCTGTAAAAGCGCATGCCACCCGCCGTTGCAACCGTGATGGTTTTAGCGTCTTCATCGATGACTGCTTCCGTCTCGGGAGCAAACGGCCCCACCACAGCAGGCGCCGAAAGCAGGGTAAGGGCCGTCTCCGGCTCCAATGTAATTTGAGCAGCAACAACAGTCTTAAGTCCACCGGCATCAGACACCTCTATATCTATCTTGTAATTACCGGCACTGGCTTTTGTCGTGTACCAAAGGAACACTCCATTATAACCGTTTCTTATTTTCCGTTTGAACCCATCAGGGCTGCTCAACGCCTTGTAGGTCAGTTTACCGCCTTCTGGATCTGTGGCGCTTATCGTGAACCCTACATTGTCTCCGACCTTAACCACAATCGGCTCGATGGGTTCAATCGTCGGCGCCTTATCCGCTTCAACGGTCACCACAAACACCTGTTTGCCCATGGCATTCTCAGCATCCAGTACGATCACCGTCACGCTGTACGTGGCGGTTTCCGCCTCGTTATCGACCGACCATTGAATGAGACCTTCGCCCGATACCTGCATGCCGGCCGGGGCGTTATCCAGCACGTATCTCAATGTTTCATTGTCATCGTCAACATCATCCGAAACCACTTGAACCTGCATGGAATCGCCTGCGCCGACGACCACCGGATCCAACGAGTCAACGGTGGGCGCGAGATTTGCCTTGATAGTGACCTGCACGGAAACAACTGACTTGAGCCCAGCGACGTCCGCCACTTCAATGTCTATTTTATAGTCACCCGCGGTCGCATTCTTCGTGGCAAAAATGAACTTGCCATTGAACCCATTCCTGGCATTGCCCTTGAACCCGTCTGGATTATTTAGTGCCTTGTAGGTTAATTGTCCCTCTTCCGGATCCGTGGCGACAACTGCAAACTTAACCTTGCCGCCAATCTTCAAAGAAATTGCATCGATCGACTCGACCACCGGCGCTCCATCCACAACAACCTTAAATTGTTGACTCGCATTCGCGCCAAGAGAATCTGTCACGATCACGTCTGCGGTGTACTCGCCACTGTGGGTTCCGGATTGAGTTACCCATGTAATCGAGCCGGATTCTGATACCTGCATTCCTTCAGGAGCATTATCAAGACTGTAGACCAAAGCCGAGTTGTCGTCGTCGCTGTCACTGGCATCCGCCTGCGCTCCAGCACTCTCACCCGCTAAAATGGAGACGGAGGAGATCACTGCCAAAGTTGGGACAACATTTGCATTCACGGTTATCTGTACGGTCAAATCGCTACTGGAGCCGTGTGGATCGGTCACCGTAAACCCAACATTGTGGACACCAATTTGCCCATTTTCTGGTGTCCACGAGAATCCTGAACTGGAGTCGTAACTAGCTCCAGCAGGCAGACCACTTGCTACCAGAGACAAATCAGTGTCATCCAAGTCTATGGCAACCGGGGCAAATGCCAGCAGGTTTTGCTCCTTAACAGACTGCGCTCCGATGACCTCCCATTTGGGGTTATGATTGACCGTAACGGTGAAACTCCGCCCTACGGCCATCAAAGCATCCACATCAATGGCAAGCGCCCTGACGTTGTAGGAGTTGCCTTCATGCTCACTGCCCACCACCCAGCTAATCAAACCATCACTGGAAATACTCATTCCATTAGGCGCACCACTGAGTGTGTATCTTAAATTTGTGGGTTTCCCTCCAAGCTGAACCGCCACACTAAGGCTGTCCCCGGTTTTAACAAACTGACTCGCGATGCTCCCAAGGATCATCTGATTTCCAGCAGTTACAATTGCTTCTGCGCTATCGACTGTACTGACTGAGTTTTGAATAGTTACAGAGTAAAGCGCGGTATCATATGCTGTAACGTCAGCAAGACTGAGGATGTTCGAAGTTTCCCCTGCTATTGCTACTCCGTTCTTTTTCCATTCATAGCTCAACGTTCCGTGCCCAGATGCAAGAACCCACATCGTGATACCATCACCCAACGCCAGTGTTCCACCTAATGGTTGAACTGCAATGTTAACCGGATCCCTCACCTCAACAGTTCGACTTACTGCTGTGGCAGCATTGCCTGCACCGTCACTAACATTGTATTGCACTTGATAACTTCCCGCATTGCTTTCATTAACGGAACTTGTGGTGACTATACTGGAAGTTAAGTTTTTGACTAATGTTGGGACTGTAACCACACGAGTCGCAGTGGTTGCATTGCCTGCTGCATCCGTTGCGGTATATGTCATAGTATAATCTGCGGCCGTCTCAACTGAAACAGAACCCGTTACCACAACAGCTACATCACCGTCTATCGCATCAGCAGCGCTGGCCCCAGCATCTGTATAAGCAGAAACTGTATCAGTTGCCGTAGCACCCGAATCTGAATAAGTAGACCCGGCAGCATGAAGGACGGATGAATTTCCAGTTAAAGTAATAACCGGTTTCACCGCATCTAGCTCGTGTGTTATCGTGGTACTTCCGCTGACTGTGATCACAGGTCCCGTTGTATCACTCACGGTTACAACCCTCGTAGAAGTGGATGTGTTTCCAGCTGCATCAGTCGAGCTATAGGTAAGCGTATAGTCACCGACAGTACCAACGGTCACCGATCCGGTGGTTGTCACAGACACAGTACCGTCCACGGCATCTGCAGCAGTGGCGCCGGCATCCGTATAACTATCCCCGCCCTCATGAGTAACCGTGCCACTTCCACTCAGAGTAATGACCGGTCCCGTCACATCTGTTACTGTTATCGTCCGGCTCGTCGCACCGACATTCTTAGCCGCATCCGTTGCAGTGTATGTCAGAGTCTGAGTGCCAGGTGCTCCACCGTCCACTATGCCAATCGTCGTCACGGTGACAGTTCCATCCAGTGCATCAACCGCAGTGGCGCCAGCATCGGTGTAAGTTGTTCCGCCTACATGCGTTACAGCTGCACTACCAACAAGTGAGATAACTGGTGCAATGGTATCTGCAACACGAACCATCCGTGTTGTGGTTGATGTATTCCCTAATGCGTCAGTCGCACTGAAAGTCAGCAGATAGGTTCCAGTTTCAGCACCATTTACAGATCCAGTGGTTGTAACAGTAACTGTGCCATCTATTGCGTCGACCGCAGTCACCCCTGCGTCTGTGTAAGCTGTTGTGGCCACCTCATGGTTGACAAATCCATCTCCGCTTTTAGTAATAACCGGGCCAACGGCATCTACAACGTTTATTGTGACAGTTGCCGAGGCGGAATCACCGATCTCATCCAACGCTTTCACCGTGAGGCTATGCGTTGTTGAAGACTTGGCAGCAAGTGACGCTTTGACAGTGATCACCCCAGTCGATGAATTCATCGCAAACAAAGCGGCGTCATTCCCAGCAGTGATGCTGTAGAACAGCGTGTCCCCGTCAGCATCCACAGCCGTTATCGTCCCTATTGCAGAATCTACAGCTGCAGCATACCCAACAGTATGGGTTGAGGCACTCAATGTTGGGGCGCTGTTTGCCGCTATTTCCGTTGCTTGAGGCGCCGTTATACTCCAAGACGAGAAATGGTCCACTGAAGCGAATATCTTGTAGTTTTCCTCATCCACAGTCACTGATTTGGCCGCCTCCCAGGTCCCCTTCGTGGCCGAATAGAACGATATGTCGATATCAGCCGCATTCACACCCAGGGCCGCTATGTCAGCGGGATCATAACTGATAATAACCGTGACATCCTTCGAAAATGTGCTGGTGACTGCCTTGCCATCGCTATCCAGTATTTCAAATGAATAACCATAACTGACCGGTCGAGTTGTTGCTGTACTGGACAAACCAGTTGTGAGTGGTGAAATATTAATCGTCACACTGGCCGATTGATCTTCTACTGAAAGGAAGTTGGCAGGAATAATAATCTGTGTGCCATCCTCCAACACCTTTGAATACCCACTGGATATCACGAATGAATCAGCAACTGATGTCGGTAAATCCAGAGATTGTTGGAAAATAGTGAGATTCTTCGTCACCGTCTGGGAACCGCTTGTTAAGTCTACCAGGACCTCTTTAGCAGTCTTGTAGCTTACACCAGCATCGGTTTGATAGTCGGATCCAATATACCATGCAATCCCCTCTGGCACGCTCAGCGTATATGCCCCGCTAGTGTCCGTGGTTGTTTCCACTGCCTGCCCAGTTTCAGACCAAGCGTAAACAAATACTGCATCGGCAATGGTGCTTCCATCCTCCAATGCCACTGTACCACTAATCGACGCACCAACACTTACCAGTGCCAGCGTCACACCTGTCGCACTTGTGGCGCTTGTCAAATCCACTATCTCTATAGTCGGTTCGCCGTAATCACTTCCCGGCGGAAGGAATACACCCAACTCATAGCTGTGCCCGTCGGCTAACTTAAACGAAAAGGCTCCATCTACAGTTTCTACATCTGTGAAGTATGGTTTCGTAGTTGAACCCGTTGCCACTACACGATTGACCCAAACAAAAACCTTTTCAGTTATTGTCCCGGCACTTGAAGGCAATTCTACTGTTCCGGATATAGAGCCACCTAATGATCCCAAGGTTATGTTGTGAGTTACTGTCTCACTCGAATAGGCCGTCACTGTTGTTCTCAATGTTGGCCTTGGAGAATATGTAGAGTCACTACCGAGCCTCAGGAAATAACCCAGATCAAACGTTGTTCCCCCACTGACTGTACCGTCGGTGGCGGTGACCTTTGCACCAGCGGACAAGGTTAACTCATATTGACCAGTGGTTGAATCGACAAACGTGCTGACCCAAGTGCCGCCCTGAGCGCCACCTTTGACAGCAAAAATATCACCATCGATGCCTGTAACGGCGTTCCCGTCGCTATCCTGGAATGTACCACTGATAATGGAATCATTAGCAGAAACCGTAATGTCCCTTCCGGTCGCGGTAGTACCGCCTGTCAACGCGGCACCAGTTCCGTCAGTAGCAAAATTGCTACTGTCTACCGCATTAATTTCCGCGCTCATGGAATAGCCGCTCTCAGGGCCAATCCAGATTCCGATCTTATAGCCATCGCTGCTATCCGGTAATCTCAGGGTATATTCACCGTTGGATAGCGGGCCATCAGCAACCACATTAAAGCCACTATCATCTGTACGGGCATAAACCCATCCAAACAAGCTCGAGACAACCGCGTACTTTGAATTCCTGACGCTGCCTGACACGGTGTTGCCTGCAGATGAAAATGTGAAGTTAACTGTTTTTATCTCATCATCAGCCACCTTAGTGCGCACGGGTGGTTTATGCGCAAACGCTGCATTCACACCCGGATCAGCTTGCACTTCCCATCTGCCTGATGAGACTGACATTGAGTAGGCACCGTTTGCGTCGGTTGTCGTTGACATCCATCCGCCCTTTCCCCAGGCGTTGACGTAAATATTAGGCAACCCTGCACCATCGCCATCAATAACGGTTCCAGAAATGACAGAGCTTTTTGTACCGAAGGTTAAAGCCTTCGTGTTGTCGCTCAGTGTTATCAGTTTACTTGCAAATGGGCTCGTTGACGCTGTCAAGTCGACCGACTCTCCCGACTTAATGAACACCTGCTCACGACCCGGTGAAGTGTTATCGGGGAAAACGCCCGGATTAATCCAGAACCCTATCTCATACATTCCCTCCGATACCTTAACTTCAAAGGTTCCATCTTCATTCAATGGTGCAAAGTTACCAAAACCGCCCGGGCTCCACACTTCCACCGACACCCCATGACGTTGACTGCTGCTTATAAGGCTGCCATCGGTATTAACAAATTTACCGCTCACTGTTGAATTTGCAGTGGTCACGGTAAATGTCAGTGTCGAAGCCTCCGTGGCAGTTAAAGCTCCTGCTTTGCCTTCACTCGTAGCATTTGGACTAGAATCCATGACAAAAGTAAACGAGTCCGAGCCGGTGGTAGACGCCACAGCGAATGTCCCGTTGTACGATGACGGACTTGCGCCTGATATAGTGAAAGCATCCCCGGTCGTAAGACCGTGGTCACCTGATCCTCCAGCGGATACGGCTGATGAGGCGGTCACAGTTCCACTCGAGGTCGACATTGAACCCAGGGACACACTTGAACCAAATCGCACTATCTGCGGCTTGCCTGAATACTGCCAATCAGCAGCCCCTGTCCAAGGTTGATTAACCATAACCTCCCAGTCACCCGCACTTCCATCGAGCGAGAATGCGCCGGAGGAATCTGATGTGTCATGGGCAAAACCACTACCGTCCATGGACCAGGCATGAACCTCAGCATACTGAACACCCGTACCGTCGGCGTAGACAACAGTTCCGCTGATTGTTTTTGTGGTTTTACTAAGCGTGATGTCACCAAAATCCTTGGTTGGGTTGTCGCCATCGATCGTGAAACTGTAGATAGAAAGCGGCTCTATACCGTTATAGTGCGGAGGCAAGTGAAACTCAATACTGTAAACCGTCTCGGCCGCAGTCACACTAAAGTTACCGGTCGAATCAGTCATCCCGTCGTATTCCTTGGCATCTTTGCTCGACCAGTCAAAGAATCCATCACCACTGCTGTCCTGGAATATCCAGAAATGCACATCGGTAGCCGGACTCCCATCGGGCTTCAGTATCCGACCGTAAATGTTCGCAGCCTGCAGTTTTATATCTTGGCCCGTTTCGTCAGCCCCGCCCGTTAAGGTGACTGGTAGAGCCGCTGATGTGCCATATGGTTTATAGGCCTCAACACCGCTTGGTGGTGATGCTGTGATACTGTACCCCTTGTCCGGCAAATTACTGAATGTATAATTACCATCATTGTCCGTTTTTGCCTCAATGAACACCATCCAGTCATCGCTTCGCAGTTCGACCTTCGCTCTTGGTACTGCGCTGACAGCGTCCGACCCTGCAACTCCGATATTGACGGTACCCGCAATGGAACCGGTCCCTCCATAATTAAAGCTTGAAGCGGTAGTATCCAGGGTCAACTTGAAATTCACATCCGAAGTAGTTTGTTCCAATACCACCGTAATCACCTGGCCTTCAGCCCATGTAGCTGCTGAATCAGTGGTTGCTCCGGTATAATACCCTTCCCCATAATTTGGCCACGCCTCAGCGGCAACCTTATAAGTTCCTGCTGGCGCTTTCACGCTGTAGGTCGTACCTGTCAAGGTTGGCTGTAGATGCCTCATCTCACCCCACTCCTGATCGGACGGACGTAGAATTAAGTTAAAGTGATGCTCACTCCATGAACCATCAAATGCATCACCAATCGTTCCCGTGATGGTGCCAGTTGGTGCCGGCTGAAAGCTGAAATTTTTTCCTGTGAGAGTGTCATCCTTCGCAATCACAATTGCTGTTGCCTCGGAAAAAACAGTCGTACCACCGGTCGCTGTCCAGTAAGTGGTCTCGTAAGATCCATCACCAAACTCTGCACTCATGACGTATCTCCCCACCGGGGAAGACAACGAATAGTCGTTCGACTGCATCATTGTTTGTGGGTCCCACTGTCGTTCTATGTGACCACCACCATACCTGGTGTGAACGTCGTCGGGATCATGAAATGTAATGTGAGCCCAACCAATTTCAGTGATGTCACCACCTGCGACATCTCCAGCATCAGAAAATGCTCCAGAAATGGTTCCAGTCGGGGCAGCTCCCAGCGAGATGTCTACAGTAGTAGCTGCATTCGCTGCAACTACAGACACCGTTCCATCATCCCAAGTGAATGCGTCATTGTAATACTCCGACTTGTACTCGGAATTATGAGACTTTGCCTTAACTTTATAATTACCAACCGGAAGGTCTATCGAGAAGGACCCACTACTCCAATCCACCATAGCCCGTGCGACCGGTTGATCTCCGATGTTGTAATCACCAGGATAAATTTCGATTTCAACAAATCCATAATCCACTTGTGGACCCATGTCGCCACCACCGGGACCCATGTCTCCACCACCGGGACCCATGTCTCCACCTCCGGGACCCATGTCTCCACCACCAATACCGAATCCAGTCATGGCCAATTCCGTGCCATCATCCAAAACAAAAACTACATCATAACCGCCCGGTGCTAGTGCAGTTGTGCGGGTCGGGGAGTTGGCAGGTACAAAGGTCACATCCCCATCAGTTTTAGCTGAACCAACAACCTGGGTGCCATTCAAATACACCCAGTCGACGGCCGGGACGATGCGTTGGTTACTTTGGTCGTCGAACGAGAACAGTTCGATCCGGTCCGTCGGATTGCCCTGGCCACCGCTGAAGTTGATACTGATTGGGTCGCCCATTTCATAGTCATGCTTATTGCTGACCACTTGAGGGCCACCACCCTGACCACCACCCTGACCACCACCTTGACCACCACCTTGAGTAGCCAAGTTATCATTCGGATCAAGCGGATCTGTACCATCGTAGACTTCATCACCATCCCAAAACCCATCACCGTCACTATCAGGGTTCTGGAAATCTGTAATTCCATTTGGCTGAGAACTTGAATACGGAGTTCCATCAGGGTGTTTTCCTTCGAACTCTTCGGAATCGCTTAAACCATCACCATCGGCATCAGGCCCTTTATCTCCATCATCGAGTACCTCGAGCATCATCATAAACAACATATCAACACTGAGCCATTCAGTTTCACTTGGAGGCCATGTATCTAAATTAACATTATATTTATCATCTACTACAAAGTCCCCGATAAATGGATCTGTGGCCGCTTTCGAAGCGTTAAAAATATCTGTCTCACTTAAACCAAGCTGCTGGAATGTATCGAATTCACCAAAATCAGATGGGCCAGTTCCATTTTCAGTACCGATACCATCCAAACCCAGCCCATACCCATTAATACTAGTTGCCACCGATATATGCATGGCAGCGAGCAGGAAGTTCTCAATGCTGGTTATCTTGCTTTCATGTGCAGTTGGCACATCAATTTGAGAATGCGCTTCAAATCCAGCTAAAATTTCAGCCACTTGCGCCGTTGTCGCTCCAAGGTCAGTGAAATTCATTTCAAAAACCAACTGATGGCCAAGCGCTTCCACCTGCTCTTTGCCAATATTCAATGTAGACATAGCTATGTTGAAGTATGGCATAACCCAAATGTCCTCCTCTTGACCGCCACCACCGCCGCCACCACCGCCACCACCGCCACCACCGCCGCCGCCGCCGCCGCCGTGTCCATCCATTTTCCCAATCCTTCTTGGAGTCGTGCCGCTTCCACCTGGGGCCGTGCCGCTTCCACCAGAAGGCTTGGGACTCCCACTTGTGCCGCTTGTATCTGAAGTCGTATCCTCAGTTGCATCAAAAGAGATATTTCCTGAAATGGTCCCCATTACAGCATCCGGGTTTTGATTTGCGTAATTATCAAGATTCACCTCCGGATAAAGCCCAAAATTAATGGTCTGAGTTGAATCTTTAGTAACTACGATTGTATCAGATTTTTTGGAATTATAGGTACCCACATTGGTTGTCCCGTCCGTATCCAACTTGTAGAATTGCCCGCGGTAATTCGTTCCACCACTGTTTCCTCCTACCTGCAGGTAATAAGATCCAGCGGCGACATTTATCGTGTAAGTTCCGGTAACGTCATCAAAGTTGTTTGAAATCGTTTCCGCCCAATAATCCCACTGATTCTCATGGGTCAACTTGCTTCCGTCACTTGGAATGGTGAACAGGTCCACGTACGGCCAATCAGTAAACGGCACCCCGCTTTCATCACTGACAACGCCAGTAATAACACCAAACTTGGATGGTGCTGGCGTGAAATTGACTCCAGTAATAGTTACACCCTCCTGAATTGTTAATCCTGTTGCGGCGCTCTTTGAAGTTACCCCATCATAATATTGCGCTTCATAAGGAGTGTAATTTTGCTGATTTGGGTCTCCCCAAATTTTCAAACGCAATTTGTATGTGCCTGTCGGTATATTCTTTTCATACGCTCCTGTCGTGCTATTAATATCACCGGTTTCACCCTCATTATGGGGAGTACTGAGATGCATATGGATATCAGGCCATGGATTATAAGAGCCGTCTGTGTTTTGCTTGTATGCTGCAATTTCTGCTTCGTTTATTATATCCCCATCTGAACTGAGGATAGTTCCGCTAATCTTTCCTACCGGTAGTTTCGTATAGGCAAAGCGTATCCCGGAAACAACAGAACCATCTGTTACAACGATTGGAGTCGCTGTTTCGAAGCTGCTCTTACCGTCGTACCAAATTGGTTCGAAGGCGGCCTCTTCAGGGCGAGCCTGTAAGTAATAAGTTCCAGCGGGCACATCCAACATGAAAGTACCCGTATCCTCGTTCATGGTCACACCTCCGAGCATCCACAAATCCACCCAGTTATTGAATTCATCAAACAACTCATACCAAGCCCTTACAGGGTTGCCATTGGTATCGAGTGAATAACCAGAGATACGACCAAAAGTTGATGTTGTGATCTGAAGGTTGTCACCCATCCACGAGCTCCACCACTGCTCAGAGCCACCAGTTGTATCTTTTACATTAACAGCCCACTGATCATTGGATGTCACATCGTCGATTATTAAGATCTGACCATCATCGTATATTTCGATTTTACCACCCATTCCAGTATGAGTGCCGCAATGATAATAGAGAACATTAGGGGCATCAGAAGGCACGACAAACACAAGTGAATCAGCAGAGCTCGTGACACCAGTGGTGTATTGATTATTATACTTGGTGGTTTCCCAGGCTCCCACACCGGATGTTGCGAGATAAAAAGGATGAGTTGAGCTTGTAAACCCACTGTAATTAAACGTGTAGGTTTTACCCCTGGTCAGATAAAGCGTAGGAGCTGCCAAAACCACACCTGCACTCACCACACCAGTACCACCCGGGGTATTCCCGCTGCTGGATCCTCCACCACCTGATTGGCCATTGTTACCCCCGGCATTGGGATCATTGTTGCCCCCGGCATTTGGATCGTTGTTGCCTCCGGCATTTGGATCGTTGTTGCCTCCGGCATTTGGATCGTTGTTGCCCCCGGCATTTGGATCATAGGTATTGTCGTGTCCATCCATTTTCCCAATCCGTCTCGGAACATCACCGGTGTTAACGTTTAAACTAGCAACAAAAATTGAATTACCAGTCCCAGGGGCACTACCTGACGCTTTAATCTCAAAAAGCGGGCTAGGACCTGTAGTTGAGCCCGGACCAACTGTTAGTGAAATATTGGGAACCTGATAAACCAACTTTGCACTATCGTCGTAAACCTTAAACGTGAAAGTTTCATCCCCTCCTGCCGCGTTCATCAGGCCTGTTACATAGGCCGCACCTGCGTTAATAACGACATCCCCTTTGAAGCGCAGTTCTGTTCCTGCAAAAAAGCCCACAACATCCCCTGCCTCGGCTGGCTGGTCATTAATGGTGACCAATCCATAGACCGTTGCTGAGCTGTTGGCATAGATTACTGCGTCGCCAAAATTTTCAGCAGTGACCGACTCCGCTACCGTTCCCTCGCCACTTGTTCCACCTGTGCTCGTGCCGCCGCCGGTAGGAACACTACTCGAATCCAATGGGTCTGTCCCATCAGCGATCTCTTGAAAATCTGTTGCACCATCACCATCGGAATCAGGATTATTTGGGTCAGTACCTAAACTCGTCTCCTCTGCATCGAACAGTCCGTCGCCGTCTGTATCGGTGGGGACACTACTCGAATCTAATGGGTCTGACGCCGCGAACACCTCGTCACCATCTGGATACGTATCGCCATCAGTGTCTTGCAGATTTGGGTTAGTGCCTAAACTCGCCTCGTCTGAATCCGACAGCCCGTCTCCGTCTGTATCACTTGTTCCACCTCCGGAAGATCCA
>Ga0114993_10004985_pt1 | contig 12964 bp, 9 predicted proteins | sample ArcticOcean_MG_C_FD_87042 | JGI IMG/M metagenome (GOLD analysis project Ga0114993, IMG submission 87042) | Marine microbial communities from western Arctic Ocean - ArcticOcean_MG_CB2_150 | ecosystem: Environmental > Aquatic > Marine > Oceanic | place: Arctic Ocean: Canada Basin | collected...
GCCGGACCGTACAAAATGCATTATTACACTTTTTATCAAAAACGTTATCAATTGCGTTGAGCACTGAACCGGCAGCCTGCAACGCTACCTTATATGATTCCTTGCACACGTTCGTATCACCCGTGCTTAACTCTTTTTTGCCTTCGGAAATGTCCTTCCTCACAGTGTCCAAGTACTGAGCAGTATGGCAGCCTAGGATCTCTGCATCTGTCGCATCCCTTAGATCAATTTTTAAACACTTCTCAGGAATGCCTCCCTCATTAAGAGCCTCAGTAATGGCACGGTACCGAGCCACCGATTCTGGATGACCAGGGCCAGTGTCATGACGTTTGAATACCGGATCCAGTAGTAGAGCAGTCTTTGCCATATTCAGATTCTAATTCAAAATCATAGAACTGACCAGAATGATCCTTAAAGCCTAGCAGAATCGCTTGCACATGAGCATCTTAAACCGGATAGTGCTAATCGTTTACAAGAGAAGTGGAAGAAAAAGGAAAACAACTGCGAATTGGTCTTGCCGGGCTAGGTAACGTCGGAACTGGCGTGTACAAGAATCTTCTCAAGAACCAGGAGCTATTGAGTGAGAGGACCGGAACGACTCTCATAGTCACAAAAATTGCGGTGAGGGACATTAACCGGAAACGGGACATCGAAGTTCCTAAAGAATTAATCACCGCGGACTGGAAAGAATTAATCGAAGACCCTGACATCGATGTGATTGTGGAGTTGATCGGAGGCGTGGACGAAGCCTTCAAGCTAATCAGCGGAGCGCTGAATGCAAACAAGGCCGTGGTCACAGGAAATAAAGCAGTCCTTGCGGAGCGTGGTAAGGAACTAATTGAGCTTTCAGAAAAACAGAACGCTCCGCTCTACTGTGAGGCGGCCGTTGCCGGAGGAATACCAATCATCAAAGCGGTGAAGGAGGCACTCATTGGAAACAGGATCGGATCCATCTACGGAATCATCAATGGGACTTCAAACTATATTCTAACAAGAATGAACTCGGCAGGCATTGAATTTTCTGAGGCTCTCGAAGAGGCAAAAGAAAAGGGATACGCCGAGGCCGATCCTTCGCTGGACATCAATGGTTGGGACGCTGGTCATAAGGCCATCATTCTCGGATGGTTATCCTATGGGCAATGGCTGAGGACAGAAGAGGTTTCGGTGATGGGCATCGAGGACATTTCCTTGGACGATGTTGCCTTCGCAAATGATCTAGGATATGAGATTAAGCTTTTAGGAGTTATCAGGCAGGCGGACAACGATGAACGTATCGAGGTCCGAGTCTCCCCCAACCTGATCCCTAAAGACCATATCCTCTCCTCAGTGGATGGAGTCTTTAATGCAGTAGCCGTGCACGGAGACGTTGTAGGAGAAACCTTATTCTACGGAAGTGGAGCTGGGCAGGATGCTACTTCGAGTGCCGTCATCAGCGATCTGGCCGACGCAGCGGAAAATATCAATAATCGAGTAGGATGCACTGGATTTGTCCCAAAAGGAGAGTTCGGCACTGTCCTACCGCTTTCTGAAACCATCTCACAATACTACTTGCGGTTGAGCGTTGCTGACAGGCCGGGTGTACTTGCAAAAATCGCAACCATCACGGCAAATAATGATGTGGGAATCCTCTCAGTAATTCAACCTGAGCCGGAGTCCTCCACAGAGCACATCCCTCTTGTCCTTCTACTGCATGATGCCAGTTACGGAACCGTCCAGGTCGCGCTTAAATCCATACTGGAACTCGACACAGTCGAGCCTGAACACACTCTCCTTCGCGTGGAAACATTGGAACAATAACCATTTAACAGTCTTGCGATTCCTTTCGACAAGAGGTTCGGCTCCTCCGCTTAATTTTACTGATGCATTTGCAGCAGGACTCGCACCGGACGGAGGGCTCTATGTTCCGGAAAGACTCCCATCAATTCAAGGACTCCTGGACAAAGGGCCGACACGGTACCCTGAACTGGCAGCAGAATTCTTTCAATTGTTCGACGATGATCATTCAGCAGAACAGCTCAATGAACTCTTCGAAAAATCATACTCAAGTTTTGAAGATCCCGGAAACGCAGCACCACTAATCGAACTGACCGATGACACGTACGTGCTAGAACTATTCCATGGACCAACGTTCGCCTTCAAAGATTTTGGGCTTCAGCTCGTCGGTAACATGTTCGAAGAACAAATTGCAAGAACAGGCAAGGCAATCAACGTCCTAGGAGCAACTTCAGGGGACACTGGATCAGCAGCCATTCATGGTCTCGCTGACAAGGAAGGTGCCCGCGTCTTTGTCCTGTATCCTGAGGGAAGAATTTCAGATATCCAGGAACGTCAAATGACATGCACCGGATCTGGTAACATTTTTCCTATAGCCATTGAAGGATCTTTCGATGACGCACAAAGAATAGTGAAGGACCTGTTTGAGGATCTTAATTTCAAGGACAGGGCCCGCCTCTCGGCAGTGAACTCTATTAATCTGGCCAGAATATTAGCCCAATGCGTTTATTACATTCATGCATATAAGCAATTACCCGATAGGAACAAGGAACATGTCCGTTACGTTGTGCCGACCGGTAACTTTGGCAACGTTTTAGCCGGATGGTTAGCGAGTCAGATGGGATTACCAGCCGAACAGTTCACAATCGCAACGAATCAGAATGATTTACTGTTCCGTTTATTTAGGAAAGGCATTTACGATCCGAGGACAGTGAACCCGTCCCTGGCACCTTCGATGGACATTCAAGTCGCATCAAACTTTGAACGTTTTCTTTACTATCATCTCGGAGAAGAAGGCCAAAGCACTTCAGAGATAATGAAAGAAATCAAAAAAGGAAACAAAGTTATCATTCCCGAATTCGATGCTGGAAAATTCTCTGCTACACGAACTGATGATGCAGGCATCATTGAAAATATCCGTAAAGCCAAGGATCGCTTTAATTATGTGCCTGACCCGCACACGGCCTGTTGCTTTAATGAAGTGGCAAATAACCAGACAACTATCATGCTAGCCACAGCCCATCCGGCTAAGTTCCCAGAAACAATCAACGAGGCAATCAAAGAGAGTCCCAAACATCCTAACCTCGAAAAACTCAGAGACCGTACTCCTAAAAAAGAAAAATTACCCGCAAATACAGATGCAATTAGAGAATATCTGGAAGAGAATATTTTGCAATAAGACTCACTTTAGCACTTTAATAATTTGAATTGTTGTAAATAGTTGCCAGTCAATTTTAATTAGAACGAGACTTGTCACTCATAGTACAGAAATACGGAGGCACTTCAGTAGGTAACACTGAAAGGATCAATAACGTCGCCAAGCGAATCCTTGAGACTCAAAAAACAGGGCATCAGGTCGTGGCTGTGGTCTCTGCCATGGCCGGAGTTACTAATAGGCTCATTGAAATGGCAAACGAGGTATCACCAGACCATGAACCCACGGACCGTGAAATGGATGTTCTCTTAGCTACAGGAGAGCAAACGACCATTGCTCTGACCTCGATGGCAATTAATTCTATGGGAGGAAAAGCCATCTCATTGACCGGAGCGCAGGCAGGGATTGTCACGGACGGAGACCATACCAAAGCAAGAATTTCAAATATCACACCAGACGAAGTTCATCGACTCCTCGATGAAAACCACATCGTCATTCTGGCCGGATTTCAGGGCCGAAGCCCTGACGGACGCATCACAACGCTCGGCCGTGGCGGTTCAGACCTGACTGCTATTGCAATGGCGGCAGCCATAGATGCGGACCTGTGCCAGATATTTACAGACGTTGACGGGGTCTACACCTGTGACCCACGCGTAGTGCCTGAGGCCCAGAAAATTAATGAAATTTCGTATGATGAAATGCTGGAAATGGCTTCATCAGGCTCTAAGGTAATGCAGTCAAGATCCGTTGAGTTTGCCAAGAAATTTGGCGTTAAGTTTGAAGTAAGAAGTAGCCTAAATCAAAACCCAGGAACAATCGTGACAGAAGAACACCCTAACATGGAATCCGTGGTTGTTCGCGGAGTAAGCATCGAGCGAGAACAGGCAAAGGTAACCATCGAGAATGTTTCTGATGAGCCGGGAGTCGCGGCGAAAATATTTCAGGCCATTTCCGATTCGGGTGTCGTGATCGACATGATTGTACAGAACGTCTCGAAAACAAACCATACTGACATCTCATTCACCTTGCACCGATCGGATCTAAAAAAGGCAAAACAAACGATCGAACCTATTCTTAAGGATCTAGGCAATGAATCCTCCATCGAAACGACTGACGGAATTGGCAAACTGAGCGTGGTCGGAATTGGTATGCGCTCTCACTCTGGAGTCGCAGCTCAAATGTTTGCTGCGCTTGCAAATAATGGTATCAATATTCAAATGATATCAACCTCAGAAATTAAAACTGCGGTCATCATCAGAGAAGAGGACCTTGAGCAATCGGCAAATATAGTCCACACTGCCTTCAACCTTTAATAGCTCATTAGCCCAATACATTTTTAAATTATAATTTCTCAACAAAACCCAACCTCAGCCACTTAACCTAATCACATCTAGCAAACATTGTACAAAAGTCTCTTAATCATCCTTGGAATAATTTATTTGGCACCTAATGGGTTCAGCAAAAATAAAATTGGGTACTTGTCTGAACCTTCGAAAAAAAACGCGGAGACTATTCTCCGTATCCAGATATTTCTTGATGGGAAAATGTTTGGACCCGGAAAGATTGACGGTCGAATGGGACAATTCACTCGCAAGGCAGTTGCCCATTATAATTTCGGATACGATCTAAAATACGATAACTATTATAAGGTGATCAATGAATCAAATGCGACCATTGAGGAACTCTTTACTACTTACGCTATAAAAGAAGAAGATTTAAATTTTGTTGGAGAAGTCTCTTTCGAACCTTCTGAGCAGGCAGAAATTGATTATCTTTACTATAGATCGATCCTTGAATTTTCAGCCGAACGTTTTCACTCTGATGAAAAATATCTCACAAAAATAAACCCTGAGATAGATTGGGGAAAGGTAACCGAAGGTACCGTCATTAAGGTTCCTAACGTGACTCCGTTTAGAATTGAAGACGTGAAAAAAGACAAGTCATTCCAACGGGAAAGAAAACTTAGTAAACGACTAGTCATCGTGGATACGACTCAAAAGATTGTGGCCATATGGGGAAAAAAGAAGATCCTTGCTATGTTTCCTATAACGCCCGGACAAGAGAAATTCATTCATCGTGGCGACTGGGTCATTCAAAATATGATCACTACCCCAACGTTCAGGTGGGATCAGAGCATGCTGGAAACAGGGAAACGCAGTAACGAAGCTCACCTGCTTCCACCGGGACCAAACAGTCCAATAGGAATCTTCTGGGCAGGACTAAACAAGGGCGGAATCGGTCTGCATGGGACCTCCTCTCCACATACGATTGGTCGGTCCAGAAGTGCCGGTTGCGTGAGACTGGCTAATTGGGACGTTGTCCGCCTTTCGGACCTAGTGAGACCCGGGGCAAAAGTAGAAATGCGCTAACTAGTATTATTTAGCCGCGCTTTTTCCATCGTTGGGAAGTTTCAGATACGGGCCTTCTCTGCTTCTTAGATAACTGATCAGTTCCCTCAGCAAAGTCATGCCAAACTTTTATAAGTTCATTTCTCACCTCTGGCCTGGACTTGGACAGATCTTTCAGTTCGGTCCGATCCGCGATCATATCATAAAGCTCCCAAGGCCCACCCCGAGCCGAAACCACTTTCCATTTTCCTTTGCGAACTGCACGATTGTTGCCGAAATGAAAATAAAGGAACTCATGACCTTCCCTCTTCTCCCCTTTAAGAATCGGCAACAATGATTTTCCCATTAATTTTAAATTCGGATTCTTGTCCGGGTAATCTGCCCCGGCCAGATCCAGGCACGTAGGCATAAAATCAACGAGATGCCCCACCTGATCTGTGATGGCACCTTTCTTTGTTTTTAAGCCCTTGGGCCAGTGAACGATCATCGGGCTACTTATCCCACCCTCGTGTTGGTTCTGTTTGTACCAGCGGAAAGGCGTGTTACCCGCATGCGCCCATCCAGTATCGTATGTCCAATAACTCTCAGGATCCCAAGGCATCTTATCAGCGCCTCGGGTCCGCTCAAAAGGACAAGCTCCATTGTCAGAACAGAACATAAATAAAGTATTATCAAAAACACCAATCTCTTTGAGCCTTTCAACGAGTTTTCCGATTCCCTGATCCATTCGATCAACCATCCCTGCATAAGTGGCCATACGAAAATCTTCCCAGTCCTTTTCTTTGTCAGTCAGATCATTCCATGGCCTAACGTTCAGAGGCCTCGGGCTCAAGGGCCAGTCTTTATTTATCAACCCTAGATCAAGTTGGCTAGCATAACGATTCTCCCGTAACCGGTCCCACCCTGCCGCGTACTTGCCCCGGTATTTCATAACTTCCTTCTTCGGTGCCTGAAGCGGATAATGAGGTGCATTGTAAGCGAGGTACAAAAAGAATGGTTTATCCTTATCCTTTATCAGACTTTCGTTCACAAACCGAACCGCATAGTCCGTGTTCGCGTCTGTCGTATAAAAACCTTCCTTCGGAACATTGAATTTTTCACCATCAAGACGGAATGAGTCATCACCAGTGAAGAAATTAGTAGCACCACTCAAATGACCAAAGTATCGACTGAATCCTTTATCAGTTGGCTCCTTGTCCAGATGCCACTTCCCTACCATCAATGTCTGATAGCCTGCAGGCCTCAGCACCTCGGCAATGGTCGGCCCATTGGACAATTTGGCAGAGCCTGCCTGTCCGCAATACATTCCTGTCAATAGATCCACTCTAGAGGAATGACACTTGGCCGTATTATAGAACTGAGAGAATCTGAGGCCATTCTCTGCCAAAGCATCCAGGACTGGAGTCTTAATCTCACCTCCATAACATCCCAGATCTGCAAATCCAAGATCATCGGCCATGATTAGAACAATGTTGGGCCTTTCAGATGCATTTGAAATATCTGACCATGCAGAGCAAGGAAGGAGAGCAATTAGCAGGAAAAGTTTTCTTATAAAATAGATCATGAGATATTAAGTTTTTAGAATCAAATTCAGTGAATGAAATTTTAATCAAATAAAAAGACTATTAAAGATGTGAGTTTATTACTTGGCGTAACCAATTTGAAGCATTAGGTAATAAGTTCTACTAGATGATTCGCTTTCAAAGCCTAACTCGCAACATAGAAATTGGAGCGAATTGTTACCTTCTTAGCTTAGGGGATAAGCGAATTCTAATTGATTCAGGAATGCACCCGAAAGCGGAATCAAAGGATGCCCTGCCTCAGTTCGATCGAATTCTGAATGAACCCTTAGATGCGGCTATCCTTTCTCATGCACATCTGGACCATTCAGGATCCTTGCCTGTTATACAGAGACATTATCCAGAAATGCCCGTCTTTATGAGTGAAGCTACTGATGCTCTGGCCCAAGCCCTTCTGCACAATTCGGTGAATGTAATGACATCCAAGGGAGAAGAACTTGGGATTAATGAGTATCCATTATTTACTCACCGTGAAATTCACAAAGTAAACAGACAATGGCATCCGAGAAGGAACGGTAAAAAATTTGAATTGCATGAGACCGGGGGCGCTTCCTGCACCTTTTATGATGCTGGCCATGTCATGGGCGCGGTCGGCTCCCTATTCGAATTTTCCGGGAAAAAAATAATGTACACGGGGGACGTTCATTTTGAGGATCAGAGTATCCTTAAAGGAGCGGACTTTCCGCGTGAAAAAATTGACGTTCTCATCTTGGAATGTACCCGCGGCGGAACTGCACTTGATCCGGAATATTCCAGATGGTCTGAAGCTGAACGGCTCGCATTGAGCATGGAAGAATGTCTCGAGGGGAAGGGTTCAGTCATGATCCCTCTATTTGCAATGGGAAGGACCCAGGAGACAATCATGATGCTGTACGAGCTTCAAAGAGCTAAAAAATTAAGAAACTCTTCATTCCTGATAGGTGGGCTCAGCATCAAAATGACAAAAATCTATGACAAATTTTCAAAACGCATTAGACGCAATCATCAAGGACTAAACCTGATGCGCGTGAAAGGCTTGTTATCTACTCCGAGGTCGAGGGGAGAACTTCCAAAACTAGAGCAGGGAAACGTCTATACATTGTCTAGCGGAATGATGGCAGAGAAGACCATGTCCAATAGACTAGCACAACAGTTCATCGCCAACCCCCGTAACCTTGTCGCCTGCGTCGGATATGCCGATCCTGACTCACCGATGGCAAGACTCATTGAATCAGAGAGAGGAGAAGAGGTCCTGTTGGATTCAAAAAAAGAACCTGTAAAGCGTCAATGCTCAGTGCAAAGTTTTGACTTCAGTGGGCACGCTTCGAGAGAGAGTCTAATTGAATATGCTGAATCAGTTCATCCTAAAAAAGTTATCCTAGTGCACGGTGACAAAGAGGCCATCGAATGGATGAAGCAAAGACTAAATCAGCGGTTACCGGAAACAGAAGTAATCATTCCTGATCCAGGAAAAGAAATAGATTTAGAATAATTTTCTAGTCTCTCTATTCCGTGGAGAGTTGATCCTCGACCGCCTTTAGCCGAGATAATATATTCGGGAGTCTCCTTGGAAAAACCATTTCTTTTCGGACTCTCTCAATGGGACCGGCAGGGAAGCCAGAATAGAACGCAGGCTTACCAGGCTCTCCACCCGCCAAACTCTTCGTCGCTCCGGTCCTTGCAACGAGCACTACATTGGACCCGATCTCTATGTGTCCGGCCACACCTACCTGAGCTGCCATTGTTACGTTATCTCCAATCTTACAGCTACCTCCTATGGCCGTATCAGCAACAAAAATACAATTCTTACCTATGATAACATTATGAGCTACCTGAACCAGGTTATCAAATTTGCTTCCTTGACCTATCAAGGTCTTTCCGAAACGGCCACGGTCTATTGTGCAATTTGCTCCAATTTCGACATCGTCTTCGATTATCACGTAACCAAAGTGTTCAATCTTTTGATGCGCTGATCCGTCATATTCAAATCCAAAACCATCAGATCCAATGATACTTCCTCCATGCACAATCACACGTTTCCCAATCCGTGAACGGTCATAAATCACAACGTTTGGATAAAAGTAATCATTCTCGCCTACTTCCACATTAGAACCTATAATGACGCCAGCACCAATCGTAGTGCCTTCCCCTATCTTTGTCCCAGCACCAATGACAACATTGGGTCCTACACTGACAGTGACCGGATCGATTTGAACGTCCTCGGCAATGACTGCGGTAGGATGTATACCTTTCTCATATGAATTTGATTCTGAAACGTACAGGTCCTTTGCAATTTCATTAAATGCCAAGGATGGGCTCTTAACCTTAATGAGAGGAACATGACCAACCTCTTCATTAAACTCTAAGGAAACAAGAACGGCAGCAGCCTTAGTCGATTTTAGATCATTTAAGTAACGGCCATCATGATAAAAAGATAACTCGTCAGGGCCGGCCTCTGAAAGAGAAGCTAGACCCTTTATCCCAATTTCCTCCTGGGCAGGGTTAATGACTTCAGCTTCAAGCTTAGCTATTATGTCGCAAAGTTTAATCTGCACGGGTTGGAGGTGTTCCTCCTTCTATTAACGATGCATCCTACTAAGGAGAAGATGCATTCTTGTTCAATACTCCAATGAGGTCTTCACTAAAATCAACTGCGTCTTTGGAATGCAGGAGAAAAGGAATGCCGCGCGTTCCAAGGCCCGACTTATCAAAGACTATGTCATAATTCTTTTTCTTGGCCATATCGCCTACAACGTCCTGAATCTCTTCAATCAAAGCTTTGCGTTTTCGGTCAACTTCTGTGAGCAGCATCCTTTGTCTTCTCTCTGAAAGCTCCTTCTTCTCACGCTCAAGAGCTCGTGCCTTGGACGCCACCTCTTGAGCCTCTTTCTGCTTCTTCTTTCGAAGCTCTTCACCGATTGCTGGATCCTTAATTTCTTTTGCCAATTTCTGATAACTATCCAAAAGTTTTTTATAATCGTTATTGATTGTCTCTAGCTCTTTCTTGGCCGCTTCTTTTTGCTCATTCACAACCTTATCAGCATCCTTTGTCTTGTAATATTCTGCAAAGACTCGATTCATATCAACGATCCCAATCTTCATTCCCTGCGCCCCTGCACCGGACATCATGAAGACTAGACTGATTATAACAACTGGAAGAAAGAAGGCAGATTTAGTCATAATAATAAAAGGAGAATCCCCCACAATAGTTTGATTTTCAAGAGAAATACTCGGTTCGTCAAAGCCCTTTTTAAAGGATATGATAGTTAACGCTAAAAACTAGCGGAACTGATAACCCATATTGAACTGGAACCTCATCTTATCCTCTACCCATTCATTTGTTTGCATAGGCCAGGCCACATCTAATCGGATCGGCCCCATCGGCAGGTACAGGTCAAGTCCAATACCATAATCAGACAAATAGTCTCCTCCAAAGTCCCAAGCATCGTTGGAAAGCATTCCTCCATCATAGAAAACATGGCCTCTAAATTTCTTTAGGTTAAATAATGGAAAACTATACTCTGCGGTAAAATACGCTGCAGTCCTTCCACCTAATGGTTCTCCCTGTGCGTCACGGAGTGCTGGGCTGCTCGCCTCACGATACTCATACCCTCGCAGGCTACGGGCCCCACCCAAGAACTCACGCTCAAAGATCGGAACATTATCATTACCGTCAACGCTGCGGTACTGACCATTAACACTCAAAATAGTATCAAAAGGTAAGAGGAAATATTTAGATCCCGAAAGCTGAACCCCATAAGTTTCCACATCACCAAAGGAAACATCAGTGCCAAGAGATATTCGGTGTCCTCGTCTGGTCAAGTACTGACTGTCTGTAGTGTTTATCACATAATTCACCGCGAAGAGAGCACGATCATATTCGCCCTCTTCCTTTTTGAGGGTGTCACTTGAATCTGAATCCACATCAATCTCATAACTTTCCAAGCTCGCCTTGAAAGAAAGCGACGTATATTCGCCGAGCGGCCTACGCAAACTCATATAGGCTCCACCAATGGTTTGATCATACTTATCAGAAAGGTATAAGAGGTCCCTAAAATAGAGGCCCGTTCCAAATGCAAGCTTCTTATCAAAGAGCCACGGCTGAGTATAATCAAACTGAAAGTCCTTCCGTCTCCTACCATACTGTACTCCCAAACGAATCTTTTCACCGCCACCCACGTGCGGCTTGCCGAACAATCTGAAATTGGTCTGAACTATATCCATGAATCCAACCAAATTATCAATCGAACTGAACCCGGCACCAAAGTTCACCGTGCCTGTCGATTTCTCTCTCACCTCAATACTAATGTCTGTATGCTCAGGCGTTGCAGAATTGGTCGGAGTCATGTTAACCCCTTCAAAAAATCCTAATCCCATGAGGCGGTTACGGCTCACTTCTAACCTCGTTTCATTGTATACATCTCCAGGAGTGAGGGCCAATTCACGACGAATGATCTTATCGAGGGTCCGGTCATTACCGCTAATATTGATCAACTCGATCGTTGATTGAACGCCTTCTGACACTGCGTATTCAATATCAATCATGGTCTCTGAAGAACTGTCAACACGGGGAGAAATGCGCACATTTGAATAACCGTTATTCGCGTAATACCTCCGCAATCCGACTAGATCAGTACTGATGCCTTCAGAAGAATAAACGGCCCCTTCCCTCATCTCTAGAAGGGGCAAAACATCCTTCTGCGACACGGCCTTTATTCCTGAAACAGAAACCTTATTTACTGTGAATCTATTCCCCTCATTAATATGAATGACAAGATCCACCTTATCACCTGCAGGCTCACGCACTACCTCAGTCACACGCGCATTTATATATCCTTCGTTACGATAATATTCCTCAATCCTAACAACATCTTCTTCGAGTTCAGTAGAATCAATGCCCCGGTTCTTTTTGAAAACATTATACGCACGACTGGCCTTCACATGCATCTGACCTGAGAGGACCCGATCAGAAATGGATTCGTTGCCAAAAAATTTAACCTTGTTGAGCCTTTCCAAAACTCCCTCATCAACGACAAATGTGACCCTCGAAAATCCAGGCCTCTCTGCGCCACCAACCTTATAGGTAATACCCACATTGGAGAATCCCTTCTTCTTATACAGTGCCTCCAAGTTCACTCGGGCCGTTTCAAGGAGCGTGTCATCAAAGGCTTCACCAATTTCAAGTTCCGTCTCCTTGCGTAATTTGTTAGTGGCCAAAGAATTCCCTATAAAAGAAACCTCCCCCAAAATGGCACGGGTTCGGACCAGAAATATAACACGAACACCGCCTTCATTTGGTTCGGTCAAAACCCTCACATTATCCACTAAACCGCTCGAATAAAGATTCTTGATATCCTTTTCAACTTTCATCGCATCCAGTTCGCTACCAACCTTACTACGTATCTGAGTACTGAGAGCAGCCTCGTCTACCGTTGGTGCTCCAGCATACTGAATAGAAATATCAGTGATCTTCTCGGCATATAAAACTGACTGACCAAGTACTAGAAAAATGAAAATGAACGCGGCTGCGATTAATTGCCTGATATGAAATGTCATTATGGTATTCAGAGTATCTTATTGAAGGTCAGTGAGATTATGGACAAATGGCTAGACTTCATTCAAGCCATTTATCAAATAATACATAAAGGTTAATTGTTTTTCTTTTGTCTTCTTTTGTTAACTTATGGATCGCAGATCTAATCCATAATTTTATATAAATTACTTATTATAAGGCAATTGAGATATTAATGGCTCAGTCTTTGTTTAATATAAGTAGCTGGCTTAATGGTAAAGTTTATAAAAGATTGTTAATATTAATTAATTTTTGTTCGCTTCAAGTGATATTAATGGGAAAAATCAAATAAATCGTGCAGGAGAATTTTTACACAGAAGCTACAGAAGCTACAGAA
>Ga0114993_10004991_pt1 | contig 12955 bp, 10 predicted proteins | sample ArcticOcean_MG_C_FD_87042 | JGI IMG/M metagenome (GOLD analysis project Ga0114993, IMG submission 87042) | Marine microbial communities from western Arctic Ocean - ArcticOcean_MG_CB2_150 | ecosystem: Environmental > Aquatic > Marine > Oceanic | place: Arctic Ocean: Canada Basin | collected...
GCCGGTTCGGTTTGCCACGACGCTATCCGATGGTAGGTGGAGTTAGCCGTGGTAACGGACGCGAGAGCGAATCTTGTCGAACCGAGTGAGAACCTCTTTGGCACTCGGCGGCGGGGTGTCAGAACCCGACCATTCGGCGGCTCTGGCCTTGCCATTTTTTTCATCTTCATCAGCCGATTGATATCCGTCGAGAACCCAAGCCATCGCCTCTGGGTGTTCAGGATGACTCGCGGTGAGACACTCGTGCAGCACCTGCAGGTCGAGCCCCATTTTCTCAACCTCAGTAGTCCAACTGGAAAGTCCGAAGTCGATTAGTGAAATTCCCACATCGTCATCCCAAAGCAGATTGTTAGTTGTCAAATCCCCATGCACAGCACCTCGGGAGTGAAGGCTGCGGATAACTCGGCCTGTAGCGGCTAGAATCTGTTGCGCCGATTCTTCTCCTCCGGCAATGCTCAATTCCGTAGCCCCATCACCATTTTTCACAACATCTCTATCTTTGCGCAGGCATTCGATGACCGGTTCACCCGCCATCAGACTCAGGATCATCTCTCCTATCTCAGCGTCTAGTGAGAGTAGTATCGGAACCGGCATCGCGGTTTGGGCGAGTCTTGTCAACATGCGCGCCTCTGCCGACATTCGCGATTTTGTTAGGCGGCGCTCAAGGTCGGGATGACGATAGCCGCGCGGCCGGCGCACCTTGCGAACCGCTGGCAATCCGAGGAAAAGTCCAGCCGAAACAGCCGCTTCTGCCCCTATATGAAGCAGTTTTTGCTCACTCCACGCTTCCATTTGGTCACCTGCACCCCTACGGGGTGTTACCGCGTAGAAGAGATGCATTCAAAGGGGTGGCGGCCTCAGTAAGGACCCCGAAGTGGTCTCATGCTGAGTCTACCTCTTTCATCCTGCACCCTCGCGGGTGACAATTCTGATGCCGATTCTGACGAGTTGCGCCAGCGAATCCGCGCCGCCAAGGCGAAGTTGGGCGACCGACTGATGGTTTTGGGCCACCACTACCAGCGTGATTCAATTATCGAACACGCAGACGAAATCGGCGACTCATTCCTATTGGCAAAAAAGGCAGCAGATTCAAGCGCAGAACACATCGTTTTCTGCGGAGTTCACTTCATGGCAGAGTCGGCTGACATACTGACAGCAGACGAACAAATCGTAACAATGCCAAATGTCCGAGCGGGCTGCTCGATGGCAGACATGGCAGACCTTCCAGATGTTGCCGCATGTTGGAATGAACTTCTCGACAACTGTGGCTTGGCTGACCCCGCGACTCGGGAAGACCCAGACTTGCCGGCGGGGGATGGAGAGGCGTTTCTCGTGCCTGTGACTTACATGAATTCGAGTGCCGACCTCAAGGCGTTCGTCGGCCACCACGGGGGCATCGTCTGCACCTCCTCCAATGCCGGAGGCGTTCTAGGTTGGGCGCTGGAAAGGGCTGGGAAAGATGGCAAAGTTCTCTTCTTCCCCGACCAACATTTGGGGCGGAACACGGCGCTTCAAATGGGATATGGTGATGATGAGATGGCGGTTTGGAATCCTATGATTTCACCAGATTGGCAGGCGATTTCTGGCGCTACCTTTGTGCTGTGGCACGGCTATTGTTCAGTGCATCAGCGGTTTACTGTGGCTCAAATCGAAGAGTTGAGAGCGGCTAATCCCGATGCTCTTGTGATAGCACATCCAGAGTGTGACCGGGAGGTTGTCGAGGCGTCCGATGCGTCTGGCTCAACCGAGATGATTCGCAAGTTTGTGGCCGATGCTCCACCGGGCAGTGTGATTGGGGTTGGAACCGAAATCCACCTTGTGAAGCGACTTGATTCCGAGTATCCCGACAAGACCGTTATCTGTCTCGATGCCGGGCTCTGTCCTTGTTCTACGATGTACATGATTCATCCCGCCTACATGGCGGAGTTGTTGGAGCGTCTGGTGGCTGGCGAAATTGTCAATCGAATTGTGGTTCCCAAGCAGATTGCAGATGATGCTATTCTGGCGCTTGACCGAATGCTGAGCATCATCGCCTGAGTCATTCCTCTTCGGCGATGACCGATTCTGGGACTTCCAAATCGCCATCTCTAGGCAAACTGTTGACGATTTCTCGCTGCCGTTGGAGAACATAGACGACGCACAGCGGAATTAGAGTTAGGGTTGCAATTTGGAGAGTTCTTGACGAGTAGGGCTCAAAGGTCTCCTCAAGCGAAAACAATCTGACTTCGGGCGGGTCATCTTCTGTATCACCCGCTTGTAACCATGCGATGTGGCTCTGCATCACCTGTGGTGCGGTCTGGTTGACCTCATCCTCACCATGAAGTGGATAAGTTTGATTCTCAGCGATTAGGTGGTATGCAACATCCCAGTCGAGAGAGTCAGGGGTTGGGTCGAGTGAATCGAGGAACTGTTGGTGCTGCCAGGCGACCAGTCCGTGGCCGATGGTTGGCGCCGCCACCGGGAACAGCGGGTCGCCCAGTATTCGCTGCTCACCGGTCTCAAGATTTACCAATACCAGCCGGGTTATCGCCGAGAGATTAACCTCGACGGCGATGAATTTCTCATCGATGGCAATCCCCGTGATGGTCGCATTCGTGTAGTCCACCTCGGTGCCAGTGAGGGCAAGCACCTGTTCGTCCTGAGCCGTGGTTGCCGTGGCGTTGATGTCGATGGACTTCGTGCTTTGAACTCCGTCGAGAGTGATGATGTTGGCAGTGAGTGGTGAACTCTCGGTGACCCAGGCGAGGTTCAGCCCACCTCCGTCAATCAGGATGACGTTATCGTCAGAGATGGGGGTGAACTCCTCGTGGTACTCGGTGCTCTGTAAGTCGATTACCACCCCGTCATCGATGGCGAACAGCTTGGCTCGCTCCTCGGCTGCATCGTCGAGCAGTGCGAGGTCGGTGTAGAGCGGGCCGGTCAATCTTCCATAGGCATGGGAACCGGGGTTTGAGAACTTGAGAGTGATGACTCTGTATCCTTGCCAGACGATAGCGTGATTCTCTGAAATTAGAACTTCGGTGGTCGCATTCATCACATTCCATTGAGATTGGTTCCCATCTTCGTTCAGACTGAGTCCGTCGTAGTAGGTCCTGTCGCTCTCAACATCGATGATGACCGCGGTGAGGTTCCCGTTCTCATCAGCATCAAGCGTCACCAGCCAACCGTCGGCACCGGCCGCGGCGCCGGGATGAGTAACTCCTTCAGCCGGGAAATCTTGGTGGGCGGCGTCGTACAAGAGAACTCCACCAGTCGCCGCCAGAAGCAGCATCATAGCGGTTCCAGTCTGGGCTGTTGAAGGGGTCTTGAGCCAGCGGAATCCGCTGCTCAGCCAGCCTGCCACGACCCGCTTCGGATTGTTGAGGTCAGAAAGCAGCCACGCCAATCTTGCGTTGAAAGTCCTCTCATCGAATCGATACCAAACCCAGCCTTGACTTTTGTCGGCGAGGTGAACCGCGGCAGCAGCCACAGCAATCCCCCCAATGATGTCGACAAACCAGTGGATTCCGAGGTAAATGATGGCGAATCCAGTCAGCAGGATGTACCATCCCAAAAACTTCCGATAGAGACTCCAGCGTTGGTCGTCATCCCACCTGTGAATACCCAACCAAACGGCGAAGGGAAGCCCGATATGGAGGCTCGGCATTCCGTTTGTGAAGGGGTCGATTCGGGTGAACCAAGTCTGAATTTCGGGTGTCAAACTGTACGCTAGTGTGGCCATTTCCGGGATGTGGTCACCGGTCACTCGAACGTTGAAAAAGAGGTAGAAAGGCACTGCCAATGCGTAGACGAAAAACATCGCCAATAGGACGCGGTCAGCCATCCAGCGGTCGTCGAAATAGACGAAGTAGAGCGATGCGGTATAGGTCACCAGCATGTAGCCTGCGACATAGTAGTGGGTCAGCACGAAAGTCAAAATCTCGTTAAGAAAAGTCTGTTGGACCCAAAGCACGAGGTCGCCTTCGATTGCGTAGATGAACGGAGTCATGTCGAGATGGGTGTTGGCCATCAAAATACGGTCAAGTCCGTCGAGCAAATCCTTCCAGAGGTAGATGCTGAAAACTAATGCGATGTGCAGCCAGTAACGGCGAAACATGTCGATAAAACCGGCCAAAGTGACCCGCCTTCCGAGCGGTTTGAAAAGTGGCATTAGCAGGATTCCGCCGAGCAGTGCGCTGGTTACCCAAGTGATGTATACGCCCGTGCCGACCATGCTCTCCATCCTCTCCTGTTGTGGGTGTTCCTAACCTGGGTGAGAGATTCCGTCCAATCTCCTATTGGGGCCTCTCACGCTGGCTGATATTGGAGTTGCTATTGAGATTCGGCCTAAAGGCCGAATCGAATAGCGGGTGAAATCATTCTGAAAAATTGCCCTCAAACAAGCGAATTAGATTGAGAATCCGAGGCCCAGTCGGCCGAATCAGATGATTTTGAGGCCGGGGCCAGAATCTTCTGGGAGTTGCGCTTGGAGATTTTTCACCACGACATCGAACGCGATGGCTGAATCGCACTCGGGGTCGGCGACAATTCGGTGAACACCGTCGTCGCCGCCGCGTACGATTCCAGGGTCGAAGGGAAGCCTGCCGAGGAATGGAACGCCGAGTTCTTCAGCGGCGGATTCACCACCGCCCGACTTGAACAGGTCGAGTGTGACCTGCCAGTTTCCGTCGCTGTCACACTCGGTCTCGATTGCAGTCCCTTCAGGACCGTTGACCGAGATTGAACTGTTGGGCTCACCACTGCCGCGCAGGGTGTATCCGGCCATGTTCTCGATGACTCCGAGGCAGGGCAGTTTCAGCGTTTTAGCGAAGTTAATCGACTTGCGAGAGTCGAGTAGAGCGACATCTTGTGGAGTGGTTACGACGACGACTCCTGAAATGTTGGGAAGAGACTGGGCGACTGTCAGCGGCTCGTCGCTGGTACCAGGTGGGAAATCGATTATGAGAGCGTCCAAATCACCCCATGCGACATCACCGATGAACTGCTGAATCGCACCGAGTTTGATTGGACCACGCCAGATGACTGGTGCATCCTCGTCTTCTAACAGGAAGGCCATCGAGATGACCTTGACTCCGTGAGGGCCTATGACTGGATGGATTTGGCCCTCTTCGACCTGAAGGTCGGCGCCGCTGACGCCGAGCATTTTTGGCACATTTGGGCCGGTGATATCGATGTCCATCAGCCCGACTGAAAGACCTTGGCGAGCGAGTGAGAGTGCGAGGCCAGTGGCGACGGTGGACTTGCCAACACCACCTTTTCCAGAGAGAACCATCACCTTATGTTTGATTCCTTCAGCGAGTTGAGTCATGCGCAATTTCCGCCGCATCTGAGCGTACGCCTGCTCCATCTGAGTCTTCTGTTCTTCAGTCGAAGGGGCATCAGCGCCAGCAGCGGCGCCAGCATCACTGCCAGCAGCGGCTTTTGCACCATCAGCGGCAGCAGCGGGACCGGCACCAGCAGCGCCAGCAGCGGAGTCATCTTCCGGCTTCTTTGGAGGCTCGCCACCGGTGTGGTGGGATATGGGTGAGTCGCTCATCGACTCGGGGAATTGAGAGGTCCATTTCAACCTGCGCCTGCGCGCAGCGGTCATTATTTGGAGACTGTCTAAAGGTAATAACAAGAATTCAACTGATCCCGATTCATGGCGATGTATCTCTACTTAGATTTCGAGTTAGTCATGGCCGTTTGAAATGATTATTGGATAAACAAATCTTGCTTTTGCATGAATCAGGGACAAGTTGGAATTTACCTGTGAACGCGTAGTTGATACAGAGGGCTCGGGATAATCGGCCGTTCGGGGGCGGGGGGGTGGCAAAGAGCACCCTTGATGTAGTGTCGGCGTGATTCACTTTCATGCGAGTCTTGTTCGTCTGTGTCGGGAATTCCTGTCGAAGTCCGATGGCTGAAGGATGGGCCAACCACCTCGGGCTCACCGCCTCCTCCTGTGGCACTCACGGCTCCACTTCGGTAGCCTCCCACTCTGTCGCAGTAATGGCTGAAAAGGGGATTGACATCAGTAATCATCAGCCGCGGTTGACCGGCGATTTCGATGCGGCTGAATGGGATTTAGTAATCAGCATGGGATGTGGTGTAAAATGCCCAGAACTTACTATTGATGACGACTGGGCAATTCCGGACCCTTACGGTGGTTCAATCGAGGAGTATCGGACAACTCGGAAAGTATTGGAAATGAAGGTCCGCGAGTTGGTCGAGCAGGCTGAGTTAGGCGAATGATTACTCTTCTTCGGAAGGGAAATCGCCGACCCCTTCGAGTTTAATTTTGATACAACTCATGATTCTGGTTGTATCGTCCATCTCAACCTCTTCTGTGCCGATTTCGACTCCTTTGTTGTTCATCTCTGCTGGTAGCAGACCGGCGATGTGGCCGTTGCGCCGGCGGCATATTTCTGCGGTGTCGATGGCAGTTCGAATCGCGTTGCCTCGCGCCACGAGTTCTACCTCACGGTCACCCGCCTGCATTGCGTGCAGAACCGCTGCCACATAGACATGGACAGGTTTCCTTCCCACGTAGATAGTTCGTATGTCACTCATACTGTTCCCGGCTCGGGATGGGGGTTTGCGACTTGAATTGATTGATTGATAACTGAATGGTGTGAGAGGAGTACATCATTGAGAATTCGGGTGGATTGTTGGTCGGCAACCGTATTAACGGCAGGGCAGTGGCGACTGATTACAGCGAGTGTAGTGTAGCGGCTATCACCGGGCGTTGCCAACGCCTGAACCCGAGTTCAATTCTCGGCGCTCGCACTCTAATTTCAATCGATAAGAGTCGTGCGAGCGCCTCACCCGCTTACCAAAAACTGTGTTTATTCGGGACCCTGTTTACCGAATTCGGAGGCAATTCCGAGTTGCTCACCAAAGTCACCGCTCTTCCGCATGATTACTACAAGCGCAATCCCGCCACCGAACAAAAGTATCCCCAGGAGAATCAGAATGACCGCTGTAGCCGAAGAGAAATTGAAGAGCACTTCACCGGGATTGGTCGCTGGCCCAACATCATATTCGCTTAGTTGGACAGTCTCGGTGTGGATGGGTGAGGTGGTGGCGAGGAAGACATCGATTCCCCGGAATTGCAACTCGACAGCATCGGTTGGCAACCCTTCCCTGACTGTGATTTCGATGCTGAATACTCCGTCCCCGGCAGCCTCGTCGGCACCAGTTCCATCATCACTCATCGAGAGCCAAGAGTTGTCTTGACCAATCGGCGCTAACATTCCGAGTTTTGCTTGAACGACTGTAATCGCATCTGGGTCGGAAGCGTTGACCGTCAGCACATAGGTAGACGAGCCATCACCAACATCCGGAACGAGGATGTTCTCGACTAGTGAGCCATCCTTGAGAATCGTGAAGCCTGATATCGATGGGCCTTCGTTGATGACATCGAGTGCCGGAATCGGAACCGTCAGCGCATCCCACGCATCTCCGCCAACTCCTGCCGTTGCACTCACTGTGTGGAGCCTTGTGACGGTGGCATATCCACCAGCACTATCTTCCAGCCGAACCGGAAGAAGCAGTTCTCCTGGAGTAACCGAAGTTGGAATCGTCACATTTCCGGACCAAATTGCGCCCGAACTGCTTCCTGCGGCACACGCCTCACAAGTGAGTTCGAACAACTCTCCTCCTTCGCCGCGCAAATCAATCGCAATACTGTCGATTTCCAATGAGTCAAATCCACGCACTGAAACGGACAAATTTTGGCCTCGTACCACACTGTCGGGGTTGAGAGTGAAGTCGATTAATCGAGGGGCACGGTGGTTAACGGGTAGGGTGTTTGCCAAGGTGGTGCTAGTCCAGGCGTCGGTGGCGGTGATGTCGACCGAAATGTTGCCTGCGTCAGTTCCGAAGTAGACGAATGAACCGGTGAAATTGTCGTCGTGGACGATGATGTCACCGTCAAGCCCGAGGTCGTTCAACTCCACACTTCCCAAGCCGAAGTTCGAGAGGTCCACTGTCACGGTCCGCATGTTCCAATCGGGGTCGTCTATCTGCACCTGTATGTGCACGAGATTTCCGCCCTCGTTGACAATAGTCCCTTCTTGCAATGACACGGAAGCGATGACTGGAGCGGTGTTCTCCGATGCCGAAATGATATTCGGTGAAAGCACTCTTTCAAGCGATTGATTCTCCCAAAACCAAGCGTCCTGCTCATCGTCTATGTCAACGAAGACTGCCCTGCTGACCTCTGCTACAAGCCCGGCCAAAATACCGTCATTTACCACCAATCCAGACGCGTTGCTGCCATCTTCACCGTAACTTCCTGACCAGCGGGTGACATCCATCGTGTGGCCGTCGCGGGTGTAGACTTCGTAGCTGTCCGCGGTTATTTCGAGGTGCATGAATTCGCTGCTGTAAAGACCGATGCTGTCGCCTACCAGAAGTACTGCCGGGGCCAATCCAGTTTCACGGCTGATGTTGAGGTTTCCAAGGTCTGAGACCTCGTCGCCCTGCTCCTCCTCAATGGCACACTCTGTCGCCGGGGTGGTGGTTTCCATTTCCCAGTTCAAAGGTGAATCTATTGGCCACTCTTCTCCTTGGCTCGGGTTTTCGGATTGTTCGTACCAGCGGTAGTTGACAGTTCGATTGGTGCAGTTCTCAAAGATGACCTCGTAGTCGTAGGTCTCGTTGTAGTATTGGTTGCTACCGAATCCTTCGAAAACGCCGCCGGCGGTTAGGTTTCGCCAGACCTCATTGTGAATGACATTGACAGGCCAGATTTCACCCGTTGAATTTGCTGCATCGCCTGTAGTTTCGATGTTGTTGATGATTCCGAAAGTTCCGGTGCTGGCACCGGAAATGTCACCGTCGATGTGAATTGAATCTGCGATTTTCGTGTAGTTAATCGTCTCCTGTTTGAAGACGAGGATATCGCCATTGACGACAAGTGAGCCGTTGTCATCGTTAGTATCCGAAAAGAAGAAGGTTCCATCACCTTGGACCCGTTCGTGCTGGGCGATAAGTACTCCATTTTCTTCATGATTGAGGTTGTAAATCTCAGATACATCGATGAAAATATAGGCACCGTCTTCTTGAATTTCTAGTTCTGCAGTCGCCTGGAATTCGGAGTAATCGCGTAGACGGACACCATCCATTTCGTGGTACTCCACTAGCAGAAGTGAGAGGTCGCCTTCAAGTTGAGTGGTTGAATCATTAGTGACCGAGCTGATATTCAGGTTTCCATTTGCCTCCATGTGGAATTGCGCCTCGACGATTCCGTTGACCACCGAACGAAGAATGTAAGACTCGACGACATTCGCGGTGATGAGAGTGTTAGTGCCATCTTCTTGGCTGCTGATTGTCATGTTGCCAGCGCCTGCCATCTCAAAGATTTGGCTTGTCATTTCAGCACCAGTCATCGTCTCGTTGAGCCAGATTTTATCGAGGTTGATGAGCATGTATATGTTGGTTCCATCGGCCGCGGTCTCATCGATTGTTAATGTGCCTGAACCCAATTCATCGTGTAGCAACACTCCGTCAGCGCGTTGCTGCCAGCCTTGGCCAGCAAATTCAAGCATATACTCTTCACTGGTTTCGTTTTCAATTTCATGGCGCAGTGTCCAATCGGTGGTGATGGTGATTTCATGGTCGGCCAGCGGTTGATTCCAAAGAGTCACATCTACAATTCGGGAGGTATCGACATATTCCGAACCACATGTGGCGGTGAGTTCGACCGAGTCATCGAAGGAGAGGTTGGTGGGCAGGGTGACGCGATAGTTGTTGGAATCGAGAGGGACGAGTGAATAATTTGGGTCACCCCAAGTGAATGTCCAATTCCCGAGTGCGACATCTTCAGAGTCGAAGTGTTTGGCAGAGAGTGAGCAATTTCCGGGTGCAGGGGCGGTTCCATCGATGCTCAAAACATAGGAGTTGTCCGCCGCATTATCTCCGTTGTGGTCGAGCCAATCCACTTTGATGGAAAGCACACCTCCGGTGCCATCTGCTGCAACCATCATAGAAGCGCTTGCACCCAGCAGGAGCATCATTGTGAGCAACGGTATCAATGGGCGGTGAGTGCTGTTCATATGCAGACCTTCGGTCTGTTCCCTAATGAATCCTAACACTCGCGGTTTACACCTTAGAAGAGGGGCTCTTCGTAGCCATCATCGCTTCGATTCCAAATGTCAGAAGGAATATCATCGTAAATGTTCACGACCACAGTCTCCTCCTCAACATCGCCTTCCTCAAGGTAGACCTTCGCCTTATCAGCGAGTTCAGCCTTGAATTTCCAATAGTGAATTCGCCACTCACGACCGTCCCAAAGGGTGGTCTCTTCGGACTCGGTGGTCAGCAAATCATAATCCTGAAACATGTAGAACAAATTTCGGTCGGTCGGCTCCAGCGCATTGTCGATGATTCGGTCGTAATAACCGAAGAATCCGAGCGCGTGTTCAGCCATGCTTTCGGCTACTGTTTTTTCCATCTCTCTATCGATGTGTCGGCGGATAGCCTCCGTCAGTTCTGCTAGTGTCATTCCCATCTGATTTCCCCCACCCAAATCCGCGTCGCAGAGACGCATTACTGCCTCGGGCACTAACTAATCTGTACTCCGTTGTATATCAACAATGCGCGGAAATCGGCCCTACGGGCCGTCTGAACAGCCAAAAATGAGCAAGAATTTGACGCAAGAAGAAGCCGCTTTTGCCGTCGTAGTTGGCAAGAATTTGACGCGAGTACAAGCCGCTTTTCCCGTCATATGTGGCTGCGCGCATAATAAAACGGGTTGCCGGCGAGGGGGCGGCGGGAAGCATGGACGAGCAGTTGGGGAAAGGAAATTTCCTAGGTCTTCCGGGAACGGGGGATGAAGGTGCGGATGTTGCGGTCCTCTCTCTCCCTTACGAACTCACGACCTCCTACGGGCAGGGCACGGAAAATGGCCCGAAAGCGTGCATTGAAGCGTCTGCTCAGGTCGAAACTTTTGACCCATTGCTGGGTGCTGATTTACCAGCCGGTTTTCAGATTCACACGGCGGAGGCTTGGGATGGTGAAGGAAGCACTCTCAAGGCGCAGTTGGATGGTATCGAGGAGTACTGCCGTCGCTGGATGGATGGCTCTTGCTTTCCGCTGATTCTTGGCGGTGAGCACGGTTCGTTGCCGGCTGAGATTCGGGCGCTTGCTGGACATCCGATTCTGAATGAGGATTCAGCCTCTGGATTAGCAGATTTGACATTGGTGCAGATCGATGCTCATGCTGACTTGCGCGATGAGTTGAATGGCGAGCCGTTTAGCCACGCTTGCGCAGCGCGCCGAGCGCTCGACGAAGGGGTCGGTCGGTTATTTCAGGTCGGGGTACGGGCGTTCAGCCGTGAGGAGGCCGCATTCATTTCCGAGGATGAACGGGTGACCACCTGGTTTGCCCGTGACCTTCTATCTCCATGTGCTGGTGAGATTCATTGGAATGGACTTCTCGATGAGTTGTCAGCGATTGAGGGGCCGGTCTGGCTGACCTTGGATGTCGACGGGCTCGATGGCTCACTTGTGCCAGCGACTGGCACTCCAGTTCCCGGCGGGCTCGCATTTTGGCAGGCTGTCGAGGTGATTGAGGCGCTGTTTGCTGCTCCAGAAGCTCAGGTCTTGGGGGCGGATGTCGTCGAGATAGTTCCGGGCGTTGAGAGTCCGTTGACCCAGTTCACTGCAGCCATGTTGGCGACCAAGATTGTTGCAGCCCATCTGGCGCGGCGAATCCGATTGGAGGTGGTGGCGTGAGCAAGGGTAAGCATGTCACACTCGACTACATCGGCTATGTGAGTCCAAACGGAAACGATGCCGAATGGATGCTGGCGCTGCTCAGCGAGGCGGCTGCAAAGGCTGGTGCCCGAGAGGTGCACGCCCATGCGGAACCGTTTGACGGCTCTGTTAGTCCACCCGGATTTGCGGCAGTAATCTTACTCGATGAAAGCCATGTGAGCGCGCACTGTTACTCGGAGCGCGGGCTACTTGCAATCGACGCTTTCACCTGTGGGGAGGCTGACCCCAACCAGATTACCGACCATATCCATGAGGAGTTAAGACGGGTCTGTCCGGGAATTCAGTTGGTGCGCAAGGACTCGCTCAAGAGATTCATCAACGGTGAGTGAGATGTGCGTGTTCGATTTTGTCGTAGGTGAATGAGATGGGTGTTCGTGAATTCGTAGAGGAAAACTTCCTCCACTTCAATGCTGGAGAGTTGGCCAAGACCGCACGCTCGCTGACAACATTTGTCGACTCTGGTGGCGCCCTGATGGTCACTCTCGCTGGAGCGATGTCGACCGCTGAGATCGGCCGCTCATTGGCTCCGGCGATTCGAGCCGGGAAAATTGCGGCCATCACCTGTACCGGCGCCAATCTCGAGGAGGATTTATTCAACCTCGTCGCCCACTCAGAATATGGTGAAATCGAAGATTGGCGTTCCCTCTCAGCGGAGCAAGAATCCCAATTGGAAAATCGAATTACCAATAGGACTCTTCCCGAGGGAGCGGCGATTCGAAAAGTCGAAGCGCCGCTCGTCAAATTGTGGTCCAATGGCGAGCCAAAATTGCCTCATGAATACCTGTACGAACTCATTCTATCAGGCGCTCTTGACTGGGACGCCGACCCAGAAAATTCGTGGTTACTTGCAGCCGCCCAATCCAACCTTCCACTTTTCGTTCCGGGTTGGGAGGATTCCACGCTTGGCAACATCTTCGCAGCCCATGTGTTGTCAGGGGAAATTTCAGTCGAGCAGATTCTTTCGGGAACTCACTACATGACCTGTCTAGCCTCTTGGTATCGAAATGTCTGCGGGGATGGCGGCTCAAGCGGTTCTGGAGGCGGCTCAAGTGATCCTGGAGTCGGCGCAGGTCTGTTGCAGGTCGGCGGAGGAATCGCCGGCGACTTCCCAATCTGTGTCGTGCCGATGCTGCGCCAAGACCTTGGCGAAAGCGTCCCACTATGGTCGTGGTTCGCCCAAATCTCAGAATCC
>Ga0114993_10004995_pt1 | contig 12952 bp, 8 predicted proteins | sample ArcticOcean_MG_C_FD_87042 | JGI IMG/M metagenome (GOLD analysis project Ga0114993, IMG submission 87042) | Marine microbial communities from western Arctic Ocean - ArcticOcean_MG_CB2_150 | ecosystem: Environmental > Aquatic > Marine > Oceanic | place: Arctic Ocean: Canada Basin | collected...
CGATCGCGATTGGGTCATCCGCTTCGATCGTGGCGAGCAGCAGGGCAGTGCCGAGTATTCGCTCATCGGTGGCCTCTACACCGCCAAACAGACGCCCGACGGCTGGGATTTGTTTACCACGACCGAAAAGAAAGACGCCCCGCCCGCGCCGCCCGTTCTGCCTAAATAAAGAGATAGACGGCGGCGTCACCTGCGTTTCGCAATTCTCTTTGTCAACAGGAAACGTGGGATAGGCATTCTGCCCAGAAATCCACGCAGCCCACCGAATCAAGTCGCGACGATGAGATGCCACGGCTGAAGGACCTGATTCGCGAAGGGTCAATATATTCAGCCGACAGTGAAATCCTTTGCTCAGTTAAGTTTGTATCAAGTTATCGGCTAGATCTCAGCCCAGAACGCTAAGCGAGCCGACGTATTGGGAGATAACTATTGCGTCTATAAGCCGAGATCTAACAGGCCGACACGCGGGAAACACTATTATACTAGGGTTTCCGGCTCGCGTACATTTTTACCCCTTCGCCGTGTCGACACTCGTACCCACGGCGACTAGACTCGGCCGAGATCTATCAGGATAAGACGTGGGAAACCCTATCATATTGGTGTTTTCGGATCGCGTACATTTATTACCCCTTCGCCTTCGGGATTTATTCCGGGAACTTCGCGCTCAATACGACCGCCTTTAACTTGGACAGTAGTTTGGCTTCGAGGGTCTTGGGGCACATGCCGGTAATGATGTTGGTGGCTTTCTTATCGCCAAAGATGGCCACCCATTTGACGTACTGCATGTCATTTCCGCGCTGCAAGACCTTGACGAGGATTCCTTTCTTTCCCGCAATGGTAATACCCTCTTTGCTTTGCAAGGTCATGCCGTTCTCTTTTAGCTTCTTCGTATTGAATCCGACAACCGAATCGGCGTACGGATCAGGAAACTTGATCGCAACGACCGACGACTGCGTGCTCTCCTGATAAAATCCCTCGAAGCTTTCGACCTCAACGAAGCCGTGCGGCTGGATAAGCTTGACCCCGGCCTTGGGGAAAGTGACGTACTTCAACGGCTTGCGCTGAGCCGCCACGAATTGCTGATCCGCTTCACTCAGGCGAGCAAGCGGCACCGAGATCACCGAACCATCGGTTTTCTTGAGCGACACTTTGCCCTCGCTTTGCGCAACGAAGTCGGCCTCAACCGAGAACGATCCTGATTTGTCCGTCCACTTCCGCGCGTGAACGATTGAGGCCTGTAGCAGTAGGGTGGTCACCAAAACGAAGGCGACGGCCAAACGGTTCGGCCGAACACGAGTCAGCATCTGATGGCTAGGATTGTTTGCGAACATTATTCCGCCGATCTTCAAGTGAATCATCGATAGGCCAGTGTTGGTTTGTTCGATTGAGCCGGGATTTCCCATTTGGGTTGAGCCTGGAACGACTCCAGGCGTAGTTTGCTCCCTATCTAAACATCTCGCCCGAAAAGTGAAAAAACTCGACCGACCGCAAAGGGGAGAAAACTATTGCGTCTCTCGGCCGAGATTGCATAGGACGAGACGTCGGACACGCTGCTATTATAGCATTTGGGCGTCGCGTACATTTTTTGACCCTTCGGCCGAGATCTAGTAGGACGAAACGCCGGAAACACTATTATGCAAGGGCTTCCGGCACGCGTACTTTTTTTGACCCTTCGTGAGGAAGAGTTGCTACAGATGAAGGCTCGACTTCGCCATAGATTCGCCCCCGTTTGGGAAAAAACTATTGCGTCTCTAGGCCGAGACGCGGGAAACACTATCAGACTAGGGTTTGCATGTCGCGTACATTTTCTGACCCTTCGCCCTTCGGCGTCGCGTACTTTTTTTGACCCTTCGCGGTAGGACACGCCCTGTCGTTGCCGGGTTCAGCAACATTCCTTACGGCGTGTTTCTCACGACCGCCAACGCCGCTTCGTGCATCGCCTTGGTGATGTTGCTGATCTGCTGCATCAACTGCTGCTGTTTCTGCGTGACCTGTTGCAATTGCAGGTCCGCGATTTCACGGTCCTTTGCGGCACTTTCTAGCCGTGCCTTGAGCAACGTCACATGGTTCTTCAGGCCATCGCCGCTGAGCGTCTTTTTTCTCCAAACGAAAAACGGGGTTGCGCCACCCCGGTAGGTCGGCAGCGCGTCGAGCGTTTCGACCGTTGCTCGGGCGTCGCCGGTCAAGCGACCAGCAAGGGAACGCAACTCGGCAATATGCCGTCGCAATTGTCGATTCACTTCGCCGTGGTAGCGGACCTTGTCCACCGCGCCGCGCATTTCACTTTTCTTCGACAGATAGGACTGACGAATGATAAAGGCCCCGACCGGAGAGACGTCCTTAGTCGATCCATCGCTGGCAACGAGCGATCGGATGAGGCCGGTCCAGGCCGTAACCGCCTCGGCGTTTTGCTGCCCTTGAAGTCGCTCGACAATTTCTGCCACGACGGACTGCTGCGCCTCGCTAAGTCCGTCCGGCAATGAGCGGGCCAAAGAGATCGCCAGCAACAAACGGGGCCCACTGGGAGGATCGGGTTGGGGATTGAGGCCGACCTGCTTCCGCGGCGAATCTCCCTCGGGCGCGTCGTCGTTCTTATCCTTCTTCTTCGTGTCTTTCTCCTTCCGATCCGTGCCGTCGTCCAACGGCAGTAGCTTCGGCACGTCACCTGGGTCGGGTTCTTCGACCGGCAGCGGCAAGAGTGTCACTTCCTCTGGTTCGGAGTCCTCCACGGGCAGCGGCAACAACACGATTTCATCCTCGTCGTCGTTCTCGGGCGGAAGCACGGTGGGTCCGAGTGGCAAGACGGAGGGCCCAGGCGGTAACACGGTCGTTTCGGCGGGCAGGACGGATGGTCCAGGCGGTAAGACGTACGTCTCGACCGGCTCAGCATCTTCCAGCGGCAGGACCTTTGTCTCGGCAGGTTTCAGCGTCAGCTTACCCAACGGCCCCGAGGGGTCGGGCTTCTCCTTGAGTTTCAGCACAGCGTTCGGATCGCGCGACGGCGGTGGATCCTTGAGAGTCAACACCGCATTGGGATCGCGCGAGGGCGGCACGTCTTTGAGCTTCAGCGCGGCGTTCGGGTCACCATGTCTTGAAGCCAACGCGGTGTTATAGTCTTTGGCGGCTTGATGGGCCGTTTTGAACGCGAGCGACTCGACGATCAAGTGGTAGCGTTCATCCTGGGCGGTCTTGTCCCATCGCTCGAGCACTTTCTTCACATGCTGCCGAATTCGCTCAGACTCTTGCTGATCCCGGGTCGGTTTGATCGCTTTGATGAGATCTTGAAGTTGCAAGTACTCATCCCACTTCTCGCCGCCCTGCAACGTACCCAGGTGAGAACGTAGTTGATTGCCGGTCGCCGCCAAATGGCCGCGTCGCCGTTGCGTCGACGGCTTGTCAAGTTCGCTGAGCCCAGCCTGGACAACCTGAAATCCCCATAGCCGGTTGATTTTCTCGTACTTCTCGTCCGCCGCGACCTTGTCATACCGCTTGGCGATTTCCTTGAGCAACTCGCGAGTTTTGTCGGCATCATCATCGCTCGCAGCGGCCGCCTCTCGGATCTCGGCCACCTTAAGATGCGACTGCCAACTGACTCCACCTGTCATCTGAGACAAGCGAGCGTCGAGCGCCGCCGCGGCGTGGCTGAGCATGTCGGCCAGCTGCTTGTCAGTAAGCAATGCCACTTGCGCGGCGGAAGGCACGGGCCGGCGAGCGGGAACGCCCGTAGACGGATCCTGATAAAACTGGCCGTCTGGCTCGCTGCCTTCAGTCCACTGGCGAATCTGGTCCGGCGTCGGGATGAACTGTTCCCACTGGAACCGTGGCGTTGGCGTTTGTGGGCGGACGACGCTTTGCTGGCCGTTGGGCGTGACCACACGGGGAACAAAGATTCCGGGCGGCGGCACAAAGACCCCGGCCGGTGGCGGCTGGTTCTGCGCATGAGCCGCCGTGTTCGGCAAACAGATGCTAAGACCGACGCCTAAAGCGATAAAGATCGACCGGTTCATGATGGTGCCCTCCGCTGACAACCTGCAGATGGTCCCAAGGACCGCCGCAATGACCTGAGGCGCCGCACCGAGAAACCCAACCAATCAGGCACCGTGCAGCGCATCGGGCATTGTACGACGGGCGGTCGATTTGGCCAAGCGATAGCATGGCGAACCTGATTAACACCAGTGCTGCACGAACGCAGTCGCGAAACAGAGCCCGAAATGTCGCCCGAGAACTCCACACGAGCCATAGATTCCTATCGCCGTCATTTCAGCACCGCCATCACTCAAGCAGCATCACGGTGGTAGTACTTTAGCAGGCCACCAAGCCTCTCACGGCACTGCACGTCGCCAGTCGTCAATTGACGGTCGTCATTCTCTTCCACGAGCCGGTTGCCCAAGCCTTGGTGATTCCGTTCTCCATGGTAATGTTCAAGGTATTCCAACACGGCATTCCGCAGAGACTTCTCACCAAAGAATATCAGTCTCCGAAGACTCTCTTCCTTGATCGATCTCATGAATCTCTCGATGTGGCCGTTCAGGTTCGGTGACCGCTTTGGCAAGATCAAGCATGTGACGCCCTCGACTTCCAGTGTTCTCCGGAATGAACGACAGAACTTCGTATCACGGTCCATCAGCAGATAGTGCTCGCCATTCAAGAAACCTGCAAATCCGCTGATGTTTCTGGCAATTTGCTTCATCCAGACTTCATTGGGCGACGTTGTGCAGCCAGCAAAATGCACGCGGCGCGTTTTGATGTCAATAACGAACAGCAGATAGAACGTCACCAACCCGCCCTTGGTCCAGACTTCGACGGTGGTGAAGTCGATCGCTGAAAGCATGTCCCAGTGGGCTTTTAGGAACGCTTTCCAACTGGTTGATTGCTTACGGTCCGGTGCCGGCTCGATGCCGTAGGCCTTGAGAATGTTGCCTACAGACGTGTCTGAAACGGTGTGACCAAGATTGCCCAGGGCACCTGCGATCCGATCATATCCCCAAGACGGATTATCCTTAGCAAACCGCAACGCAAGATCGACAATCTCTTGCTCCAGCTTAGGCCGACCCGCTGACTTTCGGCGATTCGTATAGTCCCACTTCGCCGCAACCAGCATGCGATGCCACCGCATGATGGTGTCCGGAGTCACGATCGTCGCAATGTTTTCCAAAGTCTTGCGGCCCAAAACCTTACCCTTCACAGCCAGTCGCTTGCGCTGATCATCGTCGAGAATGATCCGCTTTTTTCCAATTTTCTCTCTGAGGACTTGATTTTCGGTGCGGAGATAGTCAATGACTTGCTGCTGTTCACGGTTCACGATGCCGGCCAGGATGGAGAGCAACAAATGCCAGGGCTGAAAGGCCTGATTCGCCATAGATTCGCTCCGTTTGAGAGAAAACTATTGCGTCTCTAGGCCGAGATTCAGTAAGCCGAGACGCGGGAAACACTATTATACTAGTGTTTGCACGTCGCGTACTTTTATTGACCCTTCGCCCTGGTTGGGAGAGATCCATTGCGTCTCTAGGCCGAGATCTAGCAGGCCGATACGCGGGAGACACTATTATATTAGTGTTTGCATGTCGCGTACATTTTTTGACCCTTCGCCCTCTTCGCCCTTCGGGATGCCTTTGGTGTCTCGCGACTTCGACCTTACACCTTATACTCCACTTCCCGATTCTTCCCCGGCATCGGTACTGGGTACTTGCCGTCGGAGTCGGGCATCACCGGCGCGGGACCGTCTGGGGTTAGCTTGGCGACGCCCGGGGCGAATTCCTGAGCGCTATTGAGCATCTGGTCGTAGGTAATCTCCTGACCGGTATGCGCTGCCATGCGACCCATGCTCGTGACCAGGCTCGCCTCGACGCCGCGAGGCACCTCGTTGTACGGCGTATCCTTGACGATCGCCTCGACCAGATCGTCCCACTCCAACTGGTAGGGATTCTTTTCGGGCTGAGGAAACGCCCAGGTCACCTCGCGACGGTGCTGACGCTGACCGCTGAAGGTGCGGACCTTACCCGGCGTGTGCCCAGAGTTGCTGACGATCGCCGAACCCTTGCTGCCGTGCACCACGCTGGACATTTCGTTACGGCATCCCAACATCGTGCGTCCGTCGAAGAATAACTTTGAGCCATCCGCATAGGTGTACTCCACCGCGTAGGTATCAAAGTTTTGATCGACAAAATCCCCACGGTAATGTCGGCCGCCTAATGCTTGTGCCTTGACTGGCCAGGCGTTCTTCATCCACGACGTCTCGTCGATCTGGTGGATGTAGAAGTCGCTGAAACAGCCACCGCTGGCCCAAATGAAACTATGAAACCGGCGGATCTGCCACATCACCTCAGGCTCGCCCTTCGGCTTCCGTTTTGAGAACGCCGACGCGACCGGCCCATGCATCCGATAGGCCCGCATGGTGATAATGTCGCCGATTTCGCCGTCCCGAATTCTCTTGTGCAGCTCCTGGCGCCCGCGACAGTGCCGAACCATCAACCCGACAGCCGACTTGAGATTCTTAGCGTCTGCTTTCTTGGCCAAGTCGAACATCCGCTTGGCGCTTGCCCCGTCCGCAATGACCGGCTTTTCCATGAAGACATTCAAGCCACGCTCAATCGCGTACTGGTAATGGACCCAACGAAACGCCAGCGGCGTGGCCAGTATCACGATATCACCCGGCCGCAGCACATCCATTGCTTTGCGATATCCGTCGAAGCCGACAAACTGGTGGTCTTTCGAGACCGTGACTTTCTCGGGCGTCGAGCCAAACGTGTTGGTGATCGCCCGAAAGCTATTAGACAGGCGATTCTGAAACACGTCGGCCATCGCCACCAACCGCATCGGCGCGGCCGTTACTCGCAGGGCGTCGGCGGTCGCCCCGCTGCCTCGTCCCCCGCAACCGACCAGGGCGATATGAATTGCACCGCCGTCCTTTTTCTCGCCATGCACTTTCGGCACAGCCAAGGTTCCCAAGGCCGACACGACGCCCGCCGCTTGGATGAACTGACGACGGTTGGATTGACTCGTGCGAGTTTCGTTCATGACGGTTTACTCCTTGGCAGGCGTGTTAACGAAGCGTACGCGAAGGAAGCGGCACACCGGTGAATTATCGTTTGTCCTTTGCACTGTTCCAAAAGAATTCCATCTCGTCGACCGTCGGCGCCTTGAGCGGTCGGACGATCCGCAGGCCCAACCACGGGGCGTTGGTATGATACCAAATACTCTTCGGCAATTGGGGATCCTGCTGTTTCCAGTTTGCGGTTGAACCCCGCCGATACGCCGAGCGGAGTTGTTTGGGGTCGTCGTCCCAGCTACCGCCGCGGACGGTGCGAGGATAGAGTTTCCGGGGCCGGAGCAGTGGATTGTTGGTCGTCGTCTTGATCCGCGCGAAGTAGTCTGGTGCGTACTGGTCGATTGTCCACTCCATCACGTTGCCATGCATGTCGTGCAGGCCCCAGGGATTCGGTTTTTTTTGACCGACCTTCTGATACTTTTCGTTGCTGTTGTCGTAGAACCAACCGTACTCTTTGAGCTTCGATTTATCGTCGCCGAATGAATAGGCCGTTGTCGTGCCGGCTCGACAGGCGTACTCCCACTCCGCCTCAGTCGGCAGTCGATAGAAGTGGCCTGTCTGAGCGCTGAGCCACTGACAGTATTTACTGGCAGCATGCTGCGTCATGCTGATCGCGGGATAGCCTTTCTGTCCCATGCCAAAACTCATCTCAACATACGGTGACGTCGGCTGGCTGACCGCGTCGACGAGCGAGTGCACCTTGGGATTGTAGTCCGTGCGGCCACCATGTTTCGACCGATCGACTTGCGTGATCATGTACGGCTCGTATTCATCCCATGTCACTTCGTATTTCCCGATCCAGAAGGGCGCGACCGTAACCTTCACCTGCGGACCTTCATTCTCACGGCGATCAACCTCGCTCTTCGGGCTGCCCATCGTTATCATGCCACCGCGGATTGCGACCATATGATACGCCGCTCCGCTCTTGGGGACCTTGTCGGCGTAATCCTTCATCTTGGCATCGGGTGACTTCTTCTCCGTCTTGACGATCAGCGTATGGATCCTCTCGACCAACTCTCGTGTGTCGGGTGACGGTGGACCGAGATAACCTTTGGCCCGCGGCTTGAGCCTGACGCTCTTTGGCCAAATTGCCCCTTGCGCGATCCATCGCCGCAACACCTCGGTCTGTTTCCCCACCAACGGCCCACCCTTCTTGAGCGGTGGCATCAGCTTCTTGTCGTCCTTTGCACACACTGTGACGGTATACAGTGGACTCCTCTCTGGATGGAACGCGACGAACGACGGCGCTGCTTCACTGGTCGTTCGCGCCATTTCATAAGTCGCAAGATTAAGGTCTCCTTCAGCGTTCTTGGCCCGATGGCACGCAAGACAATTCTGTTCCAGGATCGGTTGAACGTGCCGTGCAAAGTCAATCCGTGGTTGCACTTGAAGTTTCGCCGTGTCGGGCCACTTCGCACCTTGCGCGATCCACATCTTGATCCGATCCGTCTGCAACGAAGTGAGTCGTGAACCGCCCGGCGGCATCGCACCTTCTTTGTCTTTGGCCAAGAGCATTGTTGTATAGAAGGGACTCTCGGCTGGCTTACCTGGCACGATTGCGGTGCCGTTTTCACCGCCCTTGACCGTGGCGGCGAACGAGTCAAGCCGCAGTTTGCCCTCGACTTTTTTCTCATTATGACAGTTCAGACAAGCCGACTCGATGAGCGGTTGCACTTCTTTCGTGAAGTCAATGCGCGCTTTCTCGTCGGCCGAACCTGCGTGGCAACGGATTCCCATGGCAAGAACGAGAAGTAAGGTTTCTGTCGGCCTCATACGATACGCTCTCGCGACGAAAAAGCAGGCCAGAAGCGCGTCGCTCCTGCCGCTCGATCTCCTAACGGCGAACCGTCAGGCAGAGCAAACAACGCCCCGCACGTTATTGTATCACGGTCATGATACGATTGCGACGAAGCAAGTCTGTCACGCTGATTCGTGGCGACCGCTAGCTGGCAGCCAACTGGCAGATGCGAGCGCGTAATCGAAACGATAGACTGGAGTGCTTGGCGAAGTTCATGATTTTCGGCAAGCGGCACATGGACTATTTGATTTCTGAGTTCGTCGCGTATTACAATACGACGCGGTCGCACATGGCGAGGGAGAATCTACCGCCGGTACGAGACGAGGAGCCGGAGGAGGTCGAGACGCTCAAGCTAAATGAAGTCGTCGTCCGGTCGCACGTTGGTGGGCTGGTGAAATCGTTTGAGCGGAAGGCAGCGTAACGCTTTCTCTCGGGTCTCAAGCAACTGCGGCTCTCGGCCGAGACCTAGCAGGCCGACACGCCGTAAACGCTGTTATCACAGCGCTTCTGCCTAGTGTACGTTTTTTGTCCCTCGGGATAAAATCAGGCGACAATTAGACCTTGTCACGAGGTAACTTACGAACGGGAAATATTCACTATGAAATTGCACGAGACGAAACGAATCATTGGGTTGTTGGCGGTGTTCACGTTTCTCGGCTCGGCTGTGATCGCAGCGGAGAAAAAGACGCCAGAAGAGAAGCCTGGTTACGATAAAGCGAAAGACGTAGGCGCCGCGGCGCCCAAAAGCGCCGACGTGCCGTTTGATGGCACGCAGAAATCAATCAAAGAAAATTGGGAGATGTGGCCGAAAGTGGAGATGCCGATTACGTGGTCATTGGTTGACAGTCCCAAGGGCGGCGGCAAGGTTCTTATGACCAACGGTGGCAAACGCTGGGGCACACACGACCTAGTCACGAAGAAGAAGTATACCGACTTCGAAGGTCACGTTGATTTCGTGATGCTGGGTAAGCGTGGCGACGACAAGGTCGAGGGCTACGCCAATAGTGGCGTGTACCTACAAAACCGGTACGAACTCCAGATCGAATCCCCGAAAGGCAAGAACGCGAAGGATCCGTATAATTGGAAAATCGGCCCCCATGGCATCGGCGCGTTCTGTATGGAACGCGTACCAGACGTCAACGCCTGGCGGCCGAACGGTCAATGGCATTCCTTCCACTTCCTCTTCACCGCAGCACGTTGGGACGGGGATAAGTCCATTGAGCCGGCACGTGCGACTGTGTGGTGGAACGGCTTGAAGGTTCACGACAATGTGCAGATCAAACACGCCAACGGCGGTGCCAAGGTTAGCCCGAGCGCAGAAGGGCTCAAACTGCAGGAGAACGGCCAGGATGTGCGCTATCGCAATGTCTGGATCCTCGACCGCAGCGCCAAGAAGAACAACTGACATGGGTGGAGAATTAGGGGACGCAGCAGCGCGAAAAGTGAATTATCTCCGCCGACCACAATGTGGCCGCAAACAAATGCGGCCATCGGCCGAAATTCAGCGGGCCGAGGCGCCCACAACCTCTATTTCACCAGGGTTGGGACTTTGCGTACTTTCTTACCCCGTACAGTTTCGAGTTTGGCTACATTTTTGCTCCTTCGGGGAATCTAAATAGCATGGGAGAAGCAGTGCGTAATCCGTTTCGATTCTGGGTGCGAATGGCTAGATTCATCGCTGTTCTTGTCTTATCCCATTGGATTCATCAGCCCGATGCGTGTGGCGACTGGACACGCTCGATTAGGCCCGACGTGAAGCCGGATAAGTCAGTGGTCCTGAAGGCGTTTCAAAGTCCGGCCGATGTGGCCGATCGTTATAGCTGCCGTGTGCGCGGGTATGTCTATCCACCAAAATCCGGCGACTATGTCTTTGGCGTCACGAGTGACGATCAGTCAAAGCTCTATCTGAGCACAGATGACGACCCCAAGAACAAGAAACTGATCGCCCGCGCCGATGATTGGACGGAACCCGAAAACTACAAGAAATTTCCCACACAAAAGTCCAAGCCGATCCGCCTCCAGGCAGCGAAAAAGTATTACATCGAGGTGATACATCGTGAAAACTCGGGCGGAGATCACGTGGCTGTCGGTTGGCTTGTTCCCGGCGGTGGCGGAATAGAGATCATCCCGGGAGCGAACCTCTCCCCGTTTGGATCGGAGGTGAAAGGGAAGATCGTTCAAGAGATCTGGACCGATCCGGTGGTGCCGCCTATCAAGGGTACGCCGACCATCAAGGTCACTTCTAAGAATGATCCTACCAAGCCCGTGCCTGGCGGTGTTCGCTGGTTCTGGAACAATCACCAAAGCAATCTTCGCAAGACCAAGGCCGACAATTTCGACATTGTGTTTCTGGGGGATTCGATCACTTCTGGTTGGCCGGGCGATCTTCTCAAGAAGACCTGCGGCAAACACCGCCCGGCGAATTTCGGCGTTGGCGGCGACCGTGCCGAGAACGTTTTGTTTCGATTGAATAATGGTGAACTGGCGTGGACCACGCCTAAGGTGGTCGTGTTGCTGGTCGGCGTCAACAACTTGGCGATGGGCAATAACCCAGGAGAGGTTGCGTTGGGTGTGGCGCACGTCATCACGAAACTGCGCGGGGTCGTTCCCGATGCGAAGATCCTTGTGCTGGGCGTCTTTCCGACGAAAATCCGCGCCCACGCGGACAAGATTCCACGGGTCAATGCATACTTGGAAAAAATGGACGATGGCAAGATGGTGCGCTATGTCAACATCAACCGACAGTTCTTGGACAAGGATGGCAAGCTCCGAAGCGACGTAATGAGAGACGCGGTGCATCTCAGCCGCAACGGCTACGTCATCTGGAGCGAGAACGTCGCGCCGGTTCTGGCTAAAATGATGAAATAGTTCGGGAGCTATCCCGAAAGGTGAAAAAACTCAGCCGACCGCGAATCCGGTCAAAAACAACTGCGTCTCTAGGCCGAGATTCAGTACACTGTGTTCTCGGAAACCTCTATTTTACTAGGGTTTGCGGCTCGCGTACATTTATTACCCCCCGTGAACAGTACCAATGTTCGTGATCCAAACAATTGCGTCTCTAGGCCGAGATCAAGCAGGTCGAGACGCGGAAAACGCTATTATAGTAGCGTTTCCCGCGTACATTTTTTGACCCTTCGGTTTCGTAGCCGGCGTACCTTATCAATCGACCAAAAGCCTAGAAGTCGTGGACTCTCAATGACTTCGGTCGATTTTATCGGCGAAAGACACTTTTGAAAAGCGTTGCGTAGGCTTGCGTACGGTAGCGTCTACTTGCACTTACTAGTGGTAGTCGGGCGCAAAAGTGGTAGGCCTAAATGACAACGCCGATGGCGTGAAAGATACTCCGTCGTCACGCTGAAAATTCATGTGTTCGAGCGGCGCCGTGGGGCGTGGATGGTTCCCACCCTCACTGATTTTCCTTCGTCTCCATCGGAGGCCAACTTGGCGCTTTGCTTCGGCGTCCCAGCGGGGTTCAATGAATGTGTAACTCCCTTCTATTACTGTACTTCCGACAATAGCACGTTGGACGGGAATTACCAGCCGCGGCGACGACAATCGGCCGCACTTCCGTAACCTCAGCTCCCGAACCCTTCAGTATTGCCGGAGTTTGCGGATCGCGTATTTTCCCCCCTTCGCCTTCGGGCTGACGCCGCGCGATCTCGAAACTTGACGCCCTTTGCTGACAGTCCTATATTGACCATTGATGGGTCAAGGCGCGGCGCACAACGCCAGCCCGTCGCGATTCTTTTGTCTCACTATCTTGAAAGGAGACGCTGATGCAAAGGATACTCATCGCCTTCGTCGCGTGTGGTTTGTCACTCTCCTTTGGCTCAGCGGCCCAGGGTGTGATGACGACCACGTTTCAAGTGACGGGCAACGTCGGATACGAATTGGTCGGATTCGCTCAGCCGGGTCAAACCAGCGTCAGTGGCAATGTGCAGCTGATGACCGTTCCTCCCACGGCCACGATTCTCAACGCGTTGGTCTACACCAACGACTTTCTAGCTCCTCCGCCGGGCGGCGGCCCCAACGGTGGCGGCGGCTGGCTCGACGGCACCATCACCGATCCGTCGTTGGTGCCGAGTTCGTTGGGCGTCAACGTCGCG
>Ga0114993_10005007_pt1 | contig 12938 bp, 14 predicted proteins | sample ArcticOcean_MG_C_FD_87042 | JGI IMG/M metagenome (GOLD analysis project Ga0114993, IMG submission 87042) | Marine microbial communities from western Arctic Ocean - ArcticOcean_MG_CB2_150 | ecosystem: Environmental > Aquatic > Marine > Oceanic | place: Arctic Ocean: Canada Basin | collected...
CACCGAAAAAAATCTCGAGGAATATGGCGACAAGGTAACCGAGGACGAAAAAACCGAGATCGAAACCGCCCTGACGGCAGTCAAGGAGGTTTTGGAATCCGAAGACGCCGAGGACATCAAGGCCAAATCCGATGCGCTCATGCAGGCCTCCATGAAGCTCGGCGAAGCCATGTATAAGGCCAGCCAGGAAGAAGGCGCCGCCGCCGATGCCATGGGCGACGGACCGTTAGGCGGCGATGAGCCGGACCCGGACGCACCCGAAGGCGCCGATGACGACGCCACCGTCGTCGATGCCGATTTCGAAGAAGTGGATCCCGACAAGAAGCCCGAATAATACCGGGCATCGTTCAGGGTTGGCATCGAACGGGATTGGCTGATGGCGAAAGAGGATTTTTATAAGGTTCTGGGCATCGAACGGGATGCCGATGCGGGCGCTATTAAAAAGGCGTACCGGGCCAAGGCCATGAAGTATCACCCGGACCGCAATCCCGGTGATGCCGCCGCCGAAAAGAAATTCAAGGAACTGAACGAAGCCAACAACGTTCTCTCGGACGAGCAAAAACGCGCCGCCTATGACCGCTTCGGCCACGAGGCGTTCGAGCAAGGCGGCGCCGCCGCCGGCGGCCAGGGTTTCGGCCAGGGCTTCGGCTCCGGCTTCGCCGATATCTTCGACGAAATGTTCAGCAATTTCGGCGGCGGCGGCGGTGGTGGCCGCGGCGCCCGCCGTGCAAGCCGGGGCGCCGATCTCCGCTACAATATGGAGATCACTATGGCGCAGGCCTATGCCGGCGCCAAAACCAATATTCGCGTGCCGTCGTCGGTGCAGTGCGGCGATTGCTCCGGCATCGGCTCCAAGGGCGGCGTGCAGCCCGATACCTGCCCGGCCTGCAACGGCCACGGCTCGGTGCGCGCCCAGCAGGGCTTTTTTACCATCGAGCGAACCTGTCCCACCTGTCAGGGTCAGGGCAAAGTGATCAAGGAAGCCTGTCCCAGCTGCCAAGGTTCGGGCCGCACCCGCCAGGAGAAAACTCTGGCGGTGACCATTCCGCCCGGGGTCGAGGAGGGCACCCGCATCCGCCTTTCCGGCGAGGGCGAGGCCGGCATCCACGGCGCCGCAGCGGGCGATCTATATATATTTATTTCGGTGTCCAATCACCGTATCTTCAACCGCGAAGGCCCCAACATATATTGCAAAGTGCCGATCCCGATCACCATTGCCGCGCTTGGCGGGCATATCGAAGTGCCGACCGTGGACGGCGCCCGGGCGCGCATCACGATCCCGGCGGGCACCCAGTCGGGCCACAAGTTCCGGCTTAAATCCAAGGGCATGTCGGTATTGCGTTCCCGCGAGCGTGGCGACATGTTCGTGCAAGCCAATGTGGAGACGCCGGTCAATCTGTCGAAGCGGCAGAAAGAGCTGCTGCGCGAATTTGATGAAGAATCCGGCGGCGCCAAAAACAATCCGGAATCGGAAGGCTTTTTCACCAAGGTCAAAGATCTGTGGGAGGATCTGAAGGACTAAAGACAAACGGGGGCTGCCATGAAAATCGGAATTCTCGGGAGCGCCGGGCGCATGGGGCAGATGCTGGTGCGCCAGGTAGCCGATACCGCCGGCGCTGAATTGGCCGGCGGCACGGAAGCACCGGGCCATGCAAGCCTCGGCGCCGACATTGGATTGAGCGCCGGGCTCGAAGCTGCCGGGTTAACAATCACCGATGATGCGAGCGCAGTTATCGCCGCTGCCGACGTGGCTATCGAGTTCAGCTTGCCCGCCGCCACGGCTCGCCATTTGGAACTGGCCGCCGGGTCCGCGACACCGCTGGTGATCGGCACCACCGGCCACGATGCGGCCCAGATGGGCCTGATCGAAGCCGCCGCCAAACAAACTGCCATCGTCAAGGCGATGAATTTTTCGGCCGGCGTCAATGTGTTGTTCGCGCTGACCGAACGGCTGGCCGCTACCTTGGACGAAGCGTTCGACATCGAAATTGTCGAGATGCACCACAAGCACAAGGTGGACGCGCCGTCGGGCACCGCCATTGGCCTCGGCCAGGCGGCGGCCAAAGGGCGCGGCGTTGATCTGGACGCAAAATCCGTGGCCGGCCGCGACGGCATTTCCGAGCAACGGCGGCCCGGCGATATTGGGTTTGCGAGCCTGCGCGGCGGCGATGTGGTCGGCGAGCATTCGGTGATCTTTGCCGGCGCCGGCGAGCGGATCGAGCTGCACCACAAGGCGGCGTCGAGGGTGATCTTCGCCGCCGGCGCGGTGCGCGCTGCCCTCTGGCTCGAAGGCAAGGGGCCCGGTTTATACGACATGTTCGACGTGCTCGGCTTTGGCGATTAATCTGGCGGCATGAAAAAAGCCGACATCGAAGCGTTCTACGCCAATCTCTCGGCGGCCATGCCGGAGCCCAAGGGCGAGTTGGATTATATCAATTCCTATACGCTGCTGGTGGCCGTGGTTTTGTCGGCGCAGGCGACCGACGTGGGCGTCAACAAGGCCACCGGGCCGTTGTTCAAAAAGGTCAAGACGCCGAAACAGATGCTCGCCCTCGGCGAAGCGGGCTTGAAGGATTACATCAAGTCCATCGGGCTTTTTAACACCAAGGCGAAAAACGTCATCGGCCTATCGAAAATGCTTTTGGAAGATTTCGGCGGCGCGGTTCCAAAGGACCGGGATGCGTTGCAAAAGCTGCCCGGCGTCGGGCGCAAGACCGCCAACGTGGTCCTCAACATCGCCTTTGGCGAGCCCACCATTGCCGTCGATACGCACCTCTTTCGGCTCGGCAACCGCACCGGCATGGCGCCCGGCAAGACGCCGCTGGAGGTGGAGCTGAAGTTTGAAAAAGCCACCCCGGACGCCTACCGCCGGCATGCCCATCATTGGCTGATCCTGCATGGCCGTTATGTGTGCAAGGCCCGTAAACCCGATTGCGGCGCCTGCGTGGTCAGCGCCCAATGCGGCTACAAAGCCAAGGAAATGGGCTAGCTCTAACCCTAACCCTTCTCGTCGAACCCCATCAGATCGCGATTACCGGAGCGGGGATCATCGTCGCTGATAAATGGCGCCGGTTTGGCCGCCGGGGCGGCGCCATCGGCCGGCGCCTGATCGGTCGGCGGCGGCAATTGATCGCCTTCGGCTGGCGGGGCGGCATCGGGCGGCGGCGGCGCGTCCGCATCGGGCGGCGGCGCGGCATCGGCGGGCGGTGCGGCGGGCGGTGCTTTGACGGGCGCTTTGGCGGCGGGTTTTTTGGGCGCCGGTAAATCTTCAACCGGGGCCTTCGGTTTATCCTTGTTCTTGATAATCGCGGCGAAGCAATTTGGCTCATCGACTTCATCGGTCTCGCGGCCGCGGACCTCCACATGATCTACCTGGTTATCGCCGCCGTCCGAATAGAGGAAGACATCAACGACGCAAGCCGGCGTCCGGTACTGCCAGATGGTTGCCGGCGGCTCCTCGCGCTCCAACGACGGCGCGCCCAAAAGATCGGACAGATCGTCATTGTCGAGGCCCAGCAAGCGGTCCTTGAAATTGGTCAAATCCACGGGTAGGGCGGCGGTTTCCTCGGGCTTCTTTTCCTCTTCCTCTTCCTCGGCTTGGCCGCCCGGCTTATCGTCGTCTTCGCCGTCTTCTTCGGAAGGCTCGGCATTGACCTGATCGGCGGCGATGACGCGCGCATCCTCGACCACCCTAGGGGTGCGCTTTATGGTCTCGGGCGCAGCGGCGCAGGCGGCAAGAAACAGCAGTGCCAAAAGGGGGAAAGCGGGCAGCTTGCCGGGACCGGCGCGACAGGAAAAAATCTTGGCGGACAGGAAACGCGCGGCCATTCCGGGACCGCTCTAATCGGCCGCTTTGTCCGGCCCGGCGTCCTGGTCGCTGTCCAGCGAGGCCATATCGCCCGATATCTTGCCGCCGGATTCGATGACGATCTTGCCGTAGCGGATCGAGCCATCGACACTGCCTTCCTTGCGAATCGTCAGTTTTTCCGTTGCCACCAGCGTGCCCTCGAAGCGGCCCGATATATCGGCCTCGGCGACGGTGGCGTTGCCCTTGAAATAGCCGTATGGCGAAATGACGATGGTGTGCGCGTCCGATAATGCGGCTTCCACCTGGCCTTCGACCACAAGTTTTTCGCAAGCCGTGATGTCACCGGACAGCCGGATATTGCGGCCCACGGTCAACCGGTTGGCTTCGTCGTCCAGCGCCAGCACCCGGTCGTTGCGTTTTGGGCCGCCCGGAATTTCCGTGACCCGGCGTGGAATTTCGGGCCGGAACGGCGTGCTCAATGGTTTCGCCGGCCCATGGCTGGCGCTTTTGGCAAACGGCTTCAACGGCGGCGCCGCCATTTCGGACGCAGCCTCGCCGCCATCATCCTTGGCGTTGGCGGAGTTTTCGTCGTTGTCCTTTGTGAACATACTCAATCTCTGATCTCCAAACTATGGTCTTGGCTCGCCGGTTCCAGCCGTTCGCGCCAGCCATGCAGCAGATGCACCATGGCCGCCGTCGCGATGATCGGCGCAATCAGATTGACAATCGGCACCGTCAACATAATCGCGATCAGCACCCCCGCCACGAATACCTGGCCCCGGAAGCGACGCCGAACCCGGCGGGCGGTTCTGGGGTCAAACCGGCGATGGCCGACCAATTCAAAATATTCACGGCCAAGAAGATAGCCATTTAAGCCGTAGAAGACAAAAAGATTAAATGGCGGGAAGAAAATAAGAATAATGATGAACGGCAGCGCCAGGATATTGAGGACAATGCCGATGGCCGCGAATTTGAGCGTGATCCACAGGATTTCCGATATCTGCTGCTTTCTGGGCGCGGCCAGGCCGGGATAGTGCCGCTCTTCGACCGCCGCCGCCACGTCTTCCAGAAACAGACTGGCGACCAGCGTGATGACGGATGGAAACAATAGCCAGGTCAGCACCCCCGCCGCCAGATTGCCGAGAATGTCGGAGATGAAATCCAGGCTGATGGGATATCCGAAGATCGAGTAATGCAAATAATCGGTGCTCGACAGGAACACCGCGATACCGCCCCAAAGAGCCGCGAAAACCACCAACGATCCGATAACGCCCAGCCAAAAGACCCGGCGCGGCCTGGGATCGCTCAGTTGGGCGATGGCGCGTGAAAAGGCTTTGATCATTGGCTGCGGGTCCGCGCTGGCTGTCGGGAAATGTGCGCCTCGTGTTTATCCCCGTTGCCATCCACCCGCAAGGCCGGGCCCCTAAAATTCCCGCTTGAGGCAATTGTGCAGCCACCTATACTGCGCCGCTCTTAGGGAAATATTTCGTTCCAAATTTTGCGCCCAAGGAGAAAAAAATGGCGGAGACCCAATATGACGTGACCGGCATCGGCAACGCGATTGTCGACGTGTTGACCCAGGCCGATGACGCCTTCATCAGTGATCATGGCCTGGAAAAGGGCGCCATGACCCTGATCGATACGGAAACGGCGGAAAAAATTTATGGCGATATGGGCTCGGCCGTTGAAGTTTCCGGCGGCTCGGCCGCCAATACCATCGCCGGCTTGGCGAACCTCGGCGCCCGCGCCGCCTATATCGGCAAGGTTGCCAAGGACCAGCTGGGCGAGGTGTTCGCCCACGATATCCGCGCCGCCGGCGTCAATTTCGACACCCCGCCGCTGGCAGGCGATGCGACCACGGCGCGCTCGATGATCCTGGTGACCCCGGATGCGGAGCGCACCATGCAGACCTATCTCGGCGCCTGTGTCGAATTGGGCCCCGAAGACGTGCCGGACGACGTTATCGCCGCGTCCGAAGTGGTCTATCTGGAAGGCTATCTTTACGATCCGCCGCGCGCCAAGGAAGCTTTTCTCAAAGCCGCCAAGATCGCCGAAGCGGCCGGGCGCAAGGTGGCGCTTTCCCTGTCGGACCCGTTCTGCGTCGAACGCTACCGCGCCGAATTTCTGGAATTGGTGGAAGGGCACGTCAATATCCTGTTCGCCAACGAAGATGAAATCACCTCGCTCTACCAGGTGGAAAATTTCGATGACGCCCTCCAGCATGTGCGCGGCCATTGCGATATCGCCGCCCTGACGCGCAGTGCCCAAGGCTCGGTCGTGGTAGCCGGCGACGCGGTGCATGTGGTCGATGCCGAGACCGTGACCAATGTGGTCGATACCACCGGCGCCGGCGATTCCTACGCCGCCGGTTTCCTCTATGGGCTGTCCCGGGGTGACAATCTGGCCACCTCGGCCCGCATCGGCGGCATTCTGGCGGCCGAGATCATCAGCCATTACGGCGCCCGCTCGGAATCCAACTTGAAGGAACTGGTGGCGCAAAAGCTGGGATAATTTTGCAAAGCCGGGTAGGCTTCGATCATGGACGGCTTTAACCAATTGGGCGCGGCCGGCGCCGGCAAGGATATCGCCGGGCACCGATTTGAAACCTCGTGGTTCTGGCGCGTATTGCCGTCGGGCATGCGCCGCCGCTGGTGGCTGTTCCGGCTGTTCGATCTGCTCGCCCGCCATTGGCCCTTATTGGGGGAACGCCAGGGCGCGCTGATCGTGCGCATGGACGGCATCGGCGACATGGTGTTGTTTCGCCGCAGCCTGGAAAATTATTGTCAAGTGCTGGGCTTGAGCCCGTCGGAGATCACCATCCTCGGCTGCAAAAGCTGGGGCGACGTGGCGGGCGAGATTTTCGCCGGCTACCGGTTGTTCATGATCGACGAGCACGCTTTTGCCCGGCAACCCTTTTACCGCTTCAAGATCAGCCTCATGGTGCGGCGTCTGGCGCCGGCGATCACCATCTGCGATTCTTACTTACGCCGGGCGATGATGGCGGACAGTCTGGTCTGGGTCGCCTCGGCGCCCACATCGTGCGTGTCCTTGCCTTTTATAAACGAGCCGACGCGCACCGAGTTTACCTATTACCTCAGCCAGGTGGACCGCATCATCGATACCGGTCCCTACCCAACCCACGAAGTGGCGCGCCATTACCGGTTTCTGTCGGAACTGGCGGGCGCCGAGATTGCGCCCAAGGCGCCCGAAATTCCGTGGCGCCGGCAAGCGCCCCAGATTGCGGCGGGTGGCGCTTATGCGGTGCTCAATCCGGGCAGCAACGAATTTGGCCGGCGCTGGCCCTATGACAGCTATTTGGATATTGCCGAAAAACTTTTGGCAAGGGGATTGCGGGTGATCATCGTCGGCGGCCCCGGCGAGCGATCCGGCGACCACCGGGACCGCTTCGGCGACGATGCGCGCATTATTGATATGATCGGCGCCACCTCGATGCCGGAGCTTCTCGATATTCTCAAACACAGCGCCTGCGTGATCTCCAACGATACCGGCCCGGCGCATCTGGCCATCGCCCTCGGCGCGCCCACGGTGGTGGTGCTCGGCGGCGGCCATTTCGGCAGCTTCGTTCCGTACCCGGAAGAAGCCCGTCCGCCCCATGCCCGCTTCGTCTATGAGGAAATGCCTTGTTACCATTGCTTCTGGCGCTGCCATCTGCGCGCCAGCCGGTTCGATGTGTTTCCCTGCGTCGCCGCCATTCCGGTGGACGCGGTGTGGGCCGAAGCCGAGGCCCTGTTGGGCGTTGATGCCTAGCCCCGATATCCTCGAGGCCGATGCGCCCTCCGGCGGAATTCTGATCGTCGCCGCCGGCGGTATCGGCGATGCCATTTTGCTGGCGCACCTGTTTCCCCGGTTTGCCGCCCTGGCCGAAGACGGCGAGCCGGTGACCTTGGCATTGCACAAAGACGCCGGCAAGGCGGCGTTTCTGTTCGAAGGACTGGCCCAAGTGGTCACCGTGGATTTCGCCCGCCTGCACGCATCGTTTTTCTATCGCCGGCGGGTGTTTGGTGCGTTAAAAGGTTGCCATTTCCGGCGTGCCATATCCGCCGATTACAAGCGCCACCCGAAGCTGGACGAAGCGCTGGTCCTGGCCGCAGCCGCTCCCGACACGCGCGCCATGAAGGCCCGGCCCTGGGCCAAATATGATGGCCGCTTACAGCGCAGCGAAGCCCGTTTCACCGGCATTTATGACAGCGGCCCGGCGCTGACCGATAAGATCTTGCGCTGGGCCGGGTTCCTGGATTGGCTGGGGGTTGATGGCGCGCCGCCGGACTTGAATTTTCCGCCCGAACGCCGCCCGCCACCCGCCGCCACCCGCCGCTCATTGTCCAGCCCCGCCCGCCGCCCGATGATCCTGCTGGCGCCATTCTCGGCGGAGAAATTGAAACAATGCCCGGCGGCTCTGTACGCCGAAATCTTGGATCATCTGGGCGCCGATTACGACGTGGTTCTGACCGGCGCGCCAAATGATTTGGACGGCAATCCCGAATTCAAGGCGCTGCTCGAGCGGCCCAACGTCAGCTTCGATGGCGCGGCGTTCGAAGACTTAGGCCCGCGCCTTGGCGCCGCCTCTCTGGTCATCGCCGCCGATAGCGCCGCCATGCATCTGGCGGTAGCCATGGGCGCCCCAACCCTGTGCCTGGCCAGCGCCGCCTATGTCGGCGAGATCGTGCCCTACGCGCCCGAAATCACTCCCGCCAATGCACATTTCATCTATACAGCCATGGACTGCCAAAGCTGCCTCGGGACCTGCGTGCACCCCGCCGAGAACCGCATGTATCCCTGCGTTGCCGCCATCGATGCGGCCCAAGCCATTGAAAAAATTGATATAATTTTGAACCGGGACGGGCGATGACCGGCTGGATCGAAGCCGCCCGGGTCTATCTCGAGCGGCGCATAATCGCCATGATCTTTCTCGGCTTTGCCTCCGGTCTGCCCTTCGGCGTGCTGGCCGATCCGCTAACCGCTTGGCTGGCCGAGGCCGGCGTTACCAAAACATCCATCGGATTGTTTGCCTGGCTGAGCATCCCCTTTGGCATCAAATTTGTCTGGGCGCCGCTGATCGATCATGTGCGGCTGCCCGGCCTAAGCCGGGCGCTGGGGCGGCGGCGCGGCTGGGTGATCTTGACCCAGATATTGCTGGTGGGCGCCATCTTCGGGCTCGGCCAAACCGATCCGGCCGGTGATCTTTGGCGGACCGCTCTGTTTTCGCTGATCGTCGCCTTCCTCGCCGCCAGCCAGGATATCGCCCTCGATGCCTACCGGATCGAAATTTTGGCCGAGGATCAATTGGCGGCGGGCACCGCTGTCTGGACATCGGGCTGGCGCGTTGCCCAAGTAGGCGGCGCCGCCTTCGGTCTGATCTTTGCCGATTTTTTCCCCTGGACCGTGGTCTTCACGGGGCTGGCGGCGCTCATGGCCGTTGGCATCATCGCCATATTGATCAACCCGGAACCGGCCAACCCGGCCATCGCACCCATCACACCCGGGACGCAAAGCGCCGATGGCTCCCGCGCCCGTTGGATCCGGCGCGCGTTTGTTGCGCCGTTTACAGAATTTATTGCCCACCGCCAGGGATGGCTTGCCATCCTTCTGCTGATCCTTTTGTACAAGTACGGTGATGCGATGCTGAGCGTGATGAAAATTCCTTTCTTTCTGGAGATGAATTTTACCAAGACCGAGATCGCCGTGGTCACCAAGTTTTTCGGCATCGGCGCCATCATCTTCGGCGGCATTTTGGGCGGCGTGCTGCTGGCCAAGACCGGCATTATGAAAGGCTTGCTGATCGCCGGCATCCTGATGGGCGTCTCCAACCTGATCTTTATCGCCCAGGCCGTGGCCGGCGATAATCTGACCATGCTGGCGGTCACCATCGCTACCGAAAACATCACCACCGGCATGGGCACGGTGGCGTTCGTTGCGTACCTGTCGTCCCTTTGCAACGCCGCCTACACGGCGACCCAGTTCGCGCTTCTGACCTCGTTCATGGCTTTGTCGCGGACCGTGATGTCATCGGGCGCCGGCTGGCTGGCCGATCATGTGGACTGGATTTCGTTTTTTGCGCTCACAACCCTGGCCGCCGTTCCCGGCATTCTTTTGCTTGTTTGGATGATGCGCCGCTACGGGGATGCGCCGGTGCGCAACGGAAATTAGTCGTCCAGTTTGCGCGCTTCGTCGACCAGCATGATGGGGATGCCGTCGCGGATCGGATAGGCCAGCTTGGCTTTTTCGGATACCAGTTCGCGGGCTTCCCGGTCATAGCGGAGCGGCCCCTTGGTCATCGGACAGACCAGGATTTCCAGAAGCTTGGGATCGACATCTTGATTGTTCATGGCGGCATTCTATTCGAAATCAATGGGTAGAGCCAGACGGCCCGGCCTCCTGGATGGCCATGGTCATCAGTTGCTCCATCACACCGGTGATGGCGGCGAAGTCGGGCGCTTCCAGCAAGGCCTGCTTTTCCGGCAGACCGAACGGGCACATCATGGCCAGGGTGGCGATCAGCAGCCGGTCTTCGGTCTGTTCCAGGGACGCCCAATCCACCTTCAATTGCTTGGCGTCGAAATAGCGGCTTAACAGCGCCAGGAAACTGTCCCGGTCGAGGCCCGCCGGCCCTTCGTCCATATCGGCGTGAAAGGCGGAAAAATCCGGGCGCACCCGCCGGTAGCCGTTTTTACCCTCGACCTCTGCATCGATGCGGTAGCGGCAAACGCCTTCCAAGGTGATCAACAGGCGCCCATCGCGGGTCTCGTTGAAGGCGACGATGCGCCCGGCGCAGCCGATACTGAACAAGGGCGCGTCTTCCGGCACCAGACCGCCGTGCTCGGCCTCGGTCTGCACCATGCCGATCAGGCGGCTCTGGCCGAGGGCATCGAAAATCATCGCCAGGTAACGGGGCTCGAATATGTTCAGCGGCAGGCGACCATTGGGCAGCAACAGGGCGCCGGGCAGGGGAAAGATGGGGATCGCATCGGGCAAGGCGTCGAAGGCGATGCCGAACGGGCCGGGGACGGAAGAACTTGGCATCAGGAGAACAGCACCGCCGAAAGCTTGCGCCGCCCCTCGACGGTGACCGGATCGGCGTGGCCGAGGGCTTCGAATATTTTCAAGAGCTGGGCGCGGGCGGCGCCTTCGTTCCACTCCAGATTACGGCGCACGATCTCGACCAGGGTATCGACGGCGCTTTCGGCGTCGCCGTCGCCATATTGGGCCATGGCCAGATCGAAACGCGCCTGATGATCATCGGGATTGCGCTCGAGCGCGGCCAAAAACTCAGCGCTGTCGCCGCCGCCGCCCGTATCGCTGGCCAGCTCCAGCGCCGAAATAACCGAAGCGATCTCGCTATTATTGCGCATTTCGTCCGGTAATTCCGCCAGATAATCGCGGGCCTCGTCGGCTTTATCGTTGCCGATCAGGCTGCGCGCCAGCCCCGCATGGGCGGCGATATTGCCGAGATCCTGCTGCAAAACCTGTTGATAGATGGTGTGCGCGGTGCCCGCGTCGCCGCTTTCCAGTAAGGCGGCCGCCTGTTCCAGCGCTTGATCGAGGGGCGAGCCGGCCGAGCCGGTCAGTTTCTCAACGAACTGGCGCACCTGGGTCTCGGGCACGGCGCCGGAGAAACCGTCGACCGGCTTGCCGTCCTGAAAGGCAACCACCATGGGGATCGACTGCACCCGCATTTGCGCCGCCAGTTGCTGATTTTCGTCCACATTGATTTTGACCAGCCGCACGGCGCCGCCATATTCGTTGACGATTTTCTCCAAGGTGGGGCCGAGGGTTTTACAGGGCCCGCACCATTCCGCCCAGAAATCGACGATCACCGGCTGGATGGCTGACGCGCTTATCACATCGGCTTCGAAACCGGCGGTATCGGTTTCGGAGACGTATCCACCGCCGCCAAGCGCGCCGCCGGCGGCCTCGGCATTCATCATATCCGCCATGCTTCGATCCTCATTATTCGTTGTTTCCTCTTTAAAAATCATAATTGGCCGGTTGCGCCCGCCTTTCAAGGCTAAAGCAACATAACCATGGGTTTGTGCCCGCAAGCCCCCAGGAATGCCAACAGATCATCGGCGCTGATGGCCGTGGTCGCCCGGTTGGTGAGCGGGTGATAGTTGAGGGCTGATTGCTCCAGCATGGCGCTGTCGAGCACCACCTGCACATCGGCCGCCGAGGAATTGATGACGGCGAACGGCGTTACCGAACCTGGCTCCACGCCCAAAACTTCGGCCATCAATTCCGGTTTGCCGAATGACAGGCGGGCGGCGCCCAGTTTGGCCTGCAATGCTTTCATGTCGAGCGGCTTGTCTTCGAGCATGACCACCAGCCACAGCGCGCCTTTTTTGTCTTTTAGGAATAGGCTCTTGCAATGGCCGCCGGGCAAATCACCGCGCAGGCGCTTGGCGTCCTCGACCGTGAACATGGGCTCGTGGCGCTTGGTCCCGGTTTCTATTCCCAGGCTGTCCAGGCGGGTAAAGAGGTCGCTTTCGGTTGCCGGCATGGCCGCAAACTACCCGCTCGCCCCGGACGGCACAAGAATTGGCGTCTAGGCCATGACCTAAGAAGATGCCTTGCAAAATGCCCGTCACCGCTTATATTTCCGGACCTTGATCGCGGCTCCTTGGTGACGTCACCCGGGGCCTGACGATTGAGCGGGCGTAGCTCAGGGGTAGAGCGCAACCTTGCCAAGGTTGAAGTCGGCGGTTCAAATCCGCTCGCCCGCTCCAATTTTTTCAATGGGTTAGACGGTTTATCGTTCCCGCGCAATTTCGATACCCCACCCTATCCCCACAAAATAACCCGCTAAATTCATCGAATATCGGCAATTGTGCTCGATTTGATCAACGACCGGTCAATCAGCATCGATGCGTTTCCTTGCCGAATTGACAACCGGACTCAATTTCTAGTCTCGGCACGGCACACTTTCGCCGAAGTATGATCCTATCCACCAAACACCCCTAGGGGGGCGTAGAGGGGCCAGTGGGGGGCTTCATCTGATAATAGCAATGGCTCGCTGATATTTATCGGAGGGAGGCTGTATACCAGTTAGCAATTGCTGTAGCTGACCGGCTGGTTGAAGGCGTGGCACCCAGTTTCTTGTGCCACTATGCTTAAG
>Ga0114993_10005009_pt1 | contig 12935 bp, 7 predicted proteins | sample ArcticOcean_MG_C_FD_87042 | JGI IMG/M metagenome (GOLD analysis project Ga0114993, IMG submission 87042) | Marine microbial communities from western Arctic Ocean - ArcticOcean_MG_CB2_150 | ecosystem: Environmental > Aquatic > Marine > Oceanic | place: Arctic Ocean: Canada Basin | collected...
ACTTTATCCCACCCCAAGAAGTGTTCGGACCTGAAAAGGGCGATTTACTGGTTTTAAGTTGGGGTGGTACCTTCGGTGCTTGCCGCACAGCAGTGACTCGTGCTCAGGCAGCCGGTACAAGTGTAGCTCACGCTCAGCTACGTTATCTTAATCCGTTCCCAAGCAATCTTGAAGAAGTCCTCAAAAACTACGATAAAGTACTTATTCCGGAATTGAATTTAGGACAACTCAAAGCCGTGATTCAATCAAAGTATCTTGTTGAGTGTGTTGGATTGAATAAGGTACAAGGTCGTCCATTTGCAATCGTTGAAATTGAAGAAAGCATTGCAGAGCTGACAAGTTAATTTGCATTATACGAACAGACAACTAGGAATCCACTTATGAGTATTGAATTACCTGTATTGAAACCAGCTGATTTTGGTAGCGACCAAGATGTACGTTGGTGTCCAGGTTGTGGTGATTATTCTATTCTCGCCCAAATGAAAAAAGCACTCGCTACGATCGGTGATCCTCGTGAGAATACAGTTTTCATATCGGGTATCGGGTGCTCAAGTCGTTTTCCCTATTATATGAATACATATGGTATGCATTCCATTCACGGTCGTGCTCCTGCATTTGCGACTGGTTTGAAAGTATGTCGTCCGGATTTGAAAGTGTGGGTGATAACGGGTGATGGGGATGCGTTAAGTATCGGTGGTAATCACTTGATGCATGCGCTTCGCCGGAATGTGGATGTCAATATTATTCTTTTTAATAACCGTATATACGGACTAACCAAAGGTCAATATTCACCAACCTCGGAAACAGGGAAGATAACGAAGAGTAGTCCCGTTGGCTCGATTGATAATCCCCTATCTCCGCTATCAATGGCGATGGGTTGTGGAGCGTCATTCGTCGCTCGTAGTATTGACGTGAATATCAAGCACTTAGGACAGACGCTTCTACGGGCATCAGCTCACAAGGGAACGTCGTTTGTCGAAGTGTATCAGAACTGTAATATTTTTAATGACGGTGCTTGGAAATATGCGACGGATCGGGAATCGAAAACCGATAATCTAATCGAACTTGAACATGGTAAGCCACTGATTTTCGGGAAAGACCGCGATAAGGGAATTCGTCTTAATGGTATGACACCTGAAGTTGTAGAGTTAGGCAAAGGTATCTCGGAAGATGATTTACTATTCCATGATGAGAAATCTATAGAACCTTCACTCGCGTTCTTGCTTTCTCGTTTGCGGCAACCAGACTTCCCCGAAGCGATAGGTGTCTTTCGCGATGTAGCGACGCCCGTTTATGACGAAGGCGTCAACCAACAAGTTGATCAAGCACAAAAAACAAACCCAGATGCAACTCTGGATGAACTCTTTAACTCAGGCACCAGTTGGGACGTTGAATAGTCCTCTAGCTGAATTCCTGGCATAACGGTTTGATGGTGACTTCCGGCACGTGTGCCGTTGCCGGTAGAGTTGCGATTGATAATGCGAGATGGCCAAGATCTGCGGGTTTGAGCATACGAGCTTTATGTTCATCGGTTACGGCTTGCGGACGCTTGTCGAGGATCGGTGTGTTCACTTCACCCGGATAGATGTTGGTTACGCGGACTCCGTCAACATTGACTTCATTCGAGGCTGCCATTCCTAAACCTGCCATTGCGAATTTTGAAGCGGAATAAGCCACTCCACCTAACGCCGTCGCTCGTACTCCAGAGATGGACGATATATTGATGACCAAACCCTCACCGCGTGATCTCATAGCGGGCACTGCGGCCAGCATACAATAGTACGCGCCACTAGCGTTGATGGCCATCACGCTGTCCCACTGGTCCGGCTCCATATCCGATAATGTTCGATTGGGTATGTTGGTACCCGCGGAATTGACGAGGATATCAATTTCGCCCACCTCCGAGTGAACCCAATCAAACAATGCCTGTACGCTTTCTAAGTTAGAGACGTCTACACAATGGTGTAGGAGTGAACCGTTGCCTTGCCAAGCAGAGGTAGCCAATGTAAGTGGTTCCTCGCGGCGACCCGTAATGACTACTGTGCAGCCCGCTTCCGCAAATGCATGAGCGATGCCGAGTCCGATCCCTGTTCCGCCACCAGTGATGACTGCGATTTGTCCTTGTAACTTCATAAAACTAAGTCGCCTTGTTATTTGTGTAATATTGAAAAAGTAAATGTTTTGCTAATCGTCATTTTACCCTATTTCGAGGCAGTGGCGAGTATAGCAGCGGTGGCCAGCGGGAGCACCGCTAGAAATTATTGGGCGCTCAAGAATTAAGGCTTTTTATAGTATTGTGTTAGATCAATTCCCCCGCGGGTCTCGTCTTCTAGGAGCTTGGTGCGAATGGAAAGCTGATCTAGTTTTTGTTGAAGTACCGCAATTACGTTTTTTGTGTCGTCAAAGGGTTTAGGTCGCGGTACCTTGGGATAACCTAGTTGCCGTTGCAGCGACGCAAATAAAAACAGCGGATTTTTCCCTGAATTAGCTAACGCAATGCGTCCCTCTTTCTCACCGAATAGAACGGTTTGTTCTGGGTTAGGCGGTTGGGTTTGATGACGGTTTCGGAGATTAATGTAATGCCAACTGCGTGAGAAAATGAGGTCTGCGATTTCAATGATACCGATTTGGCGACGGACGATTAATATCCATTGCTTCCAGTGTTCATCGTACAACGCATCTTCAGACATTGCGAACAATCCTGAATCATAGGGGAGGTTGTTGTGGCAGATGCTTTCTAACTGATACAAAAATAGACCAGCTCGACTGGGTTCATCGGCTCTATATTCCGCTTCGTTTTGCAGAATCTTGACCGCCGCTCGTAAATCGAATTTACCATCGTCGCGTTCAGCTTCGCGAATCAAATGCGTTTGAAAAGGCGTGAAATAATGTGATAGTTGTTCCATGGCGGGCGAAACAACGCCTGTGGAACAAAGTTCGGCGAGCATATAGTCTAGGGCAATCGGTAGTTTTGTCGTTGTTAGCGTCTCGTCGCGAACTTGTTCCAAAATATCTTGGATTGGGATATCCTGGGGTAAACGCTCGCCTAGAATCTGAAAAAAATAGGCCTGTTCAATATACTCATTACGTTGCAGCATAGTTGTTTGTGATGGCATGCTGTCTTGTCCGGGCGGCATTGTGAATGATCGTCGAATATAGCCAAAAACAGGGTGAATTGTTGGCGTAACTGGAATAACTAGCAAATCTCTCGTTATGGGAGGCCAGTCCGCTGATTTATTCTAGCAGGTTGCCACTAAGCAAGGCGAATAGATGGGTCTATAATGGACGGTACATTAATCATTGGTAAATAACAGGATCGTTACATATATGTAGTGTGCCTGTAGTCGGAGTGTTTCGCATGTCAGGAGAATTTTCCACGGTCCAAGCAGCTGTTGACTCAATAGGTCGCGGCGAAGTGGTTATTGTTGTCGACGCGGAAGACCGAGAGAACGAAGGCGATTTTATTTGTGCAGCAGAAAAGGCCACAACAGAGAACATGAATCTGTTGCTCAGTGGTCGAGGGGACTTCTGTTTGTCGATCCTTCCCGATACGGCGTCGCGATTAGAATTGACGCCTCTGGCGGACACAAATAACACACCGCTGGGTACGGCCTTTATGACTCCATTGGATCACCGTGACTGCCGGACTGGCATTACGGCCGAGGAACGGATGATGACAGTCCGTGCGATTGCAGATCCCCATAGCAGCCCTGCTGATTTTGTCCGGCCTGGGCACGTGCATGTACTCGTTGCCAAGGAAGGTGGAGTATTACGTCGAGCAGGGCATACGGAAGCAAGTATGGATTTAGCACGAATGGCGGGACTAGCTTCCGCCGGTGTGTTGTGTGAGATTCTCGACGAAACGGGAAATCGTGGTTCGCGGGATTTTCTGTTCACTGTGGCCAAAGAGAATAATCTCGAAATCATTTCGATTGCGCAATTGATTGCCCATCGGCGGGTGAACGAAAAGCTAGTGCACCGTAGTGCCGCAGCGAAGTTGCCAACGAAATACGGCGAGTTGGATATTATTGTGTATGCGGTGGACTTTGAAGGAAACGAACCGGTCGCTTTAGTTTTGGGTGACCCGTCCACGAATGAAAACCCACCGCTAGTAAGAATGCATTCAAGTTGCTTTACGGGCGATTTGATATCCAGCTTACGCTGTGATTGTGGTGACCAGTTGCATATGGCATTGGACATGATTAGCAAAGAAGGATGTGGAGTGTTGGTTTATTTGCCGCAGGAAGGCCGAGGAATTGGCTTAGCGGAAAAAATCCGCGCGTATGCATTACAGGAACAGGGAATGGATACGGTTGAAGCCAATCATGCGTTGGGCTTCAAAGCAGATATGCGTGATTATGGTGTTGGCCTACAGATTCTTAAAGACCTAGGACTTAGCCAATTACGGTTACTGACAAACAATCCAAAGAAACTTGAGGCATTTAACTTACGTGGATATGACGTGACGGTTGTTGATCAAGTGCCGATTATTGCAACGGTGAACGAACACAATGAACGGTACTTGGAAACCAAACGTGAGAAGATGGGGCATCAGCTACCCTAAGGTTCTCTGCTGAGACTGTATGCATGAATCCTCTTTCCCGTTTGAATTTCTTCAGGGAAAGGCGATACCAAGTTTTAACGGACAAGCACTATTTCTCGGCCGGCTTGACGGCCTTATCGATTGCGGCTCGCAATGCTTGCACGCTGTGTCCCACTGCCAAGATTTTGCCTTCACCATCCACCACCATCATCGTTGGCAAGGCAGTCACGCCGTATTTTTCAGCTAACGCTCGACCATCGTCTCCGATGACATTTGGCCAAGGAGATTGATGCTCTTTTGAATACTCCTCGAATGCTTCAGCGCTGCGATCGAGATTGACCGCCACAACCTCAAACTTCTTGCGGTCCAACTCCTCATAGATAGCTTTGATCTTTGGCATTTGAGCACGGCAAGGGCCACACCATGATGCCCAGAAATCAATAAGTACTACTTTTCCTCGGTAAGAAGCCCAATCTAATTCACCGCCTAAATCTGTAACACCGGATAATTCCAATGGTTTGCCAACGAGTTGAGAAACATTTGCCGCCGCTGTTGCCGACTTGGTGATCTTCTTGCCATAAGCCGCTAACGTGCGACTTTCGCTCTGGCTAAACACTTTACCAAATCGTTTGTGCTGCTCTTTCCGCGTCTCTTCATCGTCATAGCGATTGATGGCATGCACAACCGTAGAAGCGAGACGTAAATGCATGTCGCTTAAGTCATGTTCGCTGAAGTAATCGAAGGCTTCATTCAATAGCGGTTCCAGTTTGTCTGTGGGTAAATCGTCGGATGCAATGACCCGTTGTTCGAGTTGGTGAAAGGCAACGTGTGCGGCGATGGCTGGTCGCTCGTCAGCGGCGAGCGATTTCATGAAATCGTTAAGCTGCTGGTCAAGTTTCTCATTACCGAGTGAGGCTTGTTCGTGCAGTATGGTAATCGCGGTCTCTACGGCTAATACATGAAATCGGTCCGATGCCTCAAGCGCGAGCAAACGAGTCGCTGCTTCGTGCACGGCGACCGCAAACCCATCGCGATAGCGGATGGATTTAACTTTGTCCTGCATATCGAGCAGATAGTCGAGTAATTCTAGTTTGTCCGCATTTGCTGCTGCTAAGTAGGGATTAGGTGTTGTTTCGTCAGAGTCATCGTCCGCATCTTGGAGAAAAGTTGTGGTAGTGATGAAGTGTAGTTGTCCCCCGGCGGCCGCTAGAGTCCTCGTCTTCGGGTTGTGGGAACTAGAATCCTTGGAGGCGGGAGCACCAATAGCCCGAGCCAGTTCGACCTCTAATTCCTGAGGGCTATGTACCATGGCGGCTACCTTGCCGTCGCGGCCGATAACAACTAACGCTGGAATACCATTGATTCCACAGGCAGTTGCGGACGGCATATCCCATGATGCAGCGACAATACTGTCCGCGATCTCAGCAACGTCGACTTCGATGTCATCAATAATCACAGGCCAAGCAAGCGTGCGATCTTTGAGAAACTTCGTGAGTGCTTGACGATCCGCATCGATGCTAAAACCAATAAATGAGACATTCTGATCACTGTATTTTTTCTGCAACTCTTCTAAATGAGGTATAGCAGCTAAGCATGGTCCACACCAAGTTGCCCAAAAGTCGATGACCACAACCTTGCCATTGAGCACAGTCCAATCGAAGGGTGTCCCGTCCATCGACCTAGCTGGTATCGAAATGGTTGAACCCACGAGATTAAGGCGATTAACAGTTCGCGAAAGTAGCGTTTTTAGATCCGTCTGTTGCTCCGGAGATAACTTCTCCTGTGAAGTGTTAAGTACGACTTGCAGCAAGTCTTTTACCAATTCAGGATATCTTTCTGCGATTTGAGCGGTTTCCTGTCCCATGACTTCAAACGCTGCGGGACTTGTGCGTTCATGTTCGAGTAGGGATGTGACGGCCGAGATAACATCTTGCTTGCCCTGAGACGTTTGAACTTGCATGTAAAATCGAAATGTATCTTCAATCTTGAATTTCGTGAATAGAATTTCGTCGCTCAATTGCTGTAAGCTAGCGACCAGTTCGATCGAGAGTTCTTTGTCTGCAATCTGTTTGTACGATTCGATGGTCTGGTCGAGCATACGGAAACCAAGGTCACTGTCTTGTTGGCCGATTGATTGGATGATTTGAGCTAACACTTGGAAAGTACCAAGGCCCCGATCGGGATTTTCGAGTACCGTCGTAAGGCTTGCCAGCATTGCATCAGGATTTTTAGTGGCGTCACTCTCGCTAGCGTAGTCGCGAGCGGATTCGAGGAGGCCTGATTTGTCGATGAGGGGTTGTTCAAGGATAGCTCGAGCATTACGTGCGATATTGATATCCGAGCTATCGCTGAATCGTTTCCCGATGGTGTTCAGTAGTACGTTGCCATTTTCTGGATCCATCTGTGACAGGTGTAATCCAATTTGTTGTAGCGATGTAAACACTCCCGCATCGGCTTCGTTACCCTCGATCCAAGTGATTGCTTCTTTGCTGATTGCTACGACGGTTGTGACAACCTCGCCTTGACCCTGTGCTTCAGATAGCCGCTTTTGCGTGGTTGTGATAAATGCCAGCAAATTTCCTTCTTTGGCGATTTCTTCGAATTCGTCACTGGCCATCTCATTGGCTAATGCCAATTGCAAAGAAATCGCTTTGGGATTACCGAATTGGTGTAAACGCGTGATGGCGGTTTGTTTGATGTTGTATCCATAACGACGTTCGGTTTCATTGAGCCCTTCTTTGTTGAGTAGCATCGACGACAAATTCTGCAATTCGTTGGTGATCAGCATGCCAAATTGAATTTGCTGCTGTTGATTTTGTCCCTGAGGAGGAATTTGAATCAGGATGGAAATAAACTGTTGGATGGCATCGACTGACGAATCTTCGGTTGGTACAGGAAGATTCGCTTGCGTTGCGACAGCTTGTAGAAGATTTGGCGCTTGTGCGGTCGTTGGTTGGTTTATGGCAGGAGTGTTGGGATTCGTCGGCACGGTTAATGGTTCGACGTCATGTTCATGATCATGATTATGATCATTGCTTTCAACCACTTGGAATTTGGATTCAGGTGATTGTGCTGTTTCCTCGTCGCCAGAGCAACCATAAAAGAAAATTGAAGCTAGTAACAATAGCCCAGTTTGGCGTCGGCAAAGTGACGTTGAATTGAGGATAGCCATAAGTGGATTACTTTCTTAATTTTTGATCTCAAACGATATTCAATTGTATTAATTGTACTACGCATGACATTATAGGTAGTTCACACGTTCAATAATACGTTATTTTTCCAACTGGCGAATAACTTCTATCAGCGTCCGAACCATGACACCGCTCGCTCCACCATCGACCCATTTTTTAGGCGAGTCCGCGAAGGCGGGGCCAGCAATATCCATATGTGTCCAAGACACTTCCGAGACGAATTCTTCGAGAAATTTTCCGGCGGTAATTGCACCGCCCCAGCGTCCGGTACCGATGTTGCGCAGGTCAGCAACTTTACTTTGTAGTTCGGTTCCGAACTCTTTGAACATGGGAAGTTGCCAGACTTGCTCACCTGAAACTGCTGCCGCACGAGTCAAATCATCACACCAATTTTGATCATTCGTCATGAAGCCCGTGACGTTTAATCCTAGTGCCACACAGCAAGCCCCAGTTAGTGTAGCCAGGTCAATCATATGCGTTGGTTTCTGTTCGACTGCGACATCCAATACATCAGCTAACACAAGTCGACCTTCTGCATCAGTATTGAGCACTTCGATTGTCTTACCGTTGCGAGCTATAATGACGTCGCCGAGTCGATAGGCATTTGAACTCACCATATTTTCAACGAGTCCGACGAGTCCAATGACGTGGCATGGTAGTTTTAATTGAGAGATGGCTTGCATCGTGCCCACGACAGTCGCTGCGCCTGCCATATCGCACTTCATTGTTTTTTGGCCATCTGATGGTTTCAGAGACAAGCCACCGCTGTCATAGGTAACTCCTTTACCTACCAATGCAAGTTGGGGATCGACAACATCAGATCCACGATAACGCATGATTACGAGGCGAGCTTCTCTAGCAGAACCTTGAGCAACGGCCAGCAGCGCCCCACACTTTTCCTCCGCTAATTTAGCGGCATCCCAGACCTCAATTTCTAGCGAGGTGGTTTCGCCGAGACTTTGAATTTGTTCGGCGAAAGTTTCTGGGTACACCATATTAGGAGGACCGTTGACGAGGTCACGAGTCAAGTTAATGCCCTCTGCGATAATCGTACCACTTGCAACGGTCAATTCGTCGTTAGTTGCCCAGAGAATATTATTCGGTGTGTACAGATCATGTTTGCTACGGCAAATATCTTGACCATGACAACCGACCAGGCTTCCGCTGACCGCTGTTTCAAGCGCGGCGGCATCACATTCGGGGAAATAATAGGCAACTGTGTCACGTTGTTTCGCTGCTAACGCCTTGGCAGCAGCACCGGCGGCTTTGAAATACGAGATGTTTTCAGGTGAGTTGCAACTACCGAGTCCGACGAGCATGACTACGGGAGCTTTGATTCCGCTGGGCGCTAGCCAAGATGTCGTAACTCCAACTTTTAAGCTCGCCTCGTTGGCGTCAATCATGCGTTGCAGAGCACCGTCAGTTTGTGTGTTTAATTCCAGAGCAGGTCCGGATAGTTCGCCGCCGCCAAGGGCAACAACAATGGCGTCAACGTCGATTAAATGTAGCGGTTCTTGCGTGATTGCAGTTGCCATGGTGTTAAAATCCTCGTATTGATAGCGTAATGTGTTTGTGATTATTTATTGAAAAGAAGTGTGTGCAGGCTTTATTTTAACGCGAAGCATTTCGCATGCGAGTACCCTATAGGTAGAATCAGAGGTTCGGGCACCGCGTCATATGTCGCCGTTATTTTTTGGCGCTGGTAGGATACTATAAATGCAGTGGCGACCGATTGATGACTAGCAATGTGTGATAAGAGATCCGATGGCAGTGAATAGCCTTGAAAAATGTATACGTGAATTGGAGTCACAGGACTTCTTATTACGGTATGAGCAGGAAGCCGACCCCTATCTAGAGATAGCTGAAATTCAGCGGCGGGTGTTTGCCAACGATGGACCGGCAATCCTGTTTACTAACGTAAAGGATTGTCAGTTTCCAGTAGTCTCCAATCTATTTGGAACTCTAGAACGTAGCCAATTCATTTTCCGTAATTCACTTGATCAGGTCCGCCGACTGGTGCAAGCCAAGGTAGACCCCAGCCAAATTTTACGTCGGCCTTGGCGGCATTTCGGGTTGGCCCGACAGGCACTGAAGATGATTCCTAAACGATGTTCCCGCGGTGCGGTATTAAAGCATCGATGCGAATTGAGTGACTTACCGCAAATTCAGAGCTGGCCTCGTGATGGTGGCCCGTTTATAACACTGCCTCAAGTCTTTTCGCAGCATCCAGAACAAGATGGATTGTTGCATTCGAATTTAGGGATGTATCGAGTGCAACTGGCGGGCGGCGATTATCTTGAAAACCAAGTTGGATTGCATTACCAGATTCATCGAGGAATTGGAGTCCATCAGCAAGCCGCAAATGAATTAGGTAAACCACTGAAAGTAAATATCTTTGTAGGTGGAAGTCCGGCGATGACAGTGGCTGCGGTAATGCCTCTACCAGAGGGTATGAGTGAATTAACATTTGCCGGTGTGCTAAATGGTGAACGGATCAAGATGATCTGTCAGACGGGTGAGTTACCAATATATGCAGATGCAGACTTTTGTATCCAAGGCGAGATTATTCCAGACGAGTTAAAGCCAGAGGGTCCCTTTGGTGATCACTTAGGGTATTACAGTTTGGCGCACGATTTCCCAGTATTGCGGGTAACTAACGTATTTCATCGTGAAGGTGCAATATGGCCATTCACGGTTGTTGGTCGCCCGCCTCAAGAGGATACGCGATTCGGCGAGCTCATACATGAAATCACTGGGCCTGTGATTCCCTCGGTTCTGCCTGGAGTGAAAGCCGTTCATGCTGTGGATGCCGCCGGCGTCCATCCATTATTGTTGGCTATTGGCAGTGAACGTTATACGCCGTATAGCGAAGTGGACCATCCGCAGGAATTACTCACGCAAGCGCATGCGATTTTGGGACAGGGCCAATTGTCTCTGGCAAAGTATCTGTTCATATTGAATGAATCAGATGTTCCTGATTTGGATATTGGCCAGATAGAATCGTTTTTGTTAGAGGTGCTGCAGCGAGTTGATTGGCGGCGAGACTTGCATTTTTCAACCAAGACGACGATTGATACGCTGGATTATTCTGGCACAGGGTTGAATCAAGGTTCCAAATTAGTAATTGCCGCTGCCGGTAAAATTAAACGCGATCTGATCAGTACCTTACCGACATCATGGTCGTTGCCAGCAGGGTACACGGAATCCCGTGTTGTCATGCCAGGTGTATTGGCTATTCAGGGCCCGCCGGCGGGTGCAGGCTACGTTCAACAAGTAAACGATTTCTGTCTGGCATTGGATAACGATCACAATGCGAATAGTTTTCCGTTGATCGTGATCGTAGATGAAAGCCAACCACTCACGAACAATCTTAATGAGTTTTTATGGGTAACATTTACTCGTAGCAACCCAGCAGTGGATGTGCATGGTCTCGGTGCGTCGATCAACAATAAGCATTGGGGTTGTACCGGTTCGCTGGTAATTGATGCTCGCCGCAAACCGCACCATGCTCCGCTATTAGAAGTTGATGCGGAGACTAGCAGTCAAGTCGATAACATCGCATCGAGTGGGCACGCTATATCTAAATATTTGTGACCAAGGAAGACGGCAGGGTCGAGATCATAAAGTGCGGGTGAGAGGATTCGAACCTCCACGGGATTAACTCCCACATGGCCCTCAACCATGCGCGTCTGCCAGTTCCGCCACACCCGCTCCTAGAGGATTGATTCTAGATTATTTCATAATAGGTTAAGCATCAAGTGCAAGGGATTGTATTTACTCAAGTCGGGCGTGGGTTATTCCGGTTAGTTGGGTTTCGCCAAACGTACTGACGGCGACTTGTGATGCATGCCCCCTTTTGGGGGATTGCAGTCACGTAGAATGGTTTGCGGCGTCGATGAGTTATCTTACCGGCAATGGAAATCCTGAAATGCTGAATACACTTTGATCACCGTAAGATACCCGATGGACTGAGGAATCTTGCAAGCACCTCTTCTGCCTAATCCCTTCATCATGTTGCATCCCCACCCTCCCACACTAAAATTCATCCCAGCTAAACCTGACTTGGACGCTTTGAAAACATCGCGTTATCAGCCTCCGCGACTGACAGAAAATGAACTGGCTCGGCAAACCAATGACCTTACGATGCAGGCACTGGCATGCGGGCTAAGTATTTTAGAAGCGAATTTTGCTGCTACCTATCTCTTGGATGCGGACACTCGATATTTGACGCTTGGTCCTTCCTGCGGTACACAAACTGAGCTGGCAAATATTGGTGTGCGGATGTTACAGCAAGCGACTGCAGATCTTGAAGCACTTACCGGGCATGTAGTTACCCTAACAACGGCAGACCGCGTAAGACAATGCAATGCACCAATGGACGCAGCATCCGCGGTGTGTGTCCCACTGGTCGCCCAAGATACCCCGATTGGAACGTTGTGGTTCTCATTTGATAGCCCGCGGGTGTTAGACGACAGTGAATTGCTGTTAATCGAGCTGATTGCAGCTATGTCGGCTAACTATTTTACCGCCATCTTTAATGGTGGTAATCACCGAGTTGATGATCAGCTGATCAAAATGGCTCAAGATTGGCAGCAGAGTCGTCGTTTGCCTATCCAGCGCTCCCACGATATGTGGCAAGTGCAGAGTTGGCATCTTGATGATACAACGATCAGTCGTAATTATTACGACTGTCAGGAAACCGAACATGAGATCAACGTATCTCTGGCGCATTCCCAAGGATGCTCGCTTGAGGCGTTGTTGTCGATTGGCGTAGTTGGCAATACTTTGCAACGTATGGTAGCGGCGACAAGCGATCCCGCAGCAATACTCGAACGCACGAATTCCAGTATTTGGGAAGGTGCGGCGGGTGAGCAATTTGCAGATGCCTTGCAGATCGCTCTCGATGCGGATACGGGGCGAGTTACCTATAGTTGTGCCGGCGAGATGATGTTACTAGTTGTTACGCCCCAAGGCATCGAAGTCTTAGAGAATATCTCCCCAGAAATCGGTATTATGGACTATGGCGAATATGAAAACCGCTGTCACATTATGCAGCCTGGAGATTTCTTGGTTGCCTCGACAGAATGTGGCTTCCACCGTGATGATAACTGGGTCGACGAACTACAAGCGATAACGTCGGCACCAAAGTCCAAGATGACAGCCGCAAAATTGATTGCCAGCATTGAATCCATACAGTGCGA
>Ga0114993_10005012_pt1 | contig 12931 bp, 12 predicted proteins | sample ArcticOcean_MG_C_FD_87042 | JGI IMG/M metagenome (GOLD analysis project Ga0114993, IMG submission 87042) | Marine microbial communities from western Arctic Ocean - ArcticOcean_MG_CB2_150 | ecosystem: Environmental > Aquatic > Marine > Oceanic | place: Arctic Ocean: Canada Basin | collected...
ACTCAGATCGAGCAGATTCAAGGCCATCTACAATTGTACATACATGACCTAGCCGCCGAAGCGCTTCAGCCATCACTTCAGCGTGATCTGGTTCATCATCAACAATCAATATTTGAGCGTGGAGTGACATCGTGTTGGTGATTGTACCTGATCACGCCCGTAAAACGTACCTTGCCCAATACCGGTACTGGACCCCGTACGTTGTCAGGTACTGGTTCAGGTACAGCGTCGGGTACTCGTTAAAGAACAAATGCTTCTCACGGCGATACAATCTATAACAAATGAGCCCAATTCCCACGTTTCCCTTCAATGCCGATGAACTTCGAGGAAAAAAATTCCACTTTGTAGGGATTGGTGGGTGTGGCATGAGCGGACTTGCGAGGCTTCTGAGTCAACTTGGTGCAGAAGTCGCAGGTACAGATACAACCCAATCCGCAATTACAGAAAGTCTAATAAGCGACGGAATCCTGATTTCGTTCGAGCAAGATGGGCATTCGATAGATCCCTCATCTGCTGCAATTGTTGCCTCTGCAGCGATTCCTGAAGAACATCCTGAAATTCTCGTGGGTGAAGAGTTAGGTATTCCAGTTCTTTCATACGCCAAAATGCTTGGGCTCGTCCAACAAAATAGAACTGCGGTCTGTTTTGCAGGTACCCATGGAAAATCAACAACTGTCTCGATGCTCAGTGCCATCTTGTTGCATGCTGAAATGGATCCTAGTTTTATCGTTGGAGCAAACTGCGATCAAATTGGCGGATCAAGTAGAGTTGGATCAGACAAAATTCTTTTGGGACACCGCAAAGGTGAACAAGGAATCTTGGTTTGTGAATCCTGCGAATTCAATCGTTCGTTTCACGACCACGAACCCACAACTGCCCTCATCCATAACATTGAAGAGGATCACCTTGATGTGTACGGATCGCTAGATGCAATCATTGAATCCTTCCGTCAATTTGCGCACCGTATTCCACCTGAGAATGATGGCGGTTACTTACTCATCGGACATGACAACGCACATCGTCAATTAGTCACGCCTAGCCTCACTTGTAAAGTTGAGACCTTTGGATTCCATCCAGAAGCAGATTACCAAATCATTTTTGACCCCGCAGTCAGACGAGTAGGCATCCTTCGTGATGGTATGTGGACTATTCAGTGGACCAATCCCATGCCCGGATCGCACAATGCACTCAATGCTGCGGCGGCTGCAATCCATGCTGCAAATCTCGGAGTCGACTGGATAGATATCATCGCTCCTCTTGAAAATTTTGGCGGTGTTGATCGACGGCTACAACGACTAGGAGAACTTGCCTGTAAAGATGGAAGTGCAATTGTGTATGACGATTATGGGCATCATCCAACAGAAATAGAACTAACACTCAACGCGCTTCTTGCTGCTGAATTGCCAAAGCGACTGATTTGTGTCTTCCAACCACATCAACATAGCCGGACGAGATTCCTTCTTGACTCGTTTGCTCAAAGTTTTTCAAGCGCAGATGTTGTCATCGTGCCACACATATACTTCGTAAGAGACTCCATCGCTGAACAGCATCGCGTTTCTGCACAAGACCTCGTAGATCGGCTCAACGACCTTGGCGCCTCTGCGAGGCACATCAATGATTTCGATGCGATTGTCGACCACCTGCAAACAATCGTACGTGATGGTGATTTAATCGTGATTATGGGTGCTGGTCCTGTGACCACAATTGGACATAAGCTCATCGATTCACTTTCACGAGTACGCTAACAAGTATGCCTACCCGATTTCGATCAACACTTTTTGGAGATCTTGATGTCGACCCAAAGTACGATGTTGCCATCGGAGCGATGACTCACTTTGTTGTCGGTGGTAAAGTAGATACGCTTGTACGCCCTAAATCTGTAGATGCACTTTCAAAGATGCTTCGAAGGTGCCACGATTCACAAGTTCCATTTCGTATTCTAGGCAAGGGCGCTAACTTACTTGTTGATGATGATGGTGTAGATGGGATTGTTGTCAAACTTGACGATGCTTGTTTTAAACAAACGCGGTACCACAGAACAAATAATGTTGATTCACTACATGCGATGGCAGGTGCTGATCTGGCAACAACACTCATGGAAACTGTACGAAATGGACTTGATGGTTTAACTGCAATGGCTGGCATACCTGCATCTGTTGGCGGCGCAATTCGCATGAATGCGGGAGGAAAGTTCGGTTCAATTAGTGATTCCCTTGAAACAATTACATGCCTTACATCCATGGGGGAACTTGTCACACACGCAAAAAAAGATATACGTTTTAGTTATAGAGAAAGCAGAATCTCAGAACCAATCATTCTTTCTTCTACCTTCATATTACAAAAATGTGACCCAATTAAAATTAGGGATAAGGTAAAAGAAATTTTTGAATGGAAAAGATCTCGCCAGCCTCTTGCCGATTCATCCGCAGGCTGTGCATTTAAAAATCCACTCCTTCAAGACGGCACCCGAATTTCAGCAGGAAAACTCATTGATAATGCAGGGCTTAAGGGACATTCAGTAGGTGGCGCCTCCATTAGTAGTCAGCATGCAAACTTTATCATTACTACAAAGGATGCAACGGCAAGGAATGTTATCGATCTCATGCAAAAAGTACGAGAACGCGTAGAAGAAAAAACGCAGATACATTTGGAAAATGAAGTTGTTGTTTGGTCAAGAGATCCAGAGGTCGTTCGATGAGTCAACCTAACATCGTTGTCTTGATGGGAGGTCCAGACGCAGAACGAGATGTTTCCATATCCTCGGGAACTGCAGTTGCCGCAGCTCTTGAAAAAAACAAATCGTTTAATACAACTTTAAAACTGATTGATACACCTTCAACCAAGGAACTTCTCGCCCTGCAAGCAGATCTCTTTTTTCCTGTATTACATGGTCCTTTTGGTGAGGGAGGTCCACTTCAACAACTTCTTGAACGCACAATGATCCCATTCATTGGTTCTGGAAGCGAATCTTCTTCCAATGCAATGGACAAAGTGATAAGCAAACAAATTGCTCAAAACATTGGCATACCAACTCCAGCGTGGTCTGTCGTAAGCGATAGTTCTTTTGAAATTCACCCACCCCTTGTACTAAAACCAGTTAATGATGGGTCAAGCGTCGATCTTGTAATCTGTAATGATGCAGTAACAGCACAAGAGGCACTCCGAAAACTTCTGCAAACCCGAACTGAGATTCTTGCTGAAAGATACAAAGAAGGTCGTGAAATTACGGTTAGCGTTCTTAATGGAAAGTCACTCCCAGTGATTGAGATTCTCACTCGAACTGGCCACTATGATTATGCTGCAAAATATGAACGTGACGATACAACATACATCGTTGATCCCCCACTACAAGACAACAGGTGCATCACATGGGCAGAAGAAATTGTAGATGTAATGCACATCAGAGATGTTGCGAGAGTTGATTTCATCATCGATGAAGTTGGCCCATGGTTCTTGGAGGTTAACACCATGCCCGGCTTCACTGATCACTCGCTACTACCCATGGCAGCAGCGCACAAAGGGTGGGACATGACAACGCTTTGTTCAAACCTAGTGAGATCGGCACTTGCAAGGCCAAACACGATTTGTTCATAAGTGAACTTTTCAAGAAAAGTAACATAAACTACCGATATTTCGGTACGCCATGTCACGTCGTCACCAAAAACGATTTCCATTTATTCAAAACACTTCCGCTTCTTTAGTAGGTATGTGCTTGCGATGTGTGAGAGCATTTTTCTTGATCTTTCATTCACCTATTGCAGTAGCGTGGATCCTTACCGTTGGTAGTCTCATCACGTTGACTGCAATCAGTGTTCCAAGTTTGCGTGCAACGCGGATTGCTGCAACAGATCTAGTTGTAACGTTTGATGATCCTCCAGTTTGGCTTGACTCTTCTTTACTTACTGAATTGAAAGATATTGTTCGATCGCATCTTGCTGCAATTCCAGTTGGTCGAAATGGACTTATCAATGCATCTTCTGCACTCGAGGATACAGGTTGGTTTACTAACGTAGAACAAGTTGCATGGGTAGATGCATCTCATGCAAAAGTCACCGCTACATTTTTGATCCCCCATGCACGAGTTCGCACGACAAAAGGTCAGCGGTTTATTGATCCCATGGGAATTGTTCTCCCAAGCAGAGATGGAAGAATTGTTTCGTCAGGATATTACTTTTTCACACTCAATTCACCCCAGAATCAATCGCCACAACGACCTGGATTACGCTGGGATGGCGGTGACATCATCGCGGGACTGCAAGTGTTACGACTCATTTACGACAAGCCCTGGGCTCTACAAATTGAGATGATTGATTTGTCGACGTGGTCATACGATGGGTCGATTACTCTAGTTACAAATACGCCATGTCGATTGCGTTGGGGATCAGCACCCGGAAAAGAAGTGGGATTAGAGGCACTAGCAAACGAGAAAATTTCTCGACTCGACCACCTCTATCGAGAACATGGCGCTATTGATCGTGGGCGAACAACTGAACTTGATATTACGCAAGCCGATAGGATTGCAAAGATTGGTCCCTGAATAGTTCACTTATGAATCGTGTAACCTGCTTCCATGAGTGATACCTCGTGGACAATTTTGTTTTTTCTTGGGGAACTCATTCTTAAAGTATTAATGATTTTTGTCGTGCTGTTGCAACGAAAAAAAACAGCATCGGCAAAACTTGCATGGATTTTACTTCTTGTTGCACTGCCCTTCGTAGGGTCAGTGAGTTACTTATTCCTGGGAACGACTCGCCTAGGCGCTCTTCGAAGAAAAAGGCATCGAGAAATTTTAGATCTCATACCAACTGGCTATGCGTCACACTGCCCAGACGATGGTCATGTACACGAATGTATCATCAAGAATTATCAGCCCATTGCGAGTATTGCCGAAGCAGTTGGCGCCTCAACAGTCATCGGAGGCAATGATGCCAAACTGTTTGGTGATTCCAAAGAGATGATTGCATCACTTGCTAAAGATATCGGTGAAGCGACATCGCATTGCCATGTGTTGTCTTACATCATGCTTGACGATTGGGCTGGGAGAAAAATTGCTAGTGCGTTGACTGAGGCAACGACTAGGGGAATTAAATGCAGGTTACTCATCGACGCTGTTGGTTCAAAAAATTTTCTCCGTTCCAATACTTGTGCAGATCTACGCAAATCTGGAGTACATGTCACTGCAGCACTGCCTGCGAACCTTCTAAGGGCCACATTAGTTCGACTTGACTTGCGAAATCACAGAAAAATTGCGGTCATTGATAATGCTATTGGGTATGTTGGTAGCCAAAATATCGCTGAACCATCGTTCGCACCCAAACCTAAATATGCACCTTGGGTTGACGCTTCGGTTCGATTGGTTGGTCCTGCTGTGCGAGAACTACATGCAGTATTTATTCAAGATTGGTTCATGGACAGCGATGAAAATTTGTCCTCATTACTCAAAGAGCAAATCGATGTTGTTGAGGGTGGGTTTCCAGTTCAATTTATGGCAACTGGTCCAAATAGTAATAATAGTGCGTTATCGAACCTTTTGGAAACTTCTTTTCACAGTGCTCGAGAAGAATTAGTCATCACAACACCCTATTTTTCTCCTGACACTTCAACGCTATCTGCCCTTCTTATTGCAGCAAGTCGGGGCGTCAATACACACTTGGTTCTTCCTGCGAGAAATGATTCTTTTCTCGTTGCAGCCGCAAGTAGAAGCCTCTTTTCAAGATTGCTTGAAGCGGGCGTCGTTCTCCATGAATTCCATGGAGGACTCCTTCATGCGAAAACGATGACAATTGATAAGAATCTATCCCTCATTGGATCTGCAAATTTGGACCGGAGAAGTCTTGAACTCAATTTCGAAATCAGCATGCTTGTGTACGACAGTGACTTTGCAAGTCATCTTCGATTTTTACAACAATCATACATGAATAATTCAACACTTCTGACGATGAAAACTGTATCAGGATGGTCGGTTCCAGAGCAGATCTGGCAGAATGCTGTGGGTTTGATTGCTCCAATTCTTTGATAAATTGTATAAATAGGTAATTTTTACTGGTTGTTCGGTATTTTTGGTCAACCTTAGTTGGGCCCAGTGCGTAATTATTCCTTAGACTGAGATCAAATCAAGTCGATGAAGAACTCACAGATGTACCCAAAAACCATCTTTTTCATCTTGCTAACCCTTCTTACGGCAGCTCAAACCGCTATAGGGGATTATCTCGCCATCGACAGTGTTGATGGTACTTTTGATATTTCTGCTGGCCAAATCGATGGTGTTCTTGGTGGTGGAAACAACGCTTTTTCGATGAGTGACCTTGATATTCTTGCTGCAACATTGCAAAACGATGGCATCGAAACAGAAGGCCGGTTATCGTTTTTGCTCGCAAGCACCGACGCGGGATTATCCTTCATTGGCTTGTTTGATGGTCTTGAAGCGAATGATCCAGCTGGCAGCGTCCCAGACCAATTACTTGGAGTATCCGCTACAGCGGGGTCAACTACCGATTGGTTTGCAAGTGGCGATTCGGGGTCTGACGTTGATTGGTATGACATGGGTAATAACACCCAGCTTGTAACTGCCTTGCTTGCTTGGGAGCATGGACAGACTTCTGCGGCTTTCGCATGGTCAGACGTTGGCGATGCACAATCAGGAACAACCAACCTCTACGATGTTGACTTTACAGAATATGCCCCTGAACCAATTCAGTTTATCACGTATTCTGGTAATCAATGGGAGGTTGCAGGGCAAGCAGCATTTTCTGTCCTTGGACAATATGCCTTCTCGTACCAATTTGTTCCAGCACCTGGTGCTCTTTCACTTCTCGTAATCGCTGGGTTCAGTGCTACCCGTCGCAGACGGACATAACTTACTTCTGGTTGCTTAAGAGAACTGCTCGAACGTAGGCTGTCACTGCCCTTGATTGTGCTGGAGCGAGCCTTGATTCTAAAATCATCTCTGGAAGAATTTTGTCTTCCCATTGCTTCATTGGATACCTCGTAATCCGAACAGCATTATGACATTTCGTACATTGGTTGATGTATATAGCTCTACCGTGTTCAAGTAATTCGATATTTTGCTGCAGTCCCAATGTGTCGACTTTTGGAGCTACTTTTGTCACATCCATACAACCAATGAACAAAAAACATGAGCAGATGGTGGCGAGTATTTTATCCATTAAAACTCTATTCCGAAGACGAATCGAAGTTGTAAATCTGGCTCGCTATCGATATTTGTCACTTGAAAGAGTGGAGAAACTGCAATCCACCATCCATCGGATTGAGTTGAGATGGATGGACCAATGTAAACAACATCGTCACCTTGCTCGGACCAATCAGGAAATTCTACTTCCCAGATTGCTTGCAAGCCAAGAGTTGTGGAAGGCATGGGTTCATACGTTACAGCGAATGCGTTTTTAATTTTCCCTTTGTCCTCATCAAAATCTTGGCCTTCCCACTCAGCTTCAATGACAAAGTTATAAAGGAGACTGATTTGATCAAGTTCTAACTCAAACAACAGTCCTCCTTCAAGTTCAAAAAACTCGGAGCCATATTTTATTTCGCCGAGGAGTGCCATGCCCATTTGATCGGGATTTGTTGCTTGGAATTGATAGATTGCTTCAACAGCAACGTTATGAAAGTATGTGTGTTCTTCACTCGAAGTTCGTTTGTGTCGCCAGTCTGCTACGTAGAACGCAAGTTGAAATTCATCTGTAACGCCCCACTCAATTTCATGTTTAAAACGAAATTCCTCAAAACGTGAATCACTCTTTTTGTTTGTCTTCCATGTGACCCATTGCTCATATTCAACTGCACCCTTTGGCATTACCTGTGGTTGATACAGCCAAGGTGTTCCGAGATGCCCAAACGCATCATTCGGCAGCAGTACATTGATCAAGAGAAGAACACTAAAGAAATTTCTGAATACAATCATAATACATCTTTTCTAAGGGTAGCTGTTGCTGTTGAGACTCAGTATCAATTAAGTTGGGCACTTTACAAAAACCCATCCCCGATGTCAACCCTACGTCGAACGGATAAACTGACCCCAGGTCAGTTTTTTTACCCTCGCCCAATAAACTGACCTGGGGTCAGTTTCATTGTGTAGTACGATGCGGATATGCCAACCAAATTAACTTTTCATGGGCAATCAGCCTTCACGATCGAGAATGGTACATACGCACTGCTCATTGATCCATTCTTTACCGACAACCCCGTAGCAACACTCGCTGCACCTGACGTCAAATGTACGCATATCGCAATATCGCATGGACACTTCGATCACTTTGCCGACTGCGAGGGGATCGCCAAGGCAAATGATGCGACAGTCTTTGGAGCATACGAAATTTGCGAATATCTAGGTGAACAAGGTCATGAAAAATGTGAACCGGGCAATCCCGGCGGTCGAATCGAAGCACCGTTTGGCGCTGTGTCTTTTACAAGAGCATTTCACTCTTCAAGTTACAAGGGGAGGTACATGGGAATGCCTTGCGGGCTCGTCATCGAGTTTGACGGTGCTGTTTTCTACCACGCTGGCGACACCTCCCTTTTTTCTGACATGGAACTCATTGGTGAAATATTCAAACCAGACATTGCCATGCTTCCTATTGGCGATCGGTTCACAATGGGTCCTGAAATGGCCGCCGCTGCAGCAGAGATGATCGGGGCACCAACTGCAATTCCAATGCACTACAACACTTGGCCACAAATTGAAGTTGATGTCAAAAGATTCGCCCCTGAAGGCATTGAAGTACTCGTGATGCAACCGGGCGAAGTTTTCGAATTGGAAGTTGAATGACCAACGCAGATGTGTTATTTCGAGGCGGGCAACTCATTGATGTTACAACTCGAACAATTATCCGAAGAGACATTGGTGTTATCGATGGTCAAATAAATTTTGACGTAACTGATGCAAAAGAAATCATAAACCTCGACGGCGCGTACATTGCCCCTGGACTTATCGACGCGCATATGCACGTTGAGTCAACCATGTTACCGCCATCTGGTTTTTGCAATCTCGCGGTTCCCCATGGGACGACGTCTGTAGTCCTAGATCCTCATGAAATTGCAAATGTCTTTGGCATCCATGGGATTAAACTGATCATGGAAGATGCAAAAGACCTTCCAATAGATTGTTTTTTTACAGCAAGTTCTTGTGTTCCGGCTTCCGATCTCGAAACAAGTGGCGCTACCCTTCTTGCCGATGACCTTGAACCGCTTTTCGAAGATGAGCGAGTCATTGCACTTGCAGAAATGATGAACTTTCCCGGAGTTATACATGGCGACCATGAAGTTCACAAAAAAATACAAATGGGGTTACGGCACGGTAAAGTTGATGGGCATTGTCCGGGGTTACGTGGCGACGATCTCCTCAAGTATGTTGCCTCTGGCATTTCAAGCGACCACGAAAGTACAACTGCTGAAGAAGCAATCGAAAAATTAGATGCTGGTTTACAAATTTATATCCGAGAAGGAAGCGCTGCTCGAAATTTAGAAGCACTCTTACCAATTGTTACCGCTGAAAATGCAAAGCAAATTTGTTTTTGCACAGATGACCGGCACCCAGCAGATCTTCGTGATGAAGGTCACATAGATAACATTATTCGAAAAGCAATTGCACTTGGTCTTGACCCAATCCTTGCGATATGTATCGCAACAGAGCACGTTGCAGACCACTATGGATTAGATAAACATGGAGTCATTGAGCCAGAGAGGTTTGCAAATTTAATTGTCTTTGATGATCTCAATCATTTTCTAGTAAAACAAACTTGGCATCATGGAAAACTTGTTGCTCAAAATGGTGGCATGGTCAGACAGTGTTTATCCACTGTAGATTGGAGTTCTGTAAAAGAAAGTGTACATCTTCCAACCGCTTTTGATGAACATTCGTTTTGCATCTGTGGAGATGCAAAAACCATTCGAGTCATCGGTCTTATATCAGGGGAACTTGTAACGGAAGAATTACACGAGCAATCTATGGTTGAAAACGGTAAATACGTGGCAGACCCAAACCGTGACATCCTCAAAATTGCAGTCATCGAACGGCATAACAATACCGGCAACATTGGACTCGGCTTTGTCAAGGGGTTTCATTTTCAAGGGGGTGCAATTGCATCAACAGTTGGTCATGATGCACACAATGTCGCTGTCGTTGGTGACAATGACGGGGACATGTTGCTCGCTGCAACAACACTCAGTCCAGAAGGAGGTCAATGCGTTGTTGCAAACGGTGTCGTTCTCGCGTATTTGCCCTTGCCCATCGCGGGGTTAATGTCCGATGAACCAGCAACAACTGTCGTGGCACAACAGCAGCATGTACTTGGTGCAATTCACACATTGGGCTGTCCCCTTGATGACCCGTTCATGCCACTGAGTTTCCTTCCCCTTTCTGTGATCCCAAAACTAAAACTCAGCGATCTTGGACTCATAGACGTTGATCAATTCAAGGTTGTACCACTCGAAGTATGAACATTGCACTTGCAACATGTCATGATTTACCTGGATGGGAAGTTGACGATAAGCCCCTGCACGAAGCTCTCAAGGCACTTGGTGCAACTGTCCACATGCCAATTTGGAACGATGAAGTCGATTGGGAACAATTCGATATTACTGTTATCCGTACAACATGGGATTATCACGCTAGTAAGATTGAATTTGTAGATTGGTGCAGGAAGGTTCCAAGATTGTTCAACAACGCAACTGTTGTTGCGTGGAATACACATAAGTCATATTTACGTGAACTTTCCTCAGGAGGCGCTATCATTGCTCCCACGTCGTGGATTTCTGCTGAGGAGCACGTTGATCTTTCTCAAATCATGCACACGTTTGAAACCTCAAGAGGCTTTATCAAACCTCAAGTTGGCGCATGTGCCTCAGACACCCTTCGTTTTACACTCGAAAACATCGAAGAAGCACAAGCATTTCTCAATGCACAACTTCACCAAGACATGATGGTGCAACCGTACATAGAAAGTGTTGAAACTGCAGGTGAGCTTTCCGCAATTTTTATCGACGGCAAATTCACCCACGGCGTGCAAAAGATACCTGTCAAGGGTGACTACCGAGTACAAGATGATTTTGGAGCGAGTGATTATCCCTACACTTTTACCGAGGAAGAACGATCGATGATGCGAGAAATGCTTCGCTGTGTGCCAGATCATGAGTCTCTTTTGTATGCAAGGTTCGATTACTTGCGTGGTGATGATGGAACCTTACTACTCAACGAACTTGAGTTAATTGAACCATCTCTTTTCTTTAGGCACTGTGAAAATTCAGCTATAGCATTTGCCCGTGCCATCGTGAAGCGGGCTATGATGCCGCGATGAAAAAATGTCTTATTTTTGTCCTTCTTATGTTTGAAGGCTGCTCCTCACCAGTAGAGCAAAAACCGATTAATCAGATTGTAGAAGGCACTGATATCACCCTTAAAATCATGCCTGTGCAATCTCCTGATGGAAACTTTTGGATTTCTCGAACTGAAGTCTCGTGGGATCTGTATGACATTTTCTTGCAATTCATCAACAGTCCAGACAATTTATACGCCGGCGTAGATGCCGTAACTGGCCCTTCCCCTGCTTACGCCTCTGTTGATCGAGGCTTTGGAAGAAGTGGTTATCCCGCTATTTCAATGTCGGCACAAGCTGCAGAGGCGTTCTGCCTGTGGCTATCTACCCGAACCCAACGTACGTATACGATTCCCACGCTTGCTCAGTGGGAGAAAGCAAATGTCGGTGATGGCGGGGCTTGGCATCAGTGGAACGCAGAAAAGACAACACACCCTATTGCAACAAAAGAACCTAACGCTCTGGGCATTTATGACATGCGGGGAAATGTCGGAGAATGGGTCATCACCAAAAATGGACCTCGGGTTGTTGGTGGTAGTTTCCGAACACCCGCTGAGGACTTAGGTTCTGCTAGCATATTAGAGGCAGAAAAGAGTTGGAATGTAACCGATCCACAATTACCACGAAGTCCGTGGTGGTTTGCAGATGCTGACTATGTCGGTTTACGATTAGTAACTACAGATGGAGCACAATATGAGTGACCTTACACGGAGAGATTTTGTAAAAACTACTGGCGTCGTTGCAGCAGCCGCTGCAACGACTCTCCCCACATGGGCAATTCAAGAAAAACGCGAGCCTGTAAAAATCGGATTGATTGGCTGCGGGGGTCGCGGGACTGGCGCAGCAAATCAATCACTCACTGCAAACGAAGATGCTGTGATCTGGGCAATGGGTGATGCATTTCAAGATCGACTTACTTCAAGTGCAGACACGCTCAAGGGTGAGCAAGGTGATCGCGCAGTTGTTCCAATGGAACGTCGATTTGTTGGGTTCAATGCGTTTCAACAAGTGATCGACTCGGGTGTTGACATGGTCATCTTGACAACACCACCACACTTTCGGCCTGAACATCTCGCTGCTGCAGTGAAAGCAAAGAAACATGTCTTTTGTGAAAAACCAATGGCAGTTGATGGCACCGGTGTTCGCAGCGTTATAGAATCAGCAAAACTTGCAAAAGAAAATGACACAAATCTAATGTCAGGATTTTGTTGGCGATATGCCCCTGCAATGCGAGCGACGTACGAACATTTGTTGGGTGGATCGATCGGTGATGTTCGTTCGGTTTTTGCTACCTACTACACCGCGCCGCTTTGGACTAAAGCGCGTAAAGAGAGTTGGAGCGACATGGAATGGCAGATGCGAAATTGGGTTCATTTTGATTGGCTTGGTGGAGATCACATAGTTGAACAAGCATGTCACTCTGTTGACAAAATCAATTGGGCAATGAACAATGCTACGCCAGTCACTGCAACTGCTATTGGTGGTCGTGAAATGCGAGCAGGCCCTGAATCTGGAAATGTGTTTGATCACTTTGGTGTTGTCTATGAATATGAAGATGGACGCCGAGCACAACTACATTGCAGACAGATGCCATTTTGCTA
>Ga0114993_10005014_pt1 | contig 12930 bp, 10 predicted proteins | sample ArcticOcean_MG_C_FD_87042 | JGI IMG/M metagenome (GOLD analysis project Ga0114993, IMG submission 87042) | Marine microbial communities from western Arctic Ocean - ArcticOcean_MG_CB2_150 | ecosystem: Environmental > Aquatic > Marine > Oceanic | place: Arctic Ocean: Canada Basin | collected...
CCAGTCGACTAGGGGGTTCACCTGTGTCGCTATTCGCACTTCTCGGATGAAGTAGTGAATAACAGCAGTCTTCACCGTTTCCACACCGAAAAAAACTTCGACGCAATCTTTCGTATCATGGTGAGCAAATACCGGGGCACTGCGCAATACGGCATCTCGGTTCCCGGTTGAGAACTCGGGGCTGTCGGTACGATAGCCGATTCTCCGTTGCAGTCCGTATTCGAGTATCACTCGGGAATTACGCTCGGTATGAACGACACCACGGGTCGCAGGCAACTCGATGAAATGCGAGAAGCAAGCGTGAGCATGGGCCTTAATTCGATGATGGCTGTCCCGTTCATTGCACGGGGCCGGGTGATCGGGACGTTGATCCTCGAGTCGAGGCGCGTTAGCGCTTACCGTGGTGAAGAGTTGGCTCTTGCCGAGCGAATCGGCGGACAGATAGTCAACGCGATCAACAACTCACGACAGTTTGTGCAGGCAATGGAACTGGCTGAAGCTACCGAAGCCAAGCTGAAGGTAGACGCCGAAAATATCGAACTGCAACGCCTCAACGAAGCGAAAATTCAGTTCCTCTCGATCGTGTCTCATGAGCTACGCACCCCGCTCACCAGCATGCTTGCTTTTACGAGCCTGTTGAAACGAAATAAGAATGACAACCTGACCGAGAAGAACCTGCGTCATCTGGACATCATAGACAAAAACGGCCGACGGCTTAATGTGTTGATTCAGGACTTGCTTGATGTGTCACGAATGGATATGGGTAATCTTGCTCTCGAGCCGTCAGAGTTCGACATTGCCGAGACTGTGAACGACCTCGTCGACAGTTTCGCACCGATATACGAAGCTAAGTCACAAACATTGCACCTCGACATTATCGAGGGTGAGCAGCTGATTTACGCCGATAAAAACCGTATAGCGCAGGTGCTAACTAACCTGTTGAGCAATGCATCGAAATACTCGCCGGAGTCCAAGCGTGTCTGGCTCAGCCTGGCTGCTGTGGATAATCACCTGGAGTTCGAGGTTCGGGACGAGAGATTCGGTATTTCTGAAGAAAACCAGAAAGAATTGTTTACCGCGTTCTACCGGGTCGACACTGAAGAAAACCGGTCGATCGAAGGAACCGGTCTGGGTCTGGTGATCGCAAAGGGAATCGTCGAGATCCACGGCGGACAGATGGCGATGGAGAGCGCGGTTGGCGTTGGCACTACATTCCGATTCCAGATTCACGATCTGAACATCATCGGCTTGCCTGAAGAGTCAGGCGAGAGCGAATCTCCCGAGTTAGCGGCTTAGATGGCCTAGCGGTTTTTGCGGGCTCGGTAGCGACCGCCCGTCACGAGGCCAACCGCGACAAGCAGCCATGCGCCCGCGGTTCCGTCGACAGAACCTGCGACCGGCGCTGAACACGTTCCACTTGAGGATTCGCTTCTAGTTTCTTCGGTAGATGCGTCAGGCGAGCCTTCAACACTCTCATCGTCTGACGATTCCGGAACTTCATCTGTTGACAGGGGTGCCGCTGTCGGCTCGGCTCCCTCGGTAGGTTCAGCCTCTTCTTTTTCCTCTGGCGCAGGCTCCGATTCGGAGCCTGAATCGCTCGACTCGGGTGGCAGGGTCAGCAACTTGTATGCGGGAGTTGGTTCAGCTGCTAGTGTGGGTGTAGGGTCGGGAGTGGGCTCAATGTATGGTTCGGCGCCGATCGACGCGCGCCATAGGTTTTCGAGTCCGGTGAGATTGAAGCCATAGACGATGTCAAGCGCATTGCTGATGTTCGATCCCCCGCCCAGGGTCGCAAGAAGCTGCGCCATTTTTGCTTTACCGTATTCATCGACCATGAATTTGACCACGCTTCGACTCTGTCCGTAGGCAACCAGAGTCAGGTTGGGATCGCCGGGGAACGAGCGCAGGTTTTTGAGCAAGATAAGACGATCAGTTCCGGCTGCCCATTCGAGGAATCGCTCGTACGAGACAGTCTGGTCCAGGTTGCCGTACTCGGCCAGCCCTTCGTTCAGCCAGAGCGGAACGTTACCGCTTGAATTCGCAGCCCTGGCGACGAGTATGTGAGTCATTTCGTGGGTAGCGGTGCCGATGTCAGATCTACCGGCGAGCACAATAACTACGCTTTCGGAATCGAACGCCTGGCCTTCGGTGATTAGCTCACGACTGGCTGCGAGACTACGTACGACAACGGCGTCGATCATTTCAGCGTTGTTGTTGTAGAGCGTCATGGTTATTTGGGTTTCTGTTTCAGAACCCGTTACTGGCCCCATAATTCCAAGAGACTCAATCGCTGCCTCTGCGAGTCTCTCGGCTCTTGTTCGCACGGGACCGTGGTACAGAATTGTGACGCTGCCCAGTGTGACTTCTTCCCACTCGAACCGTGCATCGTCAAACCGCCACGAAACTGGCTCGGTGAAATGGGTATCACCGTTTTCGTCGGTTATCTCGAACCAGTAATTGATCATCGAGCCCGGTGGAATGTAACGGTCGTTGCTGTTTGTTCGGTGAAACAACTCGCCGTTTACCAGTGGGCGATTGGTCTGGTCGAGGTCGAGGTAGGCGTACTGGGAAGTTCCACGATTGCCGATTTCAAAGGTGACGCGCACGTCGTCGATGCGAATATCCGATTCGACGTCCAGCTTGAATGTCATACCTTCGGGGAACTGTGATTCAACGCTGTAGCTGATCACGTTGATCGTTTCGACACTCTGGGCAGAGGCCGTCGTGGCGGTGGCTCCCATGAACACCGCGAGCACTACAACAGCAAGCAGCCTGAACAACCCGGGTTTCCGGGTGACTGGATATGCGTACGTGGCGTTCAAGTTCAGGGTGTTTCCGGGTTTTGATGAGTGGGTCTAGCAGGTTGAAGTAAACGGCTTGAGATTTCCTGTACCAATCGTTTTACGCCAATCCATGTGTAAAGGGATGCACATTTCGAGTTATTCAGATTTGATTGCTCGCCATGCGTCTATGAATCGCCATGCAGCACTGAGCGGTGTGCCAACCCCGAGTATCCATAATGCAGCCATCGGATATCCGATTATGAGACAGACAACTACGATGGCTACTCGTTCGGGGCGGGTCATAAATCCGGCTGTGCCCTTCACACCAAGACCTTCGGCCCTGGCACGAACGTAGCTGACCATCGTTGATCCCGACATCGCAACGAAGGCGAGAAGCACGCCCAGCTGACTTTCGTCTGCTCCGGATACGAAATACATAGCGAACCCAAGTAGTACCGCCAGCTCTGAGACTCGGTCGAATACAGAGTCCATCAGGGCTCCGCGCTTGCTTACAGTCCCGGTGGCACGAGCGATGCCGCCATCGAGCAGATCAAATGTTGAACTTACCAGTACTAGAATTCCGCCGATAAGGAATTCGCCTTCGCTAATGAAATAAGCCGCTATTACAGCGATTACCAGGCCTACAAAAGTTGCGGCTGAGGGGGTGAATTTGAATGCGACCAGTAACGAAACGGCCGGTCGTTCAAACCATTTGGTGACTGATCCACGAAGTCCGTAGCGAATCGATTGGAGATCGGCCAATGCCTACCAGCCCTTGAACTGAGCTGGTGACACGAGCTGCTTTTGTCGAACCTCGTCGTAGTAATCCAACACGCTGTCTGCCACCCGGGTCCAGCGGTACTGACTCACGGTAGAGCGACCGTCCATGGCGAACTGGGTTCGCTTCACGGGATTTTCGATAAGTCGTTTTATCGCTTCGGCAAGTGCTGCTTCATCTTTGGGTGGCACCATAAGGCCTTCACGTCCATCGGTCATTACGGACTCAAATCCGGGGATCTTGGAGGCCACTATTGCTGTTGAAGATGCCATGGCTTCGATGATGATGAAGCCGAAGCTCTCTTTGCCTGTGTTGGGTGCGATGAATATATCGGCGTTCTGGTAGTAGCCGGGGAGCTCGGCGTCGGTGACGGGTCCGACGAATACAACATCGTCGAGGGCACGTTCGCCCATGATGCGATACGACTCTCGGTCGGGTACACCGGCACCGGCGACTATCAGCCGCAGTTTTGGGTACTGCCATTTCAGCAGCGAGTAGGCACCGAGCGCGAAGCGAAGTCCTTTACGCGATTCGTTTACCCTGCCGACGAATAACAGGTTCATTGCGTCTTGCTTGAGAACGGTTGGTCTGGCTACTGGTTCAGAGAACCTGTCGACATCCAGGCCGTTTGGGATTACTCGATAATCACCTTTGAAGTAACGGTTTGCGAAGTCCTTGGCTGGTTCGGATACGGCGATCCGACCGTTCAGCCTGATGGCTCCTCGGTTGAGGACTTTTTTCCAGAACATGTAGCCACGTCCGCGCCCTTCGTTGAACGCGTGGAACGTGCCAATTGTGGTTGAGGGAGAGAATCGAGATGCCGTGAGCGCGAACATCGGCATCAGAGGTTCGTGGATGTGGACGATGTCGAACTGCTCGTTTTCGAGCATCGTTTTGAGACGCCAGTCCTGCCATACCGAGAAGGAAATTCTGGCTACAGACCCGGCGGTGGGTACGGGTACTGATCGACCGAAAGTGCGGAGATCGACGTCGCCGACATCGACAGCCGGTTCATTACGAGTACATGGAGCGAGGATCGAAACGTCGTGCCCGCGTGATTTGAGCTCTTTGCTCAGGGTTGCGATGTGGCGTTGCACCCCGCCAGTGTGGGCAAAGTCGTAGGGCGAAACTTGAGCAATTCTCAAATGCGTACCCCCTGTGTTTCGATCGTGAAGAAGTATCCCGAATAAAAAACTATGTGCTGCCGTTGGATCAAGATGAGGCAATCATATTGGTTTTCCAACGGCGAACACTAGTTTTTCACAACGTTCTAAGGCCGAAAATTACTCAGCTTCTGTTGCTTCGACGACTGCGTCCGGGTCGTGCCCTTCCGCGAAACTTTCGACAGCAACACGAGCGTCGTCGTCTCGCATTTGCACTGGAGGCGACTTCATGAAGTAGGCAGATGCAGGTTCGATTGCGCCGCTGACGCCCTTGTCCAGGGCAATTTTGGCGCTGCGAATGGCGTCGATGGCTACTCCAGCAGAGTTCGGGCTATCTTCAACTTCGAGCTTCAGTTCAATGTTGAGAGGCTGGTCACCCCATGATGTGCCTTCGAGGCGGATGTATGCCCATTTGCGGTCTTCGAGCCACGGGACGTGATCGGAAGGTCCGATGTGCACATCGTCGGTCGGAAGCTCTTTTTCGAGCTGGGACTGAACGGCGTTGGTCTTCGATATTTTCTTAGACTTCAGGCGGTTACGTTCGAGCATGTTGTAGAAGTCGGTGTTGCCGCCGAAGTTCAGCTGGTAGGTCCTGTCGAGCCGTACGCCACGGTCTTCGAAAAGTCGGGCGAGTACTCGGTGGACTATGGTTGCACCGACCTGTGACTTGATGTCGTCGCCGACGATCGGGATGCCTCGGTCGATGAATCGCTTCTGCCAGTAATTCTCTCGGGCGATGAAAACGGGTATGCAGTTCACGAACGCAACACGGGCTGCGAGGGCCTGCTCGACGTACCAGCGGGTTGCCTGCTCGGATCCGACTGGGAGGTAGTTGATCATTACGTCGACTTTACGGTCGCGCAGAATGCCAACGATGTCGGCAGTTTCGCCACCTGGAGTCGAGGGGTCGTGATTGACTTCGACAAGCTCTTCGAGGAACTCACCGATGCCGTCGTGGGTCATTCCACGGTCGACCTTCACACCCATGTTCGGCACATCGTGGAACTGAAGGGCGTTGTTGTTATTAGAAACGAGGGCTTCGGAAAGGTCTTTGCCGACCTTGTCCTTGTCGACGTCGAATGCCGCAACGATGTTGACGTCGCTCAGGGCGTATCCGCCGAGGACGTTGTTCATGAGGCCGGGAATATTGGCCGAGCCTTCGTCGACTTCACTGTATTTGTAAAGTCCCTGAACGAGGGATGAGGCACAGTTACCTGCACCGATGATTGCGACGTTGATTTTGCCCAAGATCGAGCCTCCGATAGAAGATAAAGATTTGAACAGCGAGTCGTCCGTCTGCCACTCTGGCTTACAGCGCTCGCGTGTTCTTTAACGCATGGAAGAATAGCTATCGGCGTAGGGTCTGTAGGGTTGTTTTTTCTCTTTATCGACGGTAGAAGTTCCCAAATGTTCCGGAACTAGCCTGCGTTATCGGCCTTTCGCGTCCCGAGCAAGGTCGAGGGATCTGGGTGGGTGGAGCGGTAGTTCGCTATCCATGGTTTACGCCTCGGTTGCCAGCTCCTTAGCCCAGCAACGGTGTTCGCGTCCACCCGTCGCGCGACCCCACACCGGATCCCTCCGCAGGGGTCGGGACGCGTGAGAAGACTCCGTTGGCTACCCACTAAACCGATACTTGCATTGCTTCGGCTATGTCGGCGAGGGAGTGGGTCTTGATGTGGGGATTGGCGCCAGACCAGATGTAGTCGAAGTGCTTGCGCAGGATCTGGGCGTAGGTGCTGGTAGCGGCGACGTGCTGCATTGGAACGAGACCATCGATCGAACTGCCGTCGACTGCGTCTTCGGGTTTACCAAAATGGTAGGTTTCGACGAACGCCGAGGCCGTGGTCATCACAAGGTAAACCGAAGGCCAGTGATCAACGAATCTAACGTCGATTCCGAAGTGTTTTCTTGCCCCGGCTTCCTTCTTCATTGCAGCGATAACATTAAGACTCCGCCAACTGTCGTTGTACAGCGGACCGCCCTAGAACCACGCCTCGTCTTCAAACTGGGCGCCATCTTCTGCCACGGCACGAGCACGGGCGAATTCGCTGACGGGGTTTACGAGAATCGCACGCACCTGGACCGGTCTATCTTCAGCAGCCATTTGTCGAAGGATAGCGGTGTGCCCCCTATCACCAAAGAACTCCCGTAATCCGATGCCCTGGAGGAGGACTTCTCCCTGTGCTTGCTCGAGAGAATTCGCCACTGCTTCAGCTGTCGACGGGTCGGTACTTCGAGGGCCAAGTATACCGAGAACCCCGTGGTTCACAGCACCTGAGAGAATTCCTGTAAAACGGGATAGTGCATCGATGTCCGATGCTAATGTTTCTCCTGCAGGTTGGGTGCCAACAGTTGGCAACTTTGGCGTCGACACAGGCGTTACAGAAGCAGGAGTAGCGATAGTGGCCGGGGTGATTTTCGGAGACAGGACCGCTTGTACAGATTCCTCTGTGATGATCCACGTCTTGCCTATTCGTCGGGCAGGGATTAATCCTGCTCGAAGCCACTTGTAGACGGTCTTTTCGCTTACGTTCAGCCGGGCTGCAACTTCTCTTACTCGGAGACTCATAGCTATTCCACCATGTACCAGTTAAGTCATTGTTATTCCTAATAGTTCCATAAAAGTAAGTATTAAGGCAACTTTTACTGATATTACACCAACGTGCAGTCGGTACTGACGGCAATAAAAGAGCCGTCTACACCACAGTGCAGACGGCTCTTTTTGCTATCCGGTTCTGCGATTTGGCTTGCTAGTAGCCAACTGCTGCGCCGTCTTTTCGTGGCTCGGACCCAGCGGTAAGTACGCCCGTCTCTGCATCTCGGGAAATTACCTGACCACCGCCAAATACGGTTCGGTCGTATCCGGAAACAACCTCGACAGTGTGACCACGTTTTTCGAGGTCACGTACTACGTCGGGTGAGATGTCTTCTTCGACGAGAACGTTTTGCGTGTCTTCAACATCGATCTTGAAGCGTGGAGCGTCAAGAGCCTGCTGCGAATCCATTGCGTGGTCGATCATGTTCGATGCTACCTGCAGGTGTCCCTGTGGCTGAACGAATCCACCCATCACACCGAAGCTGAGCCACATCTCATCGTCTTTCGTTGCCATGGATGGGATGATCGTCTGGAACGGTCGCTTGTTGCCTTCGAGATAGTTGGGGTGTTCAGGATCGAACGAGAATAGCGATCCTCGGTTCTGGAGCGCCATGCCCAGGGTTGGGACGACGAGGCCGGAACCGAACCCGGCGAACAGGCTGTTGATGAGCGAGCATGCTGTGCCTTCGCCATCAACCGCAGTAAGGTAGACAGTGTCCGCTCCACCCATGGGATCGCCGTAGGAAACGTTTGGATCTGCCTGCGTGCCGGATATTCCTGCACGGCGGCGATTGGCATAGTCCTTGCTGAGCAGCGGGCCGATCGGCACTTCGGTCACTCGCGGGTCGGCGACGTACTGGAATGCGTCCATGTACCCACGACGCATCGATTCGATCAGGTAGTGATATCGGTCTGGTGACTGTGCACCCATCGACCCAATGTCGAAACCCTCGGCAAGGTTCAGGGCTATCAGTGCAGCAATTCCCTGCCCGTTTGGTGGGCATTCCCAGATATCGACTCCGCGGTAGTTAACGCTTATCGCCTCGTCCCAGTCGGAGTGGTGATTTGCGAAGTCCTCTTCGGTGAGCCAGCCACCTTCTGCCTGAATAAAATCAACTGTCTTCTTGGCGATTTCACCTTTGTAGAAAACTTCGCTTCCGCCCTCAGCGATCATCTGGAGAGTGCGGCCGAGTTCTGGGAGGGTGACGATCTCACCGTATTTTGGTGCACCACCGTTTGCACCGGGGAGCATTTGCTTGCCGGATGGGCGGTAGTTCAACTTCGAAAGCGTGTCTTCACTACCCCAGCCATGAGCGATGACTTCTGAGACGGCGTAACCGTTCAGGGCGTAGTCGATAGCCGGTTGAAGCACTTCACGAAGGGTCATTCGTCCGTACTGGTTGAGAGCAGACTCCCAGCCATGGACAGTACCTGGAACGCTAACAGCAAAGTGGCTGCCTTCATGGTTGTTCGGGATCGAGTCGAATCCGGCTTTTCGAACGTCATCAACGTTGGCTGCCGCCGCCTGGCGACCTGACCCGTTTAGAGCGATTACTTTTCGTTCGTTCTTGTCCCAGATCAGGGCGAACATATCGCCACCGATTCCCGTCGACATCGGTTCAACTACGTTGAGTACGGCTGCGGTTGCGACTGCCGCATCGATGGCATTTCCGCCATCTCTGAGCATCTCTAGACCTGCCTGCGCAGCGAGCGGCTGGCTCGTTGCGACTGCGCCATTCCGGGCGACTACTGCAGATCTTCGGGATTGAAAATAACTCATCTAGGGTGCTCCAAAACGACCAAAACAAACGGTGCGACTCACGCATTAATGGTGAATCGAGCCATAGTAGCACCGTTGGTTCGCATCGTTAGCTAATCTGCTGCGTCGGGCGTACCCGGAGAATCGCTACTTTCCCCGACGATACTCACCGTGTAGACCTACACGGAACTGGATACACGGAATCGGATTCCGGGGAGTTCGGAGCGACACATTAGCTTGTAGCGAACAGAGAGGCTTGAGTACGAACCGAGAACAATCACGCTAGCGTGTAGCTACACGGTTAGGCTCACATGGCTGCTTGAACCGGCCACGAGCTGGAACGCGTAGAAAGGACTTTCCGAAGCTCAGAACAAACGCCAATGGTGGTTAGCGTGCTCGTGGGTTTAATACGTCGTTGAGTGCGTCGCCAACGATGTTCCAGCAGAAGATCAGCAACCATACAACAACGATTGGTGCGAGCAGTTGTTCGGGGTGATCGCGCAATACCGAAACACTGGCACCACCCCGTGCGGTGACCTCGCCGATCATCACCCCGAGGCTTGGGCGTGGCGGTTGAACACCGAGTCCAAAGAAGCTGAGCATTACTTCGGCCAGTGCGATGGCCCCGATACCGAAGCTGACGGAAACGATGATCGGGCTAACGACATTGGGCAGAATGTGTCGGAAAAGAATTCTTGGGGTGGTGGTGCCCATTGCCCGTGCAGCTTGAACGTATTCTGCCTCTCGCAGTGCAAGCACCTGCCCTCGTACGAGTCTCATCATCCCGAACCAGCTAAGTGGGAGCAAGGCGATGCCTATAACGACATAGTCGACTATCCCGGAGCTGACGAGACCTGAGATACCAGTGGAATCTTCTATATCTCGCGCAAACTGGACGATTCGTGGTTTTAACGTGGCTGCAAGCAAAATTATTAACAGGATGTCTGGGAAGGCCGATATCACCTCTCCAATCCGCATAATCACGGCATCTATCCAGCCGCGAAAGTATCCGGAAACCAGCCCCATTGTCACGCCTAGAAACAGGCTTCCCGTAATGAATGTCGTGATCGTGATGATGACAGTTGTTTGAATGCCCCAGACCACACGGGTGTAGATATCTCTGCCGAGCCGATCAGTTCCAAGCCAGTTCTCCGAGCTTGGTCCCTGCTGTGTCTGGGCCAGATTCGTTGACTGGTAGTCGTGCGTCTGGATAACCGGAGCGAAGATTCCCAGCATGTAGATGAACGTAATGACGAGCAGGCTGACAAAGGCCAGTTTTCGCTTTCGAAAACGAGCCCAAGTGGAACGCCAATGCCCGCGAGTTGGTGGAAGCTCGGGTGCGATAGATGTTGATTGTGAAACGGTTGCCATACGCCTACTGCAGCCTTATCCGTGGGTCGATGATCGTGTACGCAATATCGATCACAAGGTTTGCCAGCACAAGCATCCCAGCCCCAAGTAAAACCAGGGCAGTGAGTATTGGGAAGTCTCGCTGGAATATGGCGTCGAGTGATAGCCGTCCCGCCCCTGGGATTCCGTAAATCAGCTCAATAATCAGCGATCCACCGAACATGCCAGCCATCGTGAATCCCATGATTGTCAGGATCGGAAGCAGAGCGTTTCGAGCGACGTGGCGATAATTGACCACGAAGTTCGGCATGCCCTTGGCCTGTGCGGTACGGACGTACTCCTGTCCGATGACCTCGAGAGTGCTCGCCCGCATGTGCCGAACGAAAATCGCAGCGCTGGGAATCCCGATCGTAAGCGCCGGGAGGATTATCTGAGTCGAGAAAAATCCCCCCCATCCGGCTGCGGGTACCCAGTGGAGCTGTACGGCGAAGAAAAGTATCAGGAACGGCGCTGTGAAAAACACCGGCATTGCGTAGAGGATCAGCATCGATATGACGATTGCCGGGTCGCGCCCCGTCCCCTGCCGTTTCGCAGCGTAAAACCCGAGCGGTAGTCCAATGATGACTGCGATTATCAGGGCGGCGATGTTCAGCTGAACTGAAACCCAGAGCCGTGGGGCGAGAATCTCAAGAACTTTTCTACCCTGGTAGTGGTAACTGTCCCCAAAATCGCCCTTAAGCACTCCGGCAATATAGCTGACGTAACGCACCGGAATCGGATCGTTCAGACCCATACGCTCCCGCTCACGCTCGATCCTTTCTGGAGTCGACCGGTTGCCGAGTCGCAGTTCAGCCGGGTCGCCGGGGGCCAAGGTTCCCATCATGAAGACGAAGAACGCCGCTAAAGCCAGCAGTATGGGCGTCCAGAGCAGTCGCCTGATGATGTATGCCAGCATCTACTGTTGCGGTCCTCCGGATTTGGCCATCATGTCGAACTTATTGAAATCGAACTGAGTAAAAATCTACCCCGGCACCGAGCGGTTAAGCCCAGTCACGACATATTACCTACGCCGTGTTTTGCCGGGGCAATTTTTACTTATTTACTAACCAAAAACTATTTGTCGATCCAGACGTCTTTGTACTTCGCTATAGTCAGCGATGAGAACTTGTAGCCCTTCACCCATGACTTCACGAGTGCCTTGGAATCTACTCCCCACCACAGTGGCAGCCACGCGGCATCGGAAACGACTATCTGCTCGGCGTCGTTGTAGTACTGAGCCCGTTTTGTCGAGTCTTGCTCGGTTTGCGCTGAAACGACGTATGCGTCTACCTGATCGTTAGCGTAGCCGCCGTAGTTGATGGCGCTGCTTGATCGGAATAACACGTCGATAAACGTCTGCGGGTCAGGGTAGTCAGCCTGCCATGACAGTCCACTCCATGCTTGGAGTCGTCCACGGTGAAGATCCTGAATGTACGTTGCCCATTCAACCTGCTGAATCTCGATTTCTATACCGAGATTTTCCCGCCACATATCAGCGACCACCTCTGTGGTCAGACCCGGTGAACCACCTGTGCCGGGAACCGTTAGAACGATTAAAGGACGGGTGGATGCGTCGGCGTAGGCAGACTGAGCGAGCAGATCGCTTGCCAGTTCGGGATCAAATTCAAGCCCCTGTATATCTGGCGAGAAGCCGGGAAAACCGGGAGGAATGATGCCATAGGCAGGCTTTACGAGATCTGAGAATACCTGTTGGGCGATCAGTTGCTTATCGACAGCGTGATTGAGCGCCTGTCGGAAGTTTGAGTCGTCAAAAGGTGGCTCGTTCATGTTGAATCCGACGTAGGAAACCGCGAAATTCGGCGGCACTTCTACCAGATCCTTGTTGATCTCTTCTGTCGGGTCCTGGACACGCTCGAGATCGGCGAGGCCGACACCTGTAATGTCGATCTCGTCGTTTTCGTACATTGCCATCGCCACACCACCAGCGAGGTTAAATACAACTTCATCGAGGTAGGCTGTGCGGTCCCAGAAATTATCGTTACGGGCGAGTCGAATTCGCTGTCCGATTCGATATTCCTTGAGAGTGAATGGTCCTGTGCTGACAGGTTCATCTGTCCATTTTCGTCCGAGAGTTTCGACGTTGTTCTTGTTCAGCACGAAAGCTGTCGGGTACGTGAGCTTGGCTATGAAATAAGCCTTGGGAGCGTCGATGGTGAGACGAAGCGTTCGCTCATCTACGACCTCGATTCCCGATGCGGAGGAGGTTTTGCCGTCGACGATGTCCTTGATACCAACGATGTCGCCCAGAAATTCTTCTGCGACGGTTGATGCTGTGTCGGGGTGAGCTGCGCGTTCGAACGACCATTTGAAGTCCTGGGCCGTTACAGGATCACCGTTCGAGAACTGCAGATCGTTACGGAGTTTGAACTCGTAGACAGTGCCGTTTTCGAGGACTGACCATGATTCAGCCAGATCTGGCTCAAACGGGTCAGACGTGTTCG
>Ga0114993_10005016_pt1 | contig 12925 bp, 9 predicted proteins | sample ArcticOcean_MG_C_FD_87042 | JGI IMG/M metagenome (GOLD analysis project Ga0114993, IMG submission 87042) | Marine microbial communities from western Arctic Ocean - ArcticOcean_MG_CB2_150 | ecosystem: Environmental > Aquatic > Marine > Oceanic | place: Arctic Ocean: Canada Basin | collected...
ACTCAGGTGGCGATATAAAAGTAAAACCTTGGAATACTCCGCCTTTTAGTTTTTCTCCTAAAATTGACCGCTTATGTGGCGAATTAGGGTCACTTCCTTCAACTGCTTGCCATGATACAGTTCCCATTTTAATTGATTCGCTAATTTCGAAAGATAGAGTGGTATTATTAATTGGCTGATTAGATGAAGGTGATTGAATAGATAATATTGGTGGCGTGACATCAAACATTACATTACGAACTGTATCCGAACTTGAATCATTATTTGCTCTATCAGTCGCATCAATAATTATATCATAGGGCACACCCTCTTTAGGATTGATGCCATAATCTTTCAAAGTATTATAACCTGAGGTAAGATCATCCATTCTAACATCATAGAACATTTTTTCACCCTTATCATCAATCCAAACCATTTGAGCAATTAATAAAGGTTCATTTACTACATAAATAACATCAAGGTTATTTACAAAGCTTTCAGACTTTGGAAAAACAATAGCTAACTTCGGTGGTGAAATATCATAATTAATTTGATTAACTGTAAGAATTTCGGATATGTTGCCAGCTAAATCTTTTCCTTTTATTGAGATTGAGTACTCAAATCCATCTTTCAAGTCTTTCATATTAGATAAAGTTTCAATATCGCGATAGCCACCATTTTTTTCATTATTAGATAGCTCAATAATTAATGTGTCATTAGATATAAATGTTAATGTACCAGCATTAATATCCTCTGATAGATTCCAACCAAAGTCTAATTTGTTAATAAAAGCTTCACTGGATGGATAAAAAGCAGAAAACACTGGAGGCGTTAAGTCAATTTTTATATCATTTAATTCAGTTGGTGTAGCAAAATTTCCGGCACGATCTTGACCTTCAAAAGTAATAGAATAGCTATATCCATCTTTTAATTCAGGAATAAATAAATCATCTGAATTTATTTCACCAGAAGTCAAAATATTTGGACTTTTATAAAAAACTACATCTTCAGGCTCACTAATATTCTTCCCTTTCCAATTTATATTAAAATTGTATAGATCTTCATTAATTCCAAATATTATTGAGGTTTCAGTTGTAAAAATATTAGACGATGGATAGTTTATTGTTATAATTGGTGGCGTGACATCATAAAAAATATCATCCATGCGTGTAGTATCACTTTGATTACCTGCAGGATCGAACGCAACGTACAATAATGAATATTCTCCGCCATCAATTAAAGGAGGCGAACTTGCTAAAGATATTGGACCAATTTCTTTAGCATACAATTCATCTCCAACTAGATCTATAATATGTGGCGAATTAGAGTCAGGATTTCCAAAAGTCCATTGCCAGATCATTTGTGCGCTTTCTAAAAGTTCACTATTTATATATTTTAAATCGTAATTATTGATTGCCATCCCATCCGTTGGATATAGAATTGTTAATTCAGGAGGGGTAAAGTCATATTGAAGTCCTGCTACAAATGCGGGTTTAGTTCTATTTCCAGCTCGATCCTTGCCCACAAATGTCATCGTATAAAGGGCATTTTCAACAACTGTTGGATTATTAGAAAGTTCTATCTCTGCATGCTCGCCTACTGACATTTCATCTTTTGATAGGCTAGCAATGTAAGGGGCTAACGTGTCCTCAATACCGCCAAGCCATCTCCATTTAAATTGTCCTTCAAACAATTTTTCTGATAAATTATATGTTACAGCACTTGTACGAGAAATTGAACGTGGCAAGGGATACACAATTGAAATCTCTGGTTGAGTAATGTCATAAAGTATGTTTTCAATGAATATTTGGTTCGATTCATTTCCTGCAGGATCAAAAGCTATATAAGAAATATTGTAAACTCCTCCATCGACCAAAGGAGGTTCATTCTTAATTATATTATTAGTAGATACCCCACTATCTAACTCTTCATTTACTAAACTCATTGCATATACAGAATCTGGGTCTATCTTACCACCTATCCATACCCAAGTGATAATTCCACGTTCGAGAATTTCACTATTTTCAAATTGTATATTTTTATGGTTTACTGCGTCTCCGTTATTAGGGCTTATCCATGTTAATTGAGGAGGTGTAAAGTCATATTGAAGGTTAGGTATAAAAGCTTTTAAAGTTTTATTCCCTGCTCTGTCTTGCCCTACGAATGTTAAAGTATATAATGCATTCTCAACAACGCTTGGTATATTCTTCAATGCTGTTCCAATATGAGGCCCTACCTCATTTTCTAAGTCACTTAATTCAGCTATATATGGAGCAAGCGTATCTTCAACTCCTCCTAACCAGACCCAACTAAATTCACCTTTATTGAGCGTTTCTGATAAATTATATGAAATAGCAGTTGTATTTGAAATGGACTGTGGTATTGGGTATTCAATTACAATTTCTGGAGCAGTAAAATCATAAAGCAAATCAAAAACATTAATTGTATCCGCAATATTCCCTGCTCTATCTGACCCCGTAAACTGAATTTGATAAATACCTCCGTCCTTTAGAGTGACCATATTAATTAAATCAATATTTTGATAAACGCTATCTCTCATTTCATTATCTGCTAGTTGGATTTGATGAGGACTTTTATCATCAAATTCTCCACCGATTTGAGTCCAAATTATTGAGCCTTGATTGATTTTTTCTGATAATGTGTAAGAAACAGATTGATAATTAAGAGCACTTCCAGATTCAGGCATAACATTTGTGAATTCTGGGGGAGTTTTATCAAAAAGAATATTTGTTCTTAGTACTGGCTCGCTTTCATTTCCAGCAAGGTCTCTTCCAGTTAAAAAAATTGAATAATAACTTCCATCATTTAGCAATGGTTGATTAATTAGATTTACTTTTATCTTTTCTTTTGATGACAATTCATCTCCAATTAATTCAACTTTATATGGAGAAAGGGTATCAATTAAGCCATCAGTTTGTGTCCAAAGAAAATCACCAACAGATAGTTGTTCACTCGCAGCATAGCTTATACTTGTATTATTAATTGCTTCATCATTATATGGATAAATTAATGTTAATACAGGTGAAGTAATATCATAGTGGATTGAATCGACCTTTACAGTCTCAGATAAATTTCCCGCTAGATCAGAAGCAATAACTGAATAGGAATAAGTAACACCATCAACGAGTTGAAAATACTCAAAGAGATCCACGTAGCTAGTATCTATTACAGTATCTAAAAAAGTATGTTCATAAGGTGAATTATCATCTTGTTTTCCACTTTGCCTTTCTACTTTAATTGTCCAATATTTTATTATTTCGCTCGTGCTTATATCCATCAATTCATGATTAAGCCATTCGCCACTTATTGGACCATTAATTGTTATTGCAGGTGGCGTTATATCATAAATAACATTTTCCATTATTCCAGGTGGATCGGCCAAATTACCTGCACGGTCAATTGCATAAATTTTCAGATCATACATAATTCCATCAACAAGGGCTTTTTGGTTAACAGGCTTAAATCGATCGGTTTTTATTAGTTCTTCTTTTGTTAAGATAACCGTATCTGACTCAATATAGTTAAAAATTGAATCAGGTGACCAAACTATGTAAGCTGAATCAATTGGTTCAGAATTAGTAAATGAAATGGAAATATCTTTTATATACTTATCCATTTCTAAAGTCAAGAATGGAGGGCTTATGTCATAAGTTATATTTAATATCTTTCTTTTAGTGGCCATGTAACCTTTCGTGCCTTCTCCATCAAAGTATATATCATACAATGCACTATCTTTAAGCATACTATCATTTGAAAGAGATATGACATGATCACCGCGAACCAAATTTTTTAGGTCTACTCGAGCACTATCCGTATGGCCTGGTATAGCCCAATCAATAAATCCCCATTTTAAATCACCATCTAAATTATAATCTACTTTACTATGGTTTTGGAAACTTGAATCAGATGGACCTGTAAAGAAAAATACAGCCTCAGTACCATCAGGGTTTAACTTAACATCCATGATTAATACACCATTCGAATCATATTCAAATAAGTGTGTAATCCCTAAATCATCATAATACTTATAAAGAAACTTATGCATTGATTTTCCGTCTGGCCTCCGGAACCATTCATCTCTAGTAGTTCTGCCAAGAGAGTCATAATCAAGTTCCTTACCACCATATTCAAATGCATCAACATCAAAAAATCGAAAGTTATTTGGTTTATCTATTTCATTTATATCTGACGTCGTAAATCTATCATTCCACTTTTTTACAGAATCAACCCCAAATACCCATTCAATATATGATAACGATTGAGACTCACGACCAAAAATTGTCTTATAAAAGATATGTCCAACTTTATCTACTAAGTCTTTTTGACGTATAGATTTATTTTGATCAATATATGAGAATTGTTCTTGTGATAATACTTCACCACTAGCATTGATTATAGATTTAATCAATAAACGATCTAATTTATCATATTCTGCTCGAATATGATCTTTACGAATAATTTCTGACTTAGGAACATTATTACCTGTAATGAAGGCATGGTCATCTATAAAATATTTAACATAACGCTCATTTGCGGTAAGTAATATTAAAATCAGTGTCAGCAGCGTGAGTTTAAGGGTTTTCACTAGCCTTTAATTTATGAGTGAAAATACCCTATGGAAATGGGTGAATTTGAAAAACTATGTTAAATTAACAAAAAAATAACTTTTGATATAAATAATTACGAAGTAAATCTAATTTCCATTGTCGTCTGATTTTCTTTTTTGACGGAGTTGATCTTTAGCTAATTCACGCATATCAGCAACTTCATCAGACTCATCCATTATTTCTACGCCAAGTAGTGTCTCAATGCAATCTTCTAAAGTAACAATGCCAGTTGTTCCACCAAATTCATCCTTTACTATAAACATATGTGAACGTTTTTTTGTGAATTTATTTAGTACGCTTTCAACAGTCTCCTTTTCATAAACTGTATCAACAGGTTCAATAATTTCTGATAAGGTTTTTTCAAAATAATCATCTGCCATTGTTTCTAGTAACGTATCTTTATAAACAATACCTAAAATATTATCTATATTTTCATGAAATACTGGAATTCTAGAAAAATTTATATCTTCGTTACTCTCCATTATTTGGCCAACTGTTTGAATATCTTCAAATGCAAAAATAACTGAACGAGGAGTTAAAATTTCCTCCACATGCATTTCTTTCAATCTAAATAGATTTTCTATTATGTCTGACTCTTGTTCATCAATCGAACCTTCATCTTCTCCCATTTCAGCCATAACTGTAATTTCTTCACGACTAACTTTTTTTATTTCATACTCATCACGAGTTATTTGTATAGAGAGTGCCTGACTTATCCAGACAAATGGAAAAGTAATAACCATAAGAATACGAATTATATAGGCAGAAGGACTTGCTAAACTACGCCAGTAAGTTGCACCAATAGTTTTAGGAATGATCTCAGAAAATATTAAAATGCAAAAAGTTAATATTCCCGTTACAATGGCAACACCATTTGAGTCAAACACTTGCATTGCTTGTGCGCCAACACCAGCAGCTCCAACTGTATTTGCAATAGTATTTATTGTTAGAATAGCCGCCAATGGCCTATTAACATCATCTTTTAACTGTTGAAGCAGTTTACCACTACGGTGTTTGGTTTTAACTAAAGTTCCAATATGTGAATGAGTAACGGATAGTATCACTGATTCTAATGCAGAACAGATAAAAGAGACACCAAGTGCCAGAAAGAAATATCCTAATAATGTAGACATATACTACGTGAAACTTACGCTGTTTCGGTTGTAGGCAAACCTCCTTTTTCTGAACGATTTACAACAAACCACATAGGTAAATAAATAATTAACATAACAAAATATGCCGCAATTTCAAATGTGAATAAGTAATAAGGCCAATCACCAATTAGAAAAGGATTGTCGCCTCCTGGTTTTTCACAAATAAACCAATAATTTGCATTTTCGCCTAATAATCTGTTAATAATACCAATTGCAAATACCGCAGCATTTGTAACTAGAAAAGTATTTAACAATGAAGATTTTCGACAACGCATGCCATCCACCCAAATTAACCATACAACATTTAAAATGATAATTCCATGATTTAAAAAGCTCCAAAAAATAGATATATCACCATAGGGCCATCTAGATGGGTCAGGTGTTAATAGACCTTGTAAGGCGCCTGCAAATCCCCAAAAATAAGATAGTTCAAAAGCTGTTTGATTCTTTTTCCATAATGCATAACTAGATAGAAATAAACTTATACCACACATGTGAAGAGAAAGATCTTGCTGTATATTAAAATCTTTAATGTATAACTGAAAAAAATCAAATAGAATTTCTTGAAAAATAGTAAATACAGCTAGAAATATAGCTATACCTGCTTGTTGAGACTTGTTGAGATACTTTCTACCTAAAAACGCAAAAATTATCCAAATAACTAAACAAGCTAATAAGTAGATATTATGTTCTAATCCAAAAGTGGGAAAATCAACTGGAGGCAAAATAGATTAATTTATTTTGTCAAACGATATATTAATATAGTTGAACGTGTAGTTGTTTTAGAAAAAGTAGTAAGGTCAAGCCATTCATCCTCTGAATGAGCACCGGAACCATCGGGACCCATACCTGCTAAAGCTGCATCTACAAATGGCGCAATGAATGAAATATCAGCAGCGCCTCTTTTACTTGGATCCAATGGCTCTAAATTACCATATCCTAAAGCAATATTTACTTCTTCTAGTTTATCTAATAAAGCATAGTTTGCTTTAGTTGGTTCCATTGGTGGATAACTAGTTTTAAATTCAATTTTTGCTGTAGTACCAGGTAAATTATTTGAAACAATTTTCTCCATTGATTTTATAGCATTTTCTAATTGATTAACTGAAATTGTACGAATCCCACCATGAACGGTAACTGATTGAGACACAACATTAGTTTTACCAAATGCAGTCCCTCTTGCATTAACTGGGTCATAATTAGTATTAGTTCCGCCAACAATAACGCCTGGATTAAATGTAAGATATTCTTCTTCAGCTAATTCTTCTCTAAATGTGTTGATTATTCGTGAAGCCTCAAATATTGCACCATAGCCAAGAGTTTCACCAAATACTCGAGATGAGTGGCCTTGAATTCCCGTTGTTGTCAAAATCCATGAAGAAGCACTTCGACGCGCTATTGTACCAGTCTCCATTCCAATTGCACCTTCAAAACCAAGACCAATATCTGCCCATTTACCAGCATCAATCAGCTCTTTCCTTACAATAGAGGAATGCGCACCTAATTTTTCTTCGTCACCAATAAACACCAATGTGAGATTCATATCTTTTAATTTGCCAATACGATTCAAAGCTTTCATAACATATAGCATAGATACAATACCACCCTTATTATCATCTACACCTGGACCATAAGCTTTATTACCTTGACGTACAAATTTTTGAAAAGGGTGATCTTTTTCAAAAACTGTGTCTAGATGACCAACCATGGTAATATTTTTACCTTTACCACCTCTCATTTCAGCAAATAAATGACCTGATCTTTTAACTTCTTTGGGGTATGTCACCCAATAGGTATTAAAACCAATCTTATCTAATTCTTTTTGTAAGATCTTACCAACTTTTAGATTTCCTTTAATATTAAGGGAACCGCTATTGATGTTCACAATCTTTTCAAGAAGATCTATCGCCTCACTTGTTTTGTTTTCAACAAATTTTTGTATCTCTTTTTCATCTTGATTCAAAGATTGTGCAAAACAAAATGACAAAGCAATTAAAAGGTTTATTAAGAGTTTCATTTTTCTTCCTGTTGAATAGTTTCTTTTACTGCAGAAGCTATTGTTAAAGCATTGGGTGTATCACTATGAATACATATTGTTTGAGCATTAATATCAATTTTTGATCCATCAATACTTACAACAAAACCATTTGACAGGTTTTTAGCTTGATTTGCAGCTTTTATTGGATCTGTTATAAGTGCATCCTCATGTTTTCGATGTCTAAGAGTTCCATCATTTTCATAGGTTCGATCAGCAAAAGCTTCTCCAATGGTTTCAAGTCCTAACTCATCAAAGCATGTTATCATCGTTGAACCTGCTAACCCCATCGCTTTTAATGAAGGATCTACTTGAATTATAGCCTCACCAATTGATTGGGCTATTTCTTCATTAATTGCAGCCTTATTATAAAGTGCCCCGTGTGGTTTTACATGCGAAACATGTCCATCATTATTTTCTGCTATATCAACTAGTAATTGAACTTGATCACGAACTATATCAAGTAGTTCATTCGAATCTATGTCCATTTCAATTCTACCAAAGTTTTCTTTATCAGGATAGCTTGGGTGTGCACCTATGTTTACATTTTTTATTATTGCTATATTTATCATTGCTTCCATCATTGTTTCGCCTCCAGCATGACCGCCACAGGCTATATTCACTGAATTAACATGATCCATAAGTTTTTCATATGTGTTATCAGCTAACAAGTTATTTAATTCACCAACATCTGAATTAATATCCATAATCACCTTCTTTTTATTCCTAATTGCACAATAATATATGCCAAAATAAAAGGCACTAGTCTCTCTAAAGGGTTACCTTCAGGTTTCATATCTGAGTAATAAAAAATTAAAGTCATAAAAAATCCAGTTCCCATCGCAATAAAAGCATGTAAAGAATTTACATTACCCTGAAGCCTACCCAAAAGTAGTGGACCAAATGCAGCTCCCATTGCTGAAAAAGCAAATAAAACCTGACTGTAGATACTCTTGTCAACAAAAATAGCCATCAATACAGAAATAAGGCAAATCAATACTACCGTTAGTCTAGTACTAAATAAACTGTGATTTTCACTATTATCTTTTAGGTCATGGCTAATACTTGATGCAGCTACTAATAATTGGCTATCTGCTGTCGACATAATTGCAGAAAGCACAGCTGCCAAAATAATTCCTGCAAATATGGGATGTAATAATTGATTTCCTAAAACTATTAAAATTTGTTCATATCCAGCAATATCCACTAGAACTCTACCTGACCAACCTAATAAAATCATTCCTGGATAAATAATTAGAGCCCAACAAATTGCAATCAACCTTGCCTTTTTTATTTTATCTCCAGGTTCTAGTGCCATAAAACGATTAACCACATGAGGTTGGCCAGGATAGCCTATACCAATTCCCATTGTACCTAAAATAAATCCTATAACTATAATGCCACCAAAGCCATTTGGAGAAATAAATAGACCTTCAAAAGTAAAGCTAGATATTATATTATCTATTCCAGCTTTATAAATAGCTACAATAGGCAATATAATTGCGGATATAGCCATCATTACACCTTGAATTGAATCACTTACACTAACTGCCCAAAAACCACCTAAAAGTGTATAAATAAGTATAATACTAGCACCAAAAATAATACTAATATTCTTATCCATCCCAAAAGTTGACTGAAATGATTGACCAGCAGCATCAAATTGAGATGCTATATAAAATATAAAACAGAATAATATAATTCCTGAAGCTAGCCAACGTAAAGATTTTATTGAATGGCCATTTTCATTTGAAGCTAATACATCTGTTAAAGTAATTGCATTTATACTTTTACTATAAACACTGAGCCTAGGTGCAATATAAAACCAGTTAAATAAAAATCCTGATAGTGTAGCTGGGAAAAGCCAAAAAGCTGGAAGACCCCAAAGATAAGCTGCACCACTTACTCCAAGTAATGTCCATGCAGATGAGGATGAAGCTGAAGCACTTAAAGCAGCCACCCAAGGACCTAATTTTCTTCCACCAAGAAAATAATCTGAAGTTGAATGAGTGCGTTTATTTGCCCATAAACCAATACCTATCAAAATAACTTTGTAAACAATTAACGTTATTAAAATTGAATTAGTATTAGTCATTGTTCTTTAAATTTTTAATAAATGACATTTGCTCTAAACGTAACTCTTCAGCCTCTTCTTTTGAAACTAAATTAAATTGAAATTTATCACCAGGTTTAAGTTGACCAACTTTATGTATATCAGCTATAATAACGTTAGCAATTTTAGGATAGCCTCCTGTTGTTTGATGTTCGACAAATGAAATAATTGGATCGCCACTTCCAGGAACTTGAATTGCACCCAATGGTACGCCTTCTGTTATTATTTCACTCTCAATGTTAGAAAGAATTTTATTTCCATCTAAACGAATACCCATTCGATTAGAAGAATTGGAAACTGTAAATGGATTAGAGATAAAACTACTCCAAGCTTTATCATCAAAAAAATTACTCTGCAAACCACTTATAATACGTATCTTAGATGTATTCATATCAAGTAATTGTCTAAATATTATTGGCTTAATCGAATTCTTATTTATGCCAAAACTTAATATGTCGCCCTTTGAAATTGGTTGACCTAAATAACCGCCGATGCCAGATAAAATATGAGTGCTCTTACTTGATAAATAATTATCCACATCTATGCCGCCTTGAATGCATAAATATGCTCGAGCACCTGTTTTAGCTTGCCCAAAAGATAGAATTTGACCTTTTTTAACATCAATAGCTTTTTGATTAGTAATATAATTATTATCTAAAGAAGCTTCAAATTCACTTCCTGCTATAGCAATATAGCATTCAGAATCAAATTGAAACTCTCCTCCTATTATTGTCATTTCTATTGCAGATGCAGACTCTTTATTACCAACAATTAAGTTTCCAATTTTGAGTGATAATGGATCAGCTGCGCCTGATGCTGAAATACCGAAATGGCTATAATTATATCTACCAAGATCTTGAATAGTTGATTGCAAACCAGGCTTAAGTACAATAAGGCTCATAAAAACGTCGCTTCATACTCTTCAGTATTTATTGACTTAAATCGAAGTATATCACCCATTTTTAGCATGCTTTCCTTAGGATTATCTACATTGAAAATAGAATTTGGTGTGCTACCTATCAAGTTCCAACCGCCAGGTGATGACAACGGGTAAATTCCAGTTTGTGAACCCGCTATCGCAACTGCCCCTTTTGGCACAGACTTCCTTGGGATTTCTAATCTGGGTGTGGCCAAAGAATTATCCATTCCGCCAAGGTATGGGAATCCAATTGAAAAGCCAATGAAATAGACTAAATATTCTGCGCTAGAATGCTGTTTTATAACTTCATCTATACTAAGACCACAATGTTTGGCTACTTTATCTAAATCTGGGCCAAACTCACCTCCATAAACAACAGGGATTTCTACTTCTGATATCTCATTGGCAATCTCAATATTATCAATATCATGAATTATTTTATTTAAATATTCTTGAGTTTTAGAAAGGCGAGATGAGGGCTCAATTGAAACCATAACAGAGTTATAGGCTGGATGAATGTTAATTATATCATTTTTTGGATTATCTATAAGATATTTTGTTAAAATAAGGACCTTTCTGTGAAGATCGTATGAAATTATATCACCAAAATAAACAATTAATGCACTATCTGAGGCAGGTATGATTTTAGGATAGCTAATCAATTATATCTATTTTTTTTAGTTTTTGATATTGTCAATTATTCAGCTATTGGAGAAACTGTATGCAATGGAACAGTCCAAATTCTACCTTCATTATCTTTTAACTTATAACGTGTGGGAAAGTGAGCTATAGCTTCAAGAGTCAATTCAACACCTTCTTTAATATCTCCTTGAACCTCATGATGCGGTTTTATTGTTTTAAATCTAGCGCCAACATTAACACCAGCATGCTCATTAGAAGTTTTGTGGAATTCTTTAGTAGTCATATCTTTCCTTTATTCTAATGCTTTAATTTATAATTTTTATAACAATTGTTTCAATCACCAGATGTAATATTTTATTAAATTCTCTACAATTAAATTATGAAAAAAATTCATCATACTATTTATGGCATCAATGGATCAGCTGCAGTCCTAACATCAAGGAAATATAAGATTCTAGATATATTTATTCAATCTGGAAGTATTGCTGAACGCGATGGCACTATCACTCATGCTCTTGGATATCATGGTGGACATATAAAATTTCTTAAACAAACTCAATTTAAAACAAAATATGGAAAATGGAGAACACAAGGTATTGTGGTTACATTTGGCGGGCAAGTAAAACAGCCTATCCCTTCTTTTAAAAGTAAATCTGGTAATATTGGTTTACTAGTCCTAGACCGTATTGAAGACCCTCAAAATATGGGGCAAATCATACGAACTTCAGAATGCGCCGGAATTGGAGGTATTATCATACCTAAGCATGATAGTTGTGGAATTACTGATACTGTCTTGCAAGTTAGCCAAGGAGCATTTACTCAAATGCCAATCTATGAAGTAAACAATCTTCATCAAACCATAACTAATCTAAAAAATGAAGATTTTTGGGTTGTAGCCATGGAAAACAGTTTAAAAGCAAAAGATTGGCATAAAGTAGATTATTCAGGAAAAATATTAATTATAGTAGGTAGCGAAGGACGTGGAATCAAAAAACTTTTATTAGATAAAAGTGATTTTCAAGCTACTATCCCTATGAAAGGAAAAACAAATTCATTAAATGTTTCGGCAGCAGTAAGTGCAGTTATATTCGAGCGCCTTAGGCAAATATCTAATTAACTATATTTGCATTCATTTTTTTATCATATAAAAATTCCCAATCTCTAAAATGTATAACTGAAAACTCCTTTATAGTTTCAACTTGCAACTCTTTAGTTGGGTAAATACGCTTTTCAGTTCCATTTACTTCTACATCTATTGGCATGCTAAAGTTGTTGACCGTATCAGTCCATTTATAATATAAATTTTCTTTTTCTTGATAATACTCTAAAATTGGCACTCTGTGATCATAAAAATACTGATCAAAAAAGTATTTTAAATTAATTTTTATTTCACTTTCAACATGAGAAATAAAATCTTGAGTATTAACATTTGACTTAGCATTTTCAACAGCAAAA
>Ga0114993_10005025_pt1 | contig 12904 bp, 10 predicted proteins | sample ArcticOcean_MG_C_FD_87042 | JGI IMG/M metagenome (GOLD analysis project Ga0114993, IMG submission 87042) | Marine microbial communities from western Arctic Ocean - ArcticOcean_MG_CB2_150 | ecosystem: Environmental > Aquatic > Marine > Oceanic | place: Arctic Ocean: Canada Basin | collected...
AAAACGGTGACGCGGACTAAAGCCCCGTCCATTTCGACACCCGAAATATCCAGCCCCATTATCGCAAGCATCTGGAACATTCTGGCCGCCGCATCGGACTGTGGGTTAGCGTTTCTCTGGGCTTTGCTTGTGATCCCCAATGCTTCGTGGACCAAAGAAATTTCATCGATGTCCGCAGGCAAAGAGGCCAAAGCCGCAGCCGCTATTCTCTCTAACTCCGGGCCATTGGCGACTCCGGCATCCATCGAAATCTTCACAACAAGGCTGTTGGATGTGATTGAAATGTCTGCCACCTGCAACCCGGCATCATCCAGCAAATCAAAAACGATCAAGGCCGGGTCAACGGATGGTGGTGGGGCCACGGCATCGGGATCAGGCACGGTCTCCGCCCTATCATCTGAAATAAGATGGGCTAGCTGTGGGCGCGCTTCAATGGGCGGCGGCGGCGGATCAAATTTTGGCACGCCGTCGGCGTTGAAATCGGATCGAAGCGTAACCCGCAACATCCTGCGCGATCGTTCAAAGCCGTACCCGATATCGATCCACGGAGCGGGCCGGAAATTGAGGCCAAAATTGATGGGCCCAGTGTCGGGTAGGATGTTTTCCAGGGCTTCGCTGGTGTATTCGTGGGAATCGTATTCGATTTTAAGGGTCAACCCTTCGAGGGGCGTATTGTACTCGATGCCGCCGAAAATTCCGACGGTTCGCCCTGAAAACATGCTGAACAGTGCCGGGACACCTCCCAGACCCTCGGCGGGGGTTCGCGTTCGAAACAAGGGAGCAATAAGGGTCATGGGATTTGTAAACGAGCCGCGCGACCCCACATACCCCCAGCCCATGCCCAGAGTGAAATCCAGATCCCGATAGCGTTTGCTGGCTACCAGGTACTCACCGGCGAAAATTCCAGTCCCCAGGGTGTCCTGAAGGCCGATCGCCACCGCTGGAAGCCATTTGCTTTCTTTCAAAAGGCGGAATTTTAGATCCGCACCACGATCTTTGTAAGTCTGCTGGCCGCTAAAAAATGCGAAACTCGAATACAAACGGTTTCGAATTTCTGTGTAGCGAAACGTCGCTTCGATCCCCGGCAGAATATGGATATTCAACGCATAGCGTTTGTAGGGGTCGACCCGCGAATACCCAATGTTAAAAAGACCGTCCGGGCCGAAACGGGCGGTGCGCATTTCCAAAAGTCCGATACCGCCGAAATCGCCGACTGAGACTCTTTCTTCTGGGTGAGGCGCATCCTCTTGCGCGCGCGAGGGGGATGACGCCCAGCCGAACCCTATGACAACCAAACCAATGGCCACTTGGCGTGACACCGCGTTCCAGGGCGCCATGGCTAACGTTGGATATCTTTGCTACCTGGCTACAACCGCGATCGAGGCAGCAGTGATCGCCAATTGCCCGAACAACGACGTCAAGTCAGTCGCAAACGTCAGAAGATCGAGGGGCGCCGGATTTTTGGGCGACACAATCGTACTGCCCGGTGGCACCTGAACCGATTGGTAGTTCCAAACGTTGAAGCTGATGGGCTGTGCTATGCCGTTGGGATAAACCAAAAACAATCGATCCCGATCAGCGGATTCCTGAAGCCCTCCCGCCTGGTTCATGTACTGCTCAGCTGTGGCTCCCGAAACAAACTGCAAAGCCCCAGGATTGAGGACATCGCCAATCACCAAAACAGAATTCGGACGTTTGGGCATAAACAGTGTGTCCCCAGGTTCCAGCACCAAATCCAATTCTGGCCTTACCTGAAGCACTGTTGGATCAGCCTCCATGACCATCCTGCCCAGGGGCTCGGCCGAAGTGAGTTCAGCAACGATGTCACGGACGGCAGCGATCGCCCCGGCACCTGCTCCTTGGCGCGTTGCGGCGAATGCCGCAGCCGAATTTAATTCATGCGCGGCTCTGACAAGTCCCGCCCTCTCCGCCCGCTTGACACTCTCTCGGGTAAAGATTGCCCCATAGGGATATGCCTGCTGGGTGATGCCCCCGGCCCGGGCGACCACCTCGGACAGCCGTTCGCCCCGGCGAATTTCATACAGACCAGGCCTGACGAATTCCCCCGACAGCAATATGGGGCCGCTTTCGCGGTCGCTGAACACCGCATTGAACCGGACCACATCGCCGGGGTTCAGTGTGACACCCGCGGCCCCTTGCCCAGACACATCGACGAAATTTCGTGTGGCGGGAGAGACTGCGCCAGGGGCCGTGGGCGTAAATCGGGTGATTTCAACCATGGCCAAGTCTGCATCCCGGGTGACGCCGCCGGCAAAGGCAACCACCGATGCAATCTCTATCCCATCGGTAATTGGATATGCCCCGGGTCGTCTGACTTCGCCGCTAATTGCCGCCACATGCTCCAACGCGAAAGGCAGCATGTCGGGGAAAACATCGAAAACCACTGGGCAAATCTCACGACCGGGAACGGCATCCAGTCCTGCAGTCGGCAGGGCACCTATCCCAATAACATCCATCGCCTGAATGGCACCGTTAAATCGGCCCGACTGCGTGACCTTCACGATCGATGCAAGGGTGTCCAAGCCACGGCAATTCCGGGGGTGCTGCACGGCCGCAAGATCATCTCGTAATTGATCAATCGTATTTTGCAGAGACGCCAGATCGTTTTGGGTGGGGGCACGAGCCCCATTTGGACCTTCAGATACTGCCGCTTGCACAGCATTGGAGGAAAGAAATCTAATGTCATCGACACTCAGGACCACCAACCGGTCACCTTCGCGCAGGGTATAGTCCTGCACACCAGCCAGGATGCGTTGAAGATCGACCGCGAACAATCGGCGCGCCTGGGTCGCTGGCTCTGTGGTTTCAAGAACGGCGAAGGGCAGATACGCACCTTCGACGAGGGACTCCGTGCCACCCAAAAGAGCATGGATAGTGGGTGCCGAAGAAATCGCCCGGCGACCAGGCAGATTAACATGCCCATCCAGCTGCACAGTGCCAACCTCGACATCCTGGCCGAAATTGACCACAACAAGGTCGCCACCTGACATTGCGGTGGATTGGGGATTCTGTGCCTCCACAACAATTTCCCGCCCTGCTTCATCGAAGGTCCGGTGAAAAAGCCGGGAACCCCTGGGCCGTATTGTTCCCCCGGCCAAGGCAATCACATCGGCGATCGACGGATTGATCCGACCCTCAGCCATTTCGAAAATCCCAGGCCGGATAATCTTGCCAGCCGCAGCCACGGTCGGGCCCAAGATTGGCACCACAATGCGATCGCCTTCGTACAGCGCAAGGTCACGGTCCAATGAACCGGTAATCAGGAGTTCATAAAGATCGACCCAGAAATACGTGCCCTCTCGCTCGATCCTGATTTTTCTCAGACTGCCGGATTTCTTGATTCCGCCTGCTGAGGCCAACGCATCCAAAATGGTTGAGAGCCCGGTGAGTTGGTGAAGGCCAGGAGAGGGGACTTCCCCTATGACCGAAACAGAAACCAAACGCACCGATGCCAATGAAGCAAAAACCTGGGTTCCAATAAACGCTGCCTCAACTCTGGCCTCTAACTCGTCCTTAAATTCGCCAAAGGTGCGACCCGCAGCGGGAATGGGGTCAAGATCAGCCAGAATAATGCGGCCTTCACGATCAATATGTGCTGTAGCGGTCGAAGAAATCTGGCCCCGAAACGTCAGGACGATTTCGTCGCCAATTCCGAGGCGGTAGGTGTCAGGGATTGCACCGTTGACCAGCACCGCCGGACTACGTGGGCCGTCAAACATGTCGTAGCCAAATTGCAAAAGCATTTCGTCGGCGCGGACACAATAATCCTGCTCCAGCGGGCTGAAAGTCGGAACCAATGTAAGCATTTCGGACTGGGCGAGCGTCAAGCGCCCCTCACAGAACCGGCGAACAATGAGTTCTTGGTTGGGAGTAAGGCCCGCTGTCACACGCTCGAGGTCAGCGGGCGCTGCGCCCGCAAAGGGGGAAAAGAGAATACCTTCGGCAGCGCGGTTCCTTGCATTGTCGAGAGCCCCGTCACCTAACCCGCCCAAAGCCTCGGGGTCCCCTATGAAATCCTCCAGAAATTGCTGAATTCCATCGGGATTTTGTGCTGAACTCGGAGACCAAGCCACCGTTGCGGTAGCGATAATGACCGCCGCCCAGAAATGGCCTACTTTGACCCGCTGAAATGCGGAGAAACGCGACATGATATCAGCTCCCAAAATTGGCTTCGCCCAACGAATTGGCGGGGATGGCAACGGTGTGACACGGCGCCACTTGCTTGCGGGCAGCGGTGCCTGTGTTGTTTCTGGATGCACGGTGCCACCGGTGATTGGAAACGCATTCAACGTAGCCCGGACCCTGGCCGGGCCCCCAGATGTACCCATTTCGCCCGAATACGTGGCCAACCTACCATACGCCTCTATGGCCGCAAAGATCGGAAAGGGGCCCAGATCCCTTGTGGTTTTGGGGCGAAACGAGGGTTCTGATATGCACTGGATTTCGGCGGACCGTGCGGTGATCGTCACCCGCAATGGCAGGGTTAAAGCTACCTTTGGGATTGGGATGGACTTGCTGGACACGCAGGGGCTGGAGAACGATCCGGTGGCAGCAGCGACTTTCGCCTTTGAAGGTCTTCATACCCGCACCGTGGACCTGGCAGACCCAAGAAAACTTTACGGCACCCCCATTGAATCGACGTTTGAGGTTGTCGGTCGAGAGACCATCCAAATTCTTGGTCAAGACAAGGACACGATCCAGATCGAAGAATTAAATTCGGCAACATCAATTCGATGGAATTTTAAAAACCAATTTTGGTTTGATTTTAATTCGGGATTCTTGTGGAAATCGGTGCAGCACTTTGTTCGAAACGTGCCGCCCATCGAAACCGAAATTCTTAAGCCAGCGAAGTAGGACCCAGAATCGAAAAGGGCACCACCCCGGAACGAAGCAGTGCCCTTTATTAAATGGCTTCCGACTAGTTCGTCGCCGTCGCTGTCGACGTTGACGTCGACGTACTCGTTGACGTTGACGTTGTCGTCGAAGTCGAAGTCGTTGTCGAAGTCGTTGTCGATGTCGATGTACTGCTCTGCGCAGCCAATGCCGTGGACGATGCAATTATTGCTGAGAGGGCCACCGCGACAGCCGCGGCGATCGCGATGCCCGCGACAACGCCAACGCCAACGCCAACGCCACCCGCAGCAGCAGCGCCTGCACCACCGCCTCCGGCACCAGCGCCTGCCTCTTGGCCAGCCGCAGCACCCGGCACCTGTTTAAGTGCCTCCACGTTCTGTCTAAAATCGTTTAGGAGAACAGCATTTTCAGCCGCAATCGCCAATCCGGGGGCAAAAGCCATATATGCCGACAAGCCGGCGACGGTTGCTAATTTTCGCAATTGCATGGGCGCAAACCCCCTGAAACTAGAAGCGAGTCGGTGAACGAAGACCCACTTGATTACGCATTAATTATGTTAACGCAATGCTACGCGCCGTTAACGAAACTTGTATTCTGATAGGCAACCTAGCCAAATCCTCACGAATGATCAAGCACTTGAACGCCAACATCCCTTATTCTTCCGCTGCTATCAAACCCCCTCCAATGGGCAGAAAGCCCGGATTGCACCCAAATTGACGTCTAGGAGCGTGATATTCCTGCCACAGTATTGCAATTTCGCCGCCTACCGGTCGACTGCCGCCGTCAGAAAATACAACATGGCCTCGACTATGGCCGCATTCTCGAAAACATTGTGGCCCTCTGGCTTGTGAATAATTTCCGATCGGGATTCCGGTCGATCCTCAAAATATTTGCTGCAGTCCTCTCGCTCCTCGCCTTCGGCCAAATCGGCGTACCAGGGATCATCTGCAGCCACGACCGCGAAAATAGGCTCATCCAATGGCGCGTCGATTCCGGCAACCAACGGGGCGCCGCTGCACGTCCATTGGGCGATCACCCGGCCGTTGAATTCATCGCCGCGGTACAACGCCACCGCGACGGCGCCCTCCGATGCGCCCGCCAACACCAAGCGGGACCAGTCGGCCCATTCGGCAGACCACAGTTTTTCCAAGGCGAAACTGATTTCGGTCAGCCGGAAATCATAGACAAAAACATTGAAGCCGCCGGTCTTCGTTTCCGGTTTGCACTGTAAGGGACGAAAGGATCGGGCGAAACTGTTCGGAGCAACCACCGCGAATCCTTCGTCCGCCAAGCTGCGCATGAAATCCAGATTGCCGATCCCTGTGCACCCATGCATGTACACCACAACGGGTAAGGCTTCCCCATCAGCCAACAGCGCCAGTCGCCTGGTCATTGCCGGACTGTCCATTGTGGAAACCAATGGCGCATCGGCCGACAGCGCCGGCAGCGCCACAACAGCGGTAGCCCAAGTTCGCTCGATATCGGACAGGGCTGGGAACAGAGGCTGGGCACACCCACCAAGACCTAGAGCCATGATCACCCCCGCTATTCGGATCGGCTTCATTGTTCACCCTGCCCCTCAACCGTTTCGGCAGCCACGACCCACCATTTCGGGTGTTGCTGGGCGATGCGTGCGGCGGCCGGTTCGCCATCCTTTGCAGACTGAAAAATTCCAAAGCACACCGATCCACTGCCGGACATGCGCGCTAACATGCATCCCTGTTCCGCCTCCAGAGCCCTCAAGGCATCACCTATTACCGGCTGCAAAGCCATTGCCGGGGCCTGCAAACCGTTGTGGCGTGATGCCAATTCCTGGACGAAATCCTCCGCCGTATCTGTGGGGGCCAGCCGCCCAGGTTCAGACCACTTCGCACCAAGGGCATTGAACACCTGTGCTGTTGATAACGGTGCACCTGGTCCTACCAAAACCAGGGACAAAGTCGGCAAGGAGGGAGCCATATCAATTTGTTCCCCGGCACCTGCCATATACAAAGTCTGCGCCGCCAAGCACGCTGGCACGTCAGCGCCGATTTCCATTCCCAGCGCCGCCAGATCAGCGTTTGACGTGTCTAATCTCCACAGAGCCTTCAGCGCCTGCAGTGCGGCGGCGGCATCGGACGACCCGCCACCAATTCCCGCTGATACAGGCAAGTTCTTTTCCAGGGTTATGGTTGCGGTCGCCTGAAATCCACCCTGGCTCGCCAATGCCCGAGCAGCGCGCATAACCAAATTGTTTTCTGGTTCAGTCGCCGCAAGATCGGCGGCAAATGGACCGGAAATTTCCAGGGCCAGCTTCGGCGCTTTTTCAACGCGGATCACATCGCCAACGTCTGCAAACATCACCAAACTGTCCAGCAGGTGACAGCCATCGGAACGTTGCCCCAACACATGAAGATACAGATTAAGCTTCGCCGGTGCCCGCCGCGTCACCGCGCTGTCGAGCCTGGCCGCCACGGTAGACAGGCTAAATATCGAGCCCTTGTTCAAGCTTTTTGAGGACGATTGGTAGTTGGTCGTCTTCGGGGCCCAGGTCCAAGGCGTGTTGCCATTGGAATGTGGCTTCGCGCTTGCGGCCGACCCGCCAATAGGCGTCTCCCAGGTGCTCGTTGATTGTCGAGTCGCCGGGGGTCAACTGTACCGCACGCTCTAGTTGGCGCACGGCTTCTTCATAGTTTCCCAGCATGTAGTGGCCCCAGCCCAAGCTGTCGACGATAAACCCAGCCGTGGGACGCTGGGCCACCGCCCGTTCGATCATCTCGGTGGCTTCTTCCACGTTGCGGCCCATCTCGATCCACGAATATCCCAGGTAGTTCAGAATGAACGGCTGATCCGGCTCCAGCTCCAACGCCTGAAGAAAATCCGCCTCGGCCCGTTCCCAATCCCCTGACCGTTCCAGCACCGTTCCCCGTGTATAAAGGAGCACCCAGTCGCCTTGCGAAAGCTGGTCGATGCGATCCATAGCGCGGTCATAGGCGGCGACCGAATCTTCGAACCGTCCAGCCGAACGCATGATGTCACCGAGGCTGATCAGCGCTTCCACGCTGTCCGGCCGCTCACCAGCCATTTGTTCCAAAATATCATCCGCGGCATCAACCTCGTCCATGCGCCCGAGATTCACGGCGATGCGCATACGCGCGCCCCACGAATACGCAGAGTCCGCCGGGACCTTTGCCAGAACTTCATTTGCCAACGGCCACAGTTCTTCCTGCTCCATGGTGTCGGCCAAGGCGGTCATGGCCGGCTCCAAATCCGGCCACAAATACAGCGCCAACTGGGCGAAATTGCGCGCGGGATTAAAGGCGTTTTCTTGGGTGAGTGACGCCGCCATGCCTTGGAGCGCTTCCGCCAAACCAGCGGATACGTCGGCAATCAACGGCGTAGCTGCGGCACCGCTTTGTTGACGCGTCAGTGCAGCCCCGATGATTTCGTCGTCGGGGGCCACGGCAAGGAAATTTTGGTACAACGTCACGGCTTCGTCCGCCCTGCCCTGGCTTTCCATGAACCCGCCATAGGCTTCGATACCTCGGCTGGAAACCCCACCCTCCAGCATCAATTGAAATTGCGCTTCGGCGTCTTCAATCCGACCGTCGAATTCCATGATCAAAGCGGTGTGATAGAGTTGCATAGGAGCAAACGACGAATTGATGCTGAGCTTTTCCAGCGCAGCGAATGCACCATCAACCTGCCCAAGCCCCACCAAGATCCACGCTTCCACCAAGGGGCCCAAAAACCGATTAATCCCGGTCAAGGGTACGGCGGCGACCAATTCCGCGGCGGCGGCATAGTCACCTTCGGTCACCTTCCCGACCGAGGCCAACAATAATGCAGGCCCCTCATCTGGGCGGAATTCCAGCAACCGCTCGGCAGCGGCAATCGCCTTTTCAACCTGACCATCGGCGAGCATGAACAGGGATGCCGCTGACAGTAACTCCGGATTGTCCGGGTCCACCATCAACACCTGATCATAGTATTCCGCCGCGGCACCCAAATCCCGGCCAGTTCCAGCGACCCGGGCCGCCAAATAGGCACCAAGCTTGGCGGATTCACCGGCTTTTTGGGCCATGACCGGGGTCGGCTGGGAGACGCCCACAATCGCCGCCATGCTCACGCCAGCAGCAAGGGTCAATGCAAGTTTGCCGAGGCGGCGTTGTTTCGAGCCAGCCTGATGGGCCATGGTTTTGTCTGTCATCGGTGTCTCACACGATCCGTTGGGTCAAATGCGTGGGCAAATGTACCTCGGTCAACGCAAAACCACCACCGGGGCGTCACATACTCGTGTAATTCGGTCCGCCGCCGCCAGCCCAGCAGGGCCCGCCCCGACGATCACCACGTCGAACCCCATGCGCTCACGGGGCCCCACGATCCGTCATGGCCGGATCTTGTGATAGAATGCCTGTATGGAACCCGCCCAAGACCTTCGCGAATTACTGTCCTGGTATGTGGAGGTTGGTGCAGATGAAGCCATCGGCGAGGTGCCCGTCAATCGGTACCGGGCCCCGACCCGGGTGGGCAGCCCCGCACCAGCCTCAACGCCGACCCAAACCTCATCGCCGCCTCCATCGGCCTCATTCACATCGCCTACGGACTCCATCCCACCGCCTTCGGCTCTGCCATCCAGCCTGACATCCACCGACAACGTGACCAAAAGCGCCCGGGAAATGGCAGCAGCAGCCATGGATCTGGCGGCCTTGGCCGAAGCATTGGCGAATTTCGATGGCTGCGCTTTGCGCGACACCGCCACAAATTTGGTGTTTGCCGATGGCAATCCGGACTCCCAAGTCATGATCATTGGCGAGGCCCCAGGTGCCGACGAAGATCGCCAGGGTAGGCCCTTCGTGGGCTTGGCTGGGCAGCTATTGGATCGCATGTTGGCGACCATCGGTTTGGACCGTTCCAGTACATATATCTCCAACATCCTGCCTTGGCGGCCTCCGGGCAACCGCAAACCGACCCCTAACGAAGTGACCATATGTTTGCCGTTCCTGCGACGCCACATCGAACTGGTAAACCCCAAAATTCTTGTGCTGGTTGGCGGCATCTCTGCCCAGGCGTTATTGGGGGCCTCTCAAGGGATCACCCGCTTGCGTGGGCGTTGGCACGACTACACCGGCGCAGGGGCTGGGTCCGACAATGCTGGTCCCATCCCCGCTATGCCGATATTTCATCCGGCCTATTTGCTACGTAAGCCAGGGATGAAGCGCGAGGCTTGGCGCGATTTGCGCGAAATTCGCCGCCGCCTTGATGACTTGGGTGGTGCCTAGTCATTCGATCCATCACTTGCTGCTGGCTTACCGGATTCGATTGGTGGAATATGACGCTTTTCATACCAGCCTTGTCGGAGGCTTACCCTTGATTGGAATTCCACCCCCTTTGCATGCGATCTGGCGCTTGGTATTGGCATGGATTGCCAGCACGGCAATCGCCTTGATCGCTCTGTCTCCGGCCCCATCGAGTGCGGCAGAGATCGCCAACGGGGCCCCCATGCCAGCGGAGCTTTCCGCCGCTGACATCGCAACGTATCAAGAAATCTTCGCGCTCCAAGAGGCGGGAAACTTGGCCGACGCCGATGTCCTGATCGACGGCATTTACAATCCGATCTTAATGGGGCATGTGCAGTTTCAGCGGTATATGCACCCCACCGCATACCGGTCGAAATTTTCCGAACTGTCCCACTGGCTGGAACATTACCGGGATTTGCCGGGGGCGGAGCGCATCTACAATTTGGCTTTGCGCCGCAAGCCATCGTCGGCGGTAGCACCGCTGGCGCCCACCCGGCCCCATACCAACGGCGCATCGAATTTGGGCGACGGCGCCAATCGCGTTCAATCCGTAAGGATTCCCACATACCGGTCACCGATGGCCCGGTCGTCGTCTGACGCCCGCAAGGTGCGCGAAGCCTTTGCCCACGTGCACGGCCATCTGCGCCAGTTAGATGTGGAACATGCCTTGGGTGATCTACAAAACGGCGTCAGCATTAATAGCCGCATGGACGACACTGAACGGGACTTGGTCGCGGCGATGATCATCACGGGATTATTCCGAACCGGCCAGGACGCCCGGGCTTTGAAACTGGCCAGCGGCATTGCCGAGTCGACATTGCGGTATGCGCCAAAGGTGGATTGGATCGCCGGGCTGGCGGCCTGGAACTTGGGGGATTACGGCCAAGCCTTGGCACGGTTTGAACGCTATGCAGAGGCCGAAGGCCTGGACAGCAACGAGAAAACAGCCGCCGCATTTTGGGCCGCCCGGGCCAGTTTGGCCGCCCACCAACCCCAGGCGGTGATCCCCTGGCTACAACGCGCGGCGCTGGCACCGCATTCCTTGTACGGGATTTTGGCCAATCGCCAGTTGGGATTGTCCGCAGGCCTGGATTGGGACCCGGCCCGAGTGACCGACGAAGAGATCCTGGTCTTAAAAGGCGTTCCCGCCATCCGCCGGGCAATTGCTTTATCCCAAATCAGCAACGACTACATGGCCGACCAAGAAATCCGCGCGGTCTATGCTGCCGCCGGATTTGGCATTTCCCGTCCCTTGCTGGCTGTGATCACCCACTACGGCATGGCGTCATCTGAACTGCGGGTCAGCCGCGACGTCCTGACGTTCTCCGGCGAGGCCTTTAGCCGGTCCCTGTACCCGGTGCCCAACTGGGATCACAGTTTTGAATTGGACCTGGCCTTGGTGCTGGCTTTTGTGCGCCAGGAATCGGCGTTCAACACCCGGGCGTACAGCGTCGACGGAGCCCACGGGTTGATGCAATTGATGCCCAGCACCGCAAGCTTTATCACCGGCGACAATTCACTGCGCGGCCGCAATTCCGACCGCCTGTTCGATCCCCAATACAATTTGTCCCTGGGCCAGCAGTACCTGCAAATCCTGATGGACACCGAACACGTGGGCAGCAACTTGGTGCTGATGATGGCGGCTTATAACGGCGGCCCTGGAAATCTCAGAAAATGGCTGCGCGCCGGGGGGCCACCTGACGATCCACTAATTTTCATCGAAAAGATTCCGTTGTGGGAAACACGGGATTTCGTCCAACGGGTTTTGGCAAATTTTTGGATGTATCGGGCGCGCCTGGGCCAAGACGCTCCGGCCCTTGACTCCATGGCCGGTGGCGCGACACCCTTGTATCAATCTGTGGACGGCATTCAACAAACGGCGTTTCGAGATGGCGGGAATTGACGAGAGCAAAAAATTCGAACCGGTGCGCATCGCGGTAGTTACGGTTTCCGATACGCGCACCTTGGAAACCGACAAATCAGGCCAAACCTTGGTGGACCGTCTGACCCTTGCGGGCCACGAGCTGGCGCACCGCTCCATCGTCACCGACGACATCGAAAAGATCGTCGCTCGCCTCAAAGAACTGATCGCCGGTGACGGGGTGGAAGCGGTGATCACAACCGGCGGCACAGGCATCACCGGCCGGGATGTGACGCCCGAGGCCATGGAATCCCTGTACGACAAAAAGATCGACGGCTTCGGCGAGTTGTTCCGCCAAATCTCGTTCCAAAAGGTCGGAACATCGTCCCTGCAGTCCCGGGCCACTGGGGGAATTGCGGGGGGCACATTTTTGTTTGCCGTGCCGGGATCGCCCAACGCCTGCAAGGACGCCTGGGATGGCATTTTACGGTTCCAATTGGACCTGCGTCACATGCCCTGCAATTTGCCGGAAATGATCCCGCGGCTGCTAGAGACCTAACCCTTCTGATTAGGATACCGTTGGTTCCCCATTAATTGGAGAACCACCATGGCACTCGACCAAGCTCAGAAAACCTCCGCCGACGTTTTGGCTGTCCGCATGATTTTGGGCCAGCTGATCGTGCAAATCGCCGCCGGCGCCGAAGACCCCGACGAAGTCATCCAGATCATGCTGAAATCGCTGCTAATCACCGCAGAAATGGCCAAGCTGCGCGACCTGCCCGAAGACCAGGAAGACGCGATGCGCCAGCATTTGAAGGACTCCATGACGCGGTTCTTTGGCTCCATGGTCATGCAGCCCCCGCCGCCGTCCTAAAACCCTACCCAATTG